>LXNH01000024.1_pt1 | contig 30460 bp, 26 predicted proteins | sample 809111 | NCBI WGS metagenome assembly LXNH01 (sample SAMN04870528, study PRJNA318959) | seawater metagenome | biome: 00002010; material: water; isolation source: marine seawater | place: Greece: Milos, Mediterranean Sea | collected 2013-05-29 | depth 5-7 m
GCTTCTTCAACTGGTTCAACAACATGTTCGGCCGCGCCTCGGAGAACTACGGCGTGGGCGTGTCCGGCGTGATCCGCCGCAAGGCCGGCGCCATGGGCGTCTATGCCGTGTTGGTGGCCGCCACCATCGGCGTGTCGTACCTGGTGCCCGGCGGCTTCGTGCCGGCGCAGGACAAGCAGTACCTGATCGGCTTCACGCAGTTGCCCAACGGCGCCTCGCTGGACCGCACCGAAGACGTGATCCGCCGCATGAGCGACATCGCCCTGAAGGAACCCGGCGTGCAGAGCGCCATCGCCTTCCCGGGCCTGTCGATCAACGGCTTCACCAACAGTTCCAGCGCCGGCATCGTGTTCGTGACCCTCAAGCCGTTCGAAGAACGCAAGGGCGCGGCGCTGTCGGGCAACGCCATCGCGGGTTCGCTGAACCAGAAGTTCAGCGCCATCCAGGATGCCTTCATTGCCGTGTTCCCGCCCCCGCCGGTGCTGGGCCTGGGTACGCTGGGCGGCTTCAAGCTGCAATTGGAAGACCGCGCGGCGCTGGGGTATGCCGAGTTGGACAAGGCCAAGCAGGCCTTCCTGGCCAAGGCCCGCCAGACGCCCGAACTGGGCCCGGCGTTCTCGAGCTACGAGATCAACGTGCCGCAACTGGACGTCGACCTGGACCGGGTCAAGGCCAAGCAGCTGGGCGTGCCGGTGACGGAAGTGTTCGACACCATGCAGATCTACCTGGGTTCGATGTACGTCAACGACTTCAACCGCTTTGGCCGCGTGTTCCAGGTGCGGGCCCAGGCCGATGCGCCGTACCGCGCCCATGCCGACGACATCCTGCAGCTCAAGACGCGCAATGCCGCTGGCGAGATGGTGCCGCTGTCGTCGCTGGTGACGGTCAAGCAGACCTTCGGCCCGGAAATGGTGGTGCGCTACAACGGCTACACCGCCGCCGACATCAACGGCGGCCCGGCCCCGGGCTACTCGACCAACCAGGCGCAGGCCGCGGCCGAGCGCGTGGCGGCCGAGACCTTGCCGCGCGGCGTGAAGTTCGAGTGGACCGACCTGACCTACCAGCAGATCCTGGCGGGCAACGCCGGCCTGTGGGTGTTCCCGATCAGCGTGCTGCTGGTGTTCCTGGTGCTGGCCGCCTTGTATGAAAGCCTGACCCTGCCGCTGGCCGTGATCCTGATCGTGCCGATGAGCATCCTGGCGGCGCTGACCGGCGTCTACCTGACGGGCAACGACAACAACATCTTCACCCAGATCGGCCTGATGGTGCTGGTGGGGCTGTCGGCCAAGAACGCGATCCTGATCGTGGAATTCGCCCGCGAGCTGGAGATGAACGGCCGCAAGCCGCTGGAAGCCGCGATCGAGGCCAGCCGCCTGCGCCTGCGTCCGATCCTGATGACGTCGATCGCTTTCATCATGGGCGTGGTGCCGCTGGTGCTGTCGTCCGGCGCCGGCTCGGAGATGCGTCACGCCATGGGCGTCGCGGTGTTCTTCGGCATGCTCGGCGTGACCCTGTTCGGCCTGTTCCTGACGCCGGTGTTCTACGTGCTGCTGCGTTCGCTGGGGGGCAAGACGCTGCACTCGGCCGCGCCGCATGAAGCGCCGGTGTGCGTGCCGCACATCGACCCGCACGCGCCGCCCGCCCCGCAGCACAACCCCTGATCCGGCCTGGAAAAACAGCCAGCGCGCCCCGTCCCGCACGGCGGGGCGCGCCCCCAAGAGAATCGTCATGAAGACCAAAAGACTGATCCGCGGTTCCGCCCTGCTTGCCGTCCTGCTCGTGCTGGCCGGCTGCGCGGTGGGCCCGACCTACGAACGGCCCGCGGCCGCCACCCCGGCGGCCTACAAGGAAGCCGCCCTGCCCGCCTCCGAGGCGGGCAACTGGAAACCCGCCCAACCCTCGGAAGAACAGTTGCGCGGCGAATGGTGGAAGGTGTTCGGCGACGACGGCCTGAACCAATTGCAGGAAGAAGCGCAAAAGACCAACCAGAACCTGCAGGCCGCCGCCGCCCGCCTGGCGCAGGCGCGCGCGCTGCAACGCGAGGCCCGCGCCGGCTTCTTCCCCAGCCTGGACGCCGGCTTCGGCCCCAGCCGCCAGCGCCCCTCGGCGGTGTCGCAAGGCCTGCCCGATGGCACGCCGACGCAGCCGTCCACCACCTGGCGCGCGCAAGGCACGGTGTCGTACGAGGCCGACCTGTTCGGCCGCGTCGCCTCCACCGCCGATGCCGCCACCGCCGACGCGCAACAGAGCGAGGCGCTGTACCGCTCGGTGCTGCTGGCGCTGCAGGCCGACGTCGCCAGCACCTACTTCCTGGTGCGTGAGCAGGACGCCGAAGCCGCGCTGTACCGCCAGACGGTGCAATTGCGCAGCGAGACCCTGCAGCTGATCCAGCGCCGCTACGACGCGGGCGACATCAGCGAGTTGGACCTGGCGCGCGCCAAGGCCGAACTGGCCTCGGCGCAATCCGAGGCGCTGGGCATCGACCGCCGCCGCGCCGCCGGCGAACACGCGCTGGCCGTGCTGCTGGGCCGCGCGCCGTCGGAATTCGCCATGCCGCCCAAGCCGATCGAGAAGGTCGCCCTGTCGATTCCGGCCGGCCTGCCCTCGACGCTGCTGGAACGCCGCCCCGACATCGCCGCGGCCGAACGCGCCATGGCCGCCGCCAACGCCCGCGTGGGCGCCGCCAAGTCGGCGTTTTTCCCGCGCCTGGACATCACCGGGGCCTTTGGCTATGAATCGTCGGAACTGGGCAACCTGTTCCAATGGTCGAGCCGCACGTTCCTGCTGGGCCCGCTGGTCGGCGCCGCGCTGTCGATGCCGATCTTCGACGGCGGCCGCCGCCAGGCCGGCCTGGACCGCGCCCGCGCGGTCTACGAGGAAGACGTGGCGGTCTACCGCCAGACGGTGCTGAACGCGTTCCGCGAAGTCGAGGACAACCTGGCCAACCTGCGCATCCTGGCCGACCAGACGCGCGCGCAGGACGCGGCGGTGCAAGCTTCGGCCCGCGCCGCCAAGCTGTCGCACACGCAGTACCGCGAAGGCTCGATCAGCTATCTGGACGTGATCGAGGCGGACCGCAGCGTGCTGCTGCAGCAACGCGTGGCGGTGCAGTTGAGCGGGGAACAGGCGCGCTCGGCGGTGGATCTGATCCGCGCGATCGGCGGCGGCTGGGGCAACCCCGTTCCGGGCGCCGAGACGGTCGCAGCCAATCCGTGATGCCCGGCAGGGGGGGGGAGGCGGCGCTTGCCGATCCCCCCTTGCCTCGCGGCCATGCCCCCCTCCAGGCGTCCAGCTAGGCGCCGCCTCAATACTCGATCACCATGATCGGCCGATCGATGTAGTCACCCACTGGCACATCGGCCTGCTTGGTATTGATGCGTCCTTCGATGGCAACCGGCTGAAAGCTGCCCAGCCCCATCCCACTGAGGGGGGTGCCGGCGGCGATCACGATATCCGTGCCGGGCTGGTATAGCTGGTACTCGATATAGTTATCGCCCGGCCCTTTCATCCTGCGCATGCCGTTGACGGCGTTTTCCCCATCGCCGATGTACAGCTTGTACGGCGCCAGCGCGGTGCAGTAGATACCAAGATTGGCGGTCGACGGCTTGAACATCGACACTAGCGGCTGCGCGCCGAAGTTCAGCGTGGCCGTGGCGCCGTTGAAGGCGCAGGACTTGCGCACGTCGAGCGACACATTGACGGTGGTGATCGACGTACCGCTGTGCCAGGAGAACGGCGCGCACACGCCGAGCGCTCCCAGCGAGCAATAGCCCCATTCCCATTTCAGGGTGATGGTATCAGTGTAGGTCGTCGCGACAGGCACCGCGCCGGCCTGCGTCTCCAAAAAGAGCTGCACGCTACCTCCGACCGATCCGCCCATTCCCAGGAAACTCAACCCCCCCTGCGGTATGCTGACTTGCTGACCGAACGGCAGGTTGACGGTGCCCTTCGCGTCGCTGTACAGCTTGTACGACAACCGGGTCAGGCCAAATAGGGCGTTCATCGCACCGTTACCGGCGCTTTGCGCCGTCACCTTGAGCTCGGAATTCGTCCCCAGATTGATGAGCGAAAAGAAGTTGCACTGGAAGCTGGAATCGAACTGCCGCGAGTTCTGGCTTTTGAACAGTTCCCAGGAAAAAAAGGCACCGAAGTTGACTGGTGGCGCGGTGCCGCCCTGGCAGTTCTCGGCCGCCTGGGCGCCTGCGACCAGGCCGGCCATCAGGACGAAGAAGGACAGCAAGGATCGGATCTTGAGGCGCATGATGAGTGGACTCATTGGCAGGAAAGGGAGCCGAGCCGGACAATGCCGGACTGCGGCGGAAGGGACCCGAGCGATACTTGGCACGCGGGGCCGCCATCGGCCGGGATGATCCGCAGGATCGGAGTGGCGGGAAGCGTTTCCAGGTACACCTCGCCCTCGCGGCCGACCCAGGCGACGTCCTTGCCGTCCGCCTGAACGCGGCTGCCGGCGGCGATTGGCCGTCCATTTGCGCCCATCGCCGCAAACACTCCTGCCCGCAATTTCTCGACGGGGAAGCGCAGCAGCAGCCCGCTGCCGTCGCGAATGGCGGCCTCGGTCTTGGCGACGGGAATCTTCACATCCGCCGGCAGGTTCACCGGATCGATCTCGAAATGGGCGGCGTACCAGGACGTGACCGACGGAATCAGCAAATGGCCGCTGGCGTTGGTATCGCCCACATACTGGTTCTCGAAGCTCACGGGCACGCCGGCATAGCCGTCGGTGGACACCAGCGCGAAGGCATCCGTCACCGGGCGCGACAGATGCAGCGCGCTATCCATGGCGATGATCGAACCGCCCAATTGCGCCCATTGCGACAGGTCGCCCGCCGGACCGTAGACGCCGCTGCGCAGGTCGAAGCGCTGGGTGCGCCAGTTGACCTCGGCCTGGCTGTAGACACTGCTGGCGGCGCTATGGCTCGCCCCCAGGCTCCAGCCGATGCCACCGGCCAGCGGCGCGGCTTTCATGTAGTTGGCCTGTTCGGTGCGGCGGCCTTCGCGGTCGCGGGTGGCCCCGGCGCTGGCCGACGTCCCATCGCCCAGCGAGATCGACAACGACAACTGCGCGCTGTAACCGGGAGAGCCGATCTCGCGGTTGGCGCTGGTATAGAGGCTGACGCCGTGTCCCAGCGCTACGCCATACGACAGGTTGAGCAGGCGGGTGCGCTGGCCGGGTCCGTAGTTCATGTCGAACCACCCCATGCCCACCGAGCCGTAGCGCCCCAGCGAAACGCTGGCGGTGGCCTGATTTTCCTGGCGGGCCAGGCGGCCCGCGCTGCGATATAAGCCCAGATTGGCAAAGCCTTCGTCGCGCCGCGTATGGCGCAGGCCGACGCTGAAGCGTTGATTGGCGTATGAATAGCCGAGCGACCATTGTCCGCCGCTCATCGCAGCCCGGTTGTAGTCGGTGGTCGCGACGCCCGTGCCGCGCCCGAGCAGCGCTTCGTAGGAGGCCCGCGGCCCCCATTCGCCGCTGAGCGGCCGTCCGACCCTGCCCGCCGCGGCATGGCTGGCCGCGGCCGTGGCGTTCAACACACCGAAAACGCCCAATTGCACATTCGAACCGATACCGCCCGCGGCAAAGCCCGGCGCGCCTTGCGCCCAGCCGGTCGCGGTCCATCCGGGCGTCAAGCCACGCCGGAACACCCCGCTGGCCGCCAGATCGCCATAATCGAAAGAAGCCACGCCATAGCGCCGGCGCAGGAATCCCACGGAGGCGCTGTAGTCGGACAGGCCCGGCCGCAACAGGTCGTTCGACACGTAGAACGACACTTCCTGACTGACCTCGCGACCCAGCGCGTCACGCGTCACCACCGTCGCGGTGCCGGCGCCATTGATATAGGGCAGGCTTTGCAGCGTGAATGGGCCCGGGTCCACCTGTTGCGAGCCCATCCGATAGTTGTTGATGAACAGATCCACCGCTGTCGGCACCGCGGCCTGGCCGGCGAACTGCGGCACGGGATAGGTGACCAGGTCGGGGCGCGTGGCGAAATTGCGGCCGAACTGCAAACCCGCCATGCGTACCGAGCTGGAGTCGGCCAGGGCGTCGGTAATCAGGTCGCCCACCACATATTTGTGCATGGTGGCGGGATCGTTGTAGCGCCATTGCGTGTCGTAGCGCATGAAGCCCGGCGAACCGGCTCCCGCCTCCCCCTTCACGGTGCCGCGCCACGTACCGGTCGACGACACCGCGCCATAGGGGCTGAACAGCCGCTGTTCGCTCCACACCGACAGCGCGGTTATGCGCCGGTTCCGGTTCAGATACGCGTCATAGTTCACCAGCACGCCGGTGGAGCTGGCGGCTGGCAACGATGCCTGTTCACGCGCGTCCATGTCCACGACCTGCCGCGGCAACCACTCCGAGGGCACGGTGACCGCCAGTTGCTGGGTCGCGTTGTCCAGCTCCACCCGCACCCCGGGAATCTGGTCAACCGCCACCGGGTCCTGCCCAGGCGCTTCCACCTTTACGCCCACGCCCTTGAGCACGGACGCCGGCAGGTAATAGTGCCCTTGCCGGTAATCCACCCGCTGCACCGGCCCCACCGACTTGCCGTTGACCAGGACATCGAGATACAGCACGCCATCCGGCATCGAGAAGGCCGCCGCCGCGCCCTGCGCGTGGGCGGCCCAGCCGGCGGCCGCCAGCGAAAGGGCGGCGAGACGACGGCCGGCACGGACCAAAGGGCGAGACGAGAAGCGTTGGAAGACAGGCGTCACGGTCGACTCAACGGGGAGCAATCACGCGGGCTTCGCGATCGGCGTTGACGTGCGCCTTCAGCACACCGCCAGCCTGGACCGCGGCGGGAACTTCGAAACGCATTTCGGCGCCGGGCAGGACGTAGCCGAGCAATCCCGGCACCGTCCAGACCTCACGCCCTGCCAGCGTGTAGCCGACCTGCGACAGGCGCGCATGGACGGCGCCGCTGTTGCGCACGACCAGCCAGCGCTGGCCAGCCTTGTTCTGCACCGAATAGGTCAGTACCGGCTGCGCGGCGGTCTTCGGGTCCGGATGCTTGCGGAGGTCCTCGCGCGTCCAGGCGCCCTCTCCGCTGACAAACAGGGGCACGGAGTAGCGCAGTTGGAAAGCCAGTCCGGCGCCCCCGTCGGCTGCTGCCTGCGGCGCCTGGCCGTGCCGCCCGCTGCCGTCGCCGGCCGGGGCCGCGCCGCTATCGCCGGGAATCTCGTCGATCAGGATGCGATAGGCTTCCTGCTTGCCTGGCGGAACCGCGACGGTCCGGATAAGACGCAGTAGCTGGCGTTGCCCCGGCTGGATCTCGGCGGCGGGCGGACTGACCACGATGCTGTCCTGGGCGACCAGCTCATCGGCGCCATTGGCCTGGGTCCAGCGCAGGGCGCGGATCTGGATGCGGGAGGCGGACTTGCCGTTGTTCTCCAGCCAGATCGCCGCGCCGGAATCATCGTGTTCGATAACCGGGTCGATGGGCCAGACGAGAATGGAGGCGGCCGCGAAGGCCGTGCCGGTCAGGCACAGCGCGATCACCGCGGCGGTCAGGCGGACAAGGGATTTCATGGAAAACATGCTCAGTAGTAGACGGTGACGATCAGGTCGTCGGTGTAGACGCCCGGCGTAGGCTGGGTCGTCGTGCTCTGCAACTTGGCGTAGACGGGAAGTTCGATGGGCCCGCCCGTCGCGGTCATCTGCACGCCCTCGCCGCCGGTGCCCCAGCGCTGGCTGTAACCGCTGTCGCGATACAGGTCGTACTTGAGTACATTGCCGCTGGCCGCGTGCTTCAATTGCCGGCCGGAGTACCACATCAGCATCCCGCTGGTGTTGCTGCCGTCGTTGATGTCCACCCGGAACTGCGTGCCGGGCGTGCAGGTCATCACGATCGTGCCGGCCCCGACGGACGATTTGGTCTTCACGTCCTTGTCCAGGCGCGGCACCGTGCCGAAGTCGATCGTGCCCAGCGACAGCAACGGCGTGCGGCTGGTGCCGAACCAGCAACCGGGCGTGATCGCCGCGCGCACCGTCAGCACCTGCGTGACGGTCTCAGCACGGCCATCCGAGGCATGCGCCAGGGCGCATGCCAGCAAGGCCAGCGCCCATCCCCGGCGCCGGCGAGGCGGCGCGCTTACCATTGGATCGTCACCTTGACGGTGTCGCGATAGACACCGGCGGCGGGCGTGGCCTGGGGTTCAATCGCAGCGTAGACCGGGATCACCTCTTCCGCGCCGGTCCCGGCGCGCGCCACCGGCGCGGCCTCGGTCCAGGGCCGGCTGAGCGAGGCATCGCTATACAGCCCGTAGCGCACGAACGCGCCGCTGGGTCCTTTCAACCGGCGTTGCGGGCCCGCGTCGTTGTCGCCCGCGCCCAGCACGACGCGATACGGCACGCCGACGGCGCATTGCACCCGTATGCCGGCCTGGCCCGCGCCGCCGCGGCCGCTCAACGCGCTCGACAGGCTGGCATGCGTGCCGAAGTCGAGTTTGCCGAACGCGATCGCGGTACTGCCCGCGCCCGCCGATCCGGCGGAACACAGGTTGGCGATGACGACGCGCACGCCCAGGGTGGCGTTGCCGGAATACGCGAAACTCTGCGCGCCGGCGGAGCTGGCGGCGCACATGCAGACGAGGGAAAGTAGAGCGCGGGGAAACATGGTGATCGGGGGCTCGCGGCGTTGGCCCGGCCCCCTCCTCAAAGGCGATTTACCAACTGACGGTCAGCATGACGACATCCGCGTACTTGCCGGAGGCGGGCGTCTCTTTCATGGTCGGGATGCGGCCATACACCACCATCTCTTCGGCGGCGCCGCTACCCGTTCCGGTGTACGGGTTCTGGCTGTCCCAGACCTTGCTGCGGGCGGCGTCCTGGTACAGGTTGTAGGGCACAAAGGCATCGGTGGCGCCGCCGACCAGCGCCAGGCGCCGGGCGCCTGCGCCCGCCGAGTGGCGGCCGTCATCCAGCGACACGCGATAGGCCACGTCCTTGGTGCAGTTGAGCTTGACGATGGCGCCGCCCGAGCCCTTGGCCTGCGCGTCGATCACGTTGTTCGCCAGCGACGAGACCTCGCCGAAGCTCAGCGTGCCGAAGGCATTGGCGCCGTTGACGGTGCCGTTGATCACTTCGCAGCCCTTGCCGATGGTCAGCTCGACGGCAAGCTGGCCACGCACCTCGCCAGAGGAGTAGGTCGGGGCGGGCGGATCGGCAGCGAACGCCGCGGCGGAAAAAGCGCAGCCGCCCAGGATGGCGGCGCTCAGGAGGGTGTTCTTCATAGGATTGCTCTGGTCTGACTCAGTGAAGGGAGAGGGAACTTTCCGCATCGGCGTAGGCGTGTTGCGGTGCGAAACGCATTACAGCAATGGGAACCCTGTTCTTGAATCAGACAATTCCGGTACGCCTGCCAGGCCGGCCGCGGCACGCGTGATTCAGAATCATCTGACCCCGGGCCGGCGGCACCGCCGCAATGCGCCCTACAATTCCGTCATGCCCACCGCCCGCCTCTTCTATGCCCTGTGGCCCGATCCGCCCATGGCACAAACGCTGTCCACCTGGGCGGCCCTGGCCCAGCCGCACAGCCACGGCCGCCCCATGCGCACCGAAACCCTGCACATGACGCTGGCCTTCCTGGGGCAAGTGGAACGCGAAATCGCCGACGAACTGATCGACGCCACGGCCTACCACCGCCTGCAACCCGGCAGCGTCACCCTCGATCGGTACGGCGTCTTCGACCGCCCCCGCATCCTGTGGGCCGGCCCGGCGCAGACGCCGGATGGGCTGCAGGCCAGCCATGACGGCCTCTGGCTGTGGCTGTCGGCCTTCGGCTTCGCCCCGCCGGCCCAACCCTTCCGCCCCCACGTCACGCTGCTGCGCAACATCGAACGCCACGATCCGCCCGCCAGCGCCCCGCCGCCCCTGACCTGGCGCTATGACCGCATGGTGCTGGTGGCGTCCGAATCCACCGACAGCGGCAGCCGCTACCGCGTCGTCGCCCGCTCCCGGCCGCAACCCGGCTGAGACCGGGCCCGGCGCTCTGGCACAATCGAGCGCGTCGCAACGACTTAGGATCGCCATGATCATCCTGCTCGACCAAGACGGCGTGCTGGCCGACTTCGAACACGCCTTCATCGACGCCTGGCGCGCGCGTCACCCCGACATCGCGCCGGTGGCGTTCGAGGATCGCAAGTCCTTCTACATCCGCGAGGACTACGCGCCCGAGCTGCGCGGCATGGCCGAGGCCATCTACACCGCGCCCGGTTTCATCCGCGACCTGCCGCCGGTGCCGGGGGCGCTGGAGGCCGTGAAGGAACTGCTGGCGCTGGGCATGGACGTGCGCATCTGCACCTCGCCGCTGTCGCAGTTCGAGAACTGCGTGGCCGAGAAATACCTGTGGGTCGAGAAACACCTGGGGCGCGAAGCCACCAACCGGCTGATCCTGACCAAGGACAAGACCCTGGTGCACGGCCACCTGCTGATCGACGACAAGCCCCTGATCCAGGGCGCGGCCCAGCCGCGCTGGAAGCACATCCTGTTCGACGCCCCCTATAACCGCGACGTCGCCGACCGCCCCCGCATCACCTGGCGCAACTGGCGCAACGTCCTGGCGGGTGAGTTGTATACGGCAGACGAATGAAAGCAGCGCGGCAAGGCCGGCCCGAGGCCCGATGACGCCCCGGTGACAGCGCCGGCGCGGCCGCGCCCGGCCCTGTTCAGCGGCCGGGGTTGGGACTATTCTGTGGTGCTGTATCCCCACCCCCCGGAGGAGCCTGCACCATGAATCTGCACCGCTTGCTCAAGCAGCGAGAAGCCGACCAGAAGCCCTTGCGTGTCGCGCTGCTGGGCGCCGGCAAGTTCGGCGCGATGTTCATGAGCCAGGCCCCCCGCACGCCCGGCATGCGGCTGGTAGCGGTGGCCGACCTGACGCCCGACCGGGCCCGTGCCGCGCTGACCCGGGTCGGCTGGCCGGCCACGGCGCTCAACGCCGCCAGCACCGGCGACGCCCTCAAGCAGGGCAAGGTCTATTTCACCGACGATCCCCACGCGGTCATCGCCAGCCCGGACGTCGACATCGTCATCGACGCCACCGGGCAGGCGGCGGCCGGCATCGCTCACGTGCTGGCCTGCTGCGAGCATGGCAAGCACATCATCATGGTCAACGTCGAGGCCGACGCGCTCGCCGGCCCGCTGCTGGCGCGGCGCGCGCGCGAGGCCGGCATTGTCTATTCGCTGGCCTACGGCGACCAGCCGGCGCTGATCTGCGAAATGGTCGACTGGGCCCGCGCCGCCGGCTTCGAAGTGATGGCCGCCGGCAAGGGCACCAAGTACCTGCCCGAATTCCATACCTCCACGCCCGACACCGTCTGGCCCTACTACGGCTTCACCGCCGAGATGGTGGCCGCCGGCGACTTCAACGCGCAGGTGTTCAACAGCTTCCTGGACGGCACCAAGAGCGCCATCGAAATGGCGTCGGTCGCCAATGCCACCGGCCTGTTGCCCTCGCCCTCCGGCCTGCATTTTCCGCCCTGCGGCGTCGACGACCTGGCGCGGGTGCTGCGGCCGCGCGCGGACGGCGGCATGCTGCACCATCGCGGCCAGGTGGAAGTGATTTCCTCGCTGGAACGCGACGGCCGGCCGGTGTTCCGCGACCTGCGCTGGGGCGTGTACGTGACGCTGGCCGCCGACAGCGACTACGTGCGCCGCTGCTTCAAGGAATATGGCCTGGTCACCGACCCCAGCGGCAACTACACCGCCATGTACAAGCCGTATCACCTGATCGGCCTGGAACTGGGCATCAGCGTGGCCAGCGTCGGCCTGCGATGCGAGCCCACCGGCGCGCCCGCCGGCTGGCATGGCGACGTGGTGGCCACCGCCAAGCGCGACCTGCAGGCCGGCCAATTGCTCGACGGCGAAGGCGGCTATACCGTGTATGGCCGGCTGATGCCGGCGCGCGACTCGGTCGACGAAGGCTACCTGCCGCTAGGCTTGTCGCACCAGGTCAAGCTCAAGCACCCGGTGCGGCAGTCGCAGGCGATCCGCTGGAGCGACGTCGAATACGACGAGCGCGCGGCCGCCGTGCAGTTCCGCCGCGAAATGGAGCAGACCTTCGCCTGAGGCTCAGACCGGGGGCGCCCGCTCGGCCTGGAACAGGCGCAGGCGGTCGGCCGCATTGCGCAGATGCTGCTCGGCCGCTTTGCCGGCGGCATCGGAATCGCCGCCCTCGATGGCGGCGAAGATCGCCTGGTGCTCGCTCTGCACCGCCGCCATGCGCTCGGCATACATGCGCGCCGTGTTGTTGCGGGCGCTGCGGATGACCCGCCGCACATTCGCTTCCAGGTAATCGTTCAGCGCCACCAGATGCGGGTTGTGGGTGGCCTGCACGATGGCCTGGTGGAACTGATAATCCTCTTCATCGCCCAGCTTGTCGTTGATCAGCGCGTATTCCATGCCCACCAGCGCCTGCCGCATCTTCTTCAGATCGGCATCGCTGCGGCGCTGCGCGGCGTAACGCGCCGCGGTGACTTCGATCGACAGCATCAGTTCCAGGATGTGTTCCAGGTCCTGGTTATCGCCCGGCGTGGGCGCGGCAATGCGGAAGGCGTTGCGCTGGAAGTTGGGATCGACGAACACGCCGCTGCCTTGCTGCGAGGTGATCAGGCCTTCGGATTTCAGGCGCGCCAGCGCCTCGCGCACCACGGCGCGGCTGACCGAATACAGCTCGGTCAGCTGCTTTTCGGTGGGCAGGCGGTCGCCGGGCGCCAGCGTGCCCTGGCGGATCTGTTCGGCCAGCGCGTCGGCCACGCCCGCCGAGAGCGAGTGTTTCGGCGCCCCGCGCTGCGGCTCGGGGTCGCGCCGGTCCTGAGGATGAATGGGCTGCATGAGGAATCGTTAAAACGTGAAGGCGGCTCGCACCGGAGGGACCCTGGGGCGCGCCAGCCCGTGGTTATAGGAATTTTCGACGTTTCACTGCCGCCACGCCCTTGAAAATTATAGGATTTTGCCGGATGCAGGGGCGCGGCCGTTTCAGACTTTACGCGATATAGATGCCGCCGTTCACCTGCATCACCTCGCCGGTCACGAAACCGGCCAGCGGCGAGCACAGGAAGGCGATCGCGCCGGCGATTTCATCGGCCGTGCCGAAGCGCCGCAACGGCGTGCTTTCCAGCAGTTGCGCGCCCTTCTGGCCGATCAGGTCGTGCGTCATGGAGGTGGCGATGATGCCCGGCGCCACCGCGTTCACGCGGATCTGCGGCGCCAGTTCCAGCGCCAGGCTGCGGGTGAAGCTCTGCACCGCGCCCTTGGACGCCGAGTACGCCGCATGGGCGTAGCTGCCGCGCTGCGCCGCCAACGACGTCAACAGCACGACCGAGCCATTCTGGCGCAGGTGGCGCTGGGCCGCGCGGCACACGTAGAAGGTGCCGTCCAGATTCACCCCCATCAGCTTCTTCCAGGCCTCGTCGCTGGTGTCCTTGACCAGTTGCTCGGGATAGATGCCGGCGCAGTGCACCAGGTGGTCGATGCCGCCGAAATGCTGCGCGGCGCGTTCCAGCACCCGGTCGCAATCGTGCGAGGCGGACACGTCCAGCGCCTGCACCAACACCCGCTGGCCGCTGGGGTCCAGTTCCGCGGCCACCTCGTCCAGGCGCGCCTTGTCGATGTCGGTGAGCACCAGGCGGGCGCCGTGGGCGGCCATCAGCCGCGCGGTCGCCAGACCGATGCCATTGCCCGCGCCGGTAATGGCGGCGACCTGTCCTTCAAACGAAATCATGCTGTCTCCAGAGCTTTTTTCGACGGCCCGCGCCCGCGCCCGGGGCGCCGCCAGCAATTCGATTGAACCGCTGATTGCAGCGCTTGACACGGGAAAAACGCTTGCCCTATGATTTATCGGACAACTTAATAAAGTTGCCTGACAACTTGTACTGAAAGCGTAAAGCAACTGGCGATTTCAAGCAAGGGCGTCAAGAAAACACGGCCAATAGCCGCATGACAGGCAGGGGACAATCAGGTGGAAATCACCGGCAGCACAACCGTATTCGCGATCGCGGCCGACCCGATCGCGCACGTCAAGACGCCCCAGCGGCTCAACGCCCTGCTGCGCGAGCGCGGCATCGACGCCGTCATGGTGCCGTTCCACGTCGCGGCCGCCGGCCTGCCCGGCCTGCCCGGCCTGTTCGCGGGCCTGCGCGGCCTGGCCAACCTGGGCGGCCTGGTGGTCACCGTGCCGCACAAGGAAAGCGCCGCCGCGCTGTGCGACGCCCTCACCCCCGCCGCCGAACTGATCGGCGCGGTCAATGCCGTGCGCGTGCGCGACGGCTGCCTGACCGGCGGCAACTTCGACGGCCTGGGCTTTGTCGCCGGCCTGCGCGGCCAGGGGCATGACCCCGCCGGCCGCCATGTCTACCTGGCCGGCCTGGGCGGCGCCGGCAAGGCCATCGCCTGCGCCATTGCCGAGGCCGGTCCGGCCAGCCTGCGCCTGTACAACCGCTCGGCCGCCAAGGCCGAGGCCTTCGCCGCGCGCCTGGCGCAACACTTCCCCGGCCTGGCCATCTCGCTGGCCGGTCCCCGTCCCGAGTCCTGTGACATCGCCATCAATGCGACCACGCTTGGCCTGGACGACAACGATCCCCTGCCCTTCCACTTCCAGCTGGATGCGCTGGCGACCGGCGCCGTGGTGGCCGATGCCGTGATGCGCCGCGTCGACACGCCGCTGCTGCGCGCCGCCGCCGCGCGCGGCTGCCGCACCCATCCCGGCCTCTACATGCTGGAAGGACAACTCACCGAAATTGCCCGCTTCCTGGGCATAGAAGAGCCGCGGTAAAGCGCGCTTGCTTGATTCACGGACCTACCACTCCCGTTCCACGGAGGAGACACGCATGAAATTGGCTTTCACCACCGGCCTGCTGTGCCTGGCCGGCATTGCCGCATCGGCCCAGGCCGCGCCCGTCAAGATCGGCCTGATCGAGACGCTGTCCGGCCCGCAGGCCTCGACCGGCCTGATATTCCGCGCCGCGGTCAAGTACGAACTGGACCGCATCAACGCCGCCGGCGGCTGGAATGGCCAACCGCTGGAGCTGGTCGAATTCGACAACCAGGGCGGCCCCGTGGGCGCCTCCGACCGCTTCCGCGCCGCGGCCGCCGAAGGCGTGCAGATCCTGGTGCAGGGCTCGTCGTCGGCCATCTCCGGCCAACTCACCGAAGACGTGCGCAAGCACAACCTGCGCAACCCGGGCAAGGAAGTCGTGTTCCTGAACGTGGGCGGCGAGGCGCTGGAACTGACCGGCCAGAAGTGCCACTTCTACCATTTCCGCTTCGCCACCAACGCCGACCTGCGCGTCAAGGCGCTGACCTCGGTCATGGCGGCCGACGGCACGCTGGGCAAGCGCGTCTACGCCATCAACCAGAACTATTCCTGGGGCCAGGACATGGAGGGCGCCACTGAGCGCTTCGCCAAGCAGTACGGCTATGAAGTGGTCGGCAAGACGCTGCACGAAGTCAACAAGATTCAGGACTTCGCGCCCTACGTGGCGCGTATCCGCTCGGCCAATCCCGACACCGTCATCACCGGCAACTGGTCCAACGACCTGCTGTTGCTGATGAAGACGACGCAGTCGGCCGGGCTGAAGGTGCGCTTTGCCACCGTGTTCCTGGACCAGGTCGGCAACCTCGCCAACGCCGGCGAAGTCGCGCTGGGCCATTACATCGCCCACCCCTACAACATCGAAGCCGCGGGCGAGGAAGGCGCCAGGTTCGCCGAGGACTACAAGTCCAAGACCGGCCACTACCCGAGCTACACCGAGCCGCAGACCGTGATCGGCATCACCTTCCTGGGCGAAGCGCTCAAGCAGGTCAAGCCCAAGGACGGCAAGCTGTCGGTGCCGGACCTGGCGCGCGCGCTGGAGAAGGTCACCTACACCTCGGCGCTGGGCACGTACACCATGCGCGCGGCCGACCACCAGGTGCAATTGCCGATGGTGGTGTCCAAGGTCAGCAAGAACGCCAAGTACAAGGCCGACGGCACCGACATGGGCTTCGAGCCGGTCAAGGTGCTGTCCGCCGCGGACGTGTCCGCGCCGCCGCAGGCCACTTGCAAGATGGTTCGTCCGGACTGATGCCGCGAGTCGCCGCGGGCGGCGCGCCGCCCGCGGTCACCCGCCAATAAAACGCTCGCCGGCGCGGGGCCGGAAAACCAGGGCGTGATGGATCGCCAGGCGCGCTGCGCCTGCGCGCAAGGATTTTGGAGCGGACATGGAATACTTTACCGTCTCGCTGTTGAACGGCGTGATTTACGGCCTGCTGCTATTCATGGTGTCGGCAGGCCTGACACTGATCTTCGGAATGATGGGCGTGCTCAACTTCGCGCACGCCTCGTTCTACATGATAGGCGCGTATGCCGCCTACACCCTGACGCCCGTCACCGGGTTCTGGACCGCGCTGGTGCTGGCCACCGTCATCGCCGGCGTGCTCGGCATGGGCGTGGAGCGCTTCTTCCTGCGCCGCGTGCACAAATTCGGCCACGCGCAGGAACTACTGGTGACCTTCGGCCTGGCGTTCATCGTGGCCGAACTGATCAAGCTATTCTACGGCGACTTCCCGGTCGACTACCGCGTGCCGCAATTCCTGAACTTCGCGGCCTTCCGCGTGTTCGATGCCGACTATCCCTTCTACCGCCTGCTGATGGGCGGCGTGTCGCTGGCCATGTTCGCGGTGATCTACCTGCTGCTGTCGCGCACCCGCGTCGGCATCGTGGTGCGCTCGGCCATCTATCGGCCGCGCATGGCCGAGGCCCTGGGCCACAACGTGCCGCTGGTGTTCATGAGCGTGTTCGGCGTGGGCGCGGCGATGGCCGGCCTGGCCGGCGCGGTCGCGGGCGCGTTCTACACCACCAATCCGAACATGGCGCTGGAGCTGGGCGTGCTGGTGTTCGTGGTGGTCGTGGTGGGCGGCCTGGGATCGCTCGAAGGCGCCATGATCGCCTCGCTGCTGATCGGCCTGATCAGCTCGTTCTCGGTCGGCATCGACGCCAGCCTGGCGACCCTGTTCGGCCTGTTCGGCGCCGGCGAATGGGCCGAGAGCGTTGGCGGTCTGATGACGGTGAAGATCTCCAGCCTGGCGGCGACGCTGCCGTTCCTGCTGATGCTGGTGGTGCTGCTGGTCAAGCCCTCGGGCCTGAAGGGAGAGCAGGCATGAACCAGAATTCCTCGCGCCGCGCCAGCGCCGCCCTGCTGCTGCTCGTCTGCGTGGCGGCGCTGTGCGCGCTGCCCTGGCTGCTGCCGCCGGGCCAACTGGTGGCGGCGGTGCAGATGCTGATCGCGGCCCTGTTCGCCTGCGCCTTCAACCTGCTGGCCGGCCAGGGCGGCATGCTGTCCTTCGGCCACGCCGCCTACTTCGGCGTCGGCACCTTCGCCACCATTCACGCCATGAATGCGCTGGGCGGCGCCGGCCTGTTGCCGACGCCGCTGATGCCGCTGGCCGGCGGCGTGGCCGGCCTGCTGTTCGGCCTGGTCGCGGGCTGGTTCGCCACCCTGCGCGCCGGCGTCTACTTCTCGATGATCACGCTGGCGCTGGCCGAATTGCTGCACGCGCTGGCGCCGCACCTGAAGGGCGTGTTCGGCGGCGAAGCCGGGCTGTCGGCCATGCGCATGCCGGCCTGGGGCTTCACCTTCGGCTCCGATATCGAGGTGTACTTCCTGGTGCTGGCCTGGGTGCTGGTGTCGCTGGCCGCGCTCTATGGCCTGACCCGCACGCCGCTGGGCCGGCTGACGCTGGGCCTGCGCGAAAACGCCAACCGCCTGCGCTACCTGGGCTATCGGCCGCACACGCTCAAGACCATGGTGTTCGCGCTGTCGGCCATGTTCGCCGGCATCGCCGGCGGCCTGCAGGCGCTGAACATCGAGGCCGGCAACTACGTGCTGTTCGAGGTCAAGCTGTCGACCGACGCGGTGCTGTTCGCCTATATCGGTGGCGTCAACGCCTTCCTCGGCCCGGTGCTGGGCGCCTCGATCCTGACCTTCCTGTCGCAGACGCTGGCCGATATCACCCGTTCGTGGCTGCTGTACCAGGGCATCCTGTTCGTGCTGGTGATGCTGTTCGTGCCGGACGGCCTGGTGGGCCTGGTGCAACGCGCCGCCAAGTCGCTGCGCCAGCGCGGCCTGGCCGACTGGCTGCCGCGCGCGGCGGTGTCCGTCGCCGGCGGCCTGCTGCTGACCGGCGCCACGGTGTTCACGGTGGAGATGCTGCAACGCATGTTCGCGCGCGACTACCGCTCGCTGCTGGCGCTGAACCCCGAGGCCGGCTGGCCCGCCATTCCCCTGTTCGGCCACGACTGGGCGCCGCTGGCGCTGTCGACCTGGCTGCTGCCGCTGGCGTTGTTCGCGGGCGGCCTGCTGGCCTGCCGCTGGGCGCAGGCCCTGTGGCGCGGCCAGACCGAGGCCGCGCCCGTGCTGGAGACCGCAAAATGAGCCACGCCATCCTGACCCTGACCGACGTGCGCAAGTCCTTCGGCGACGCGCAGATCATCCGCGGCGTCAACCTGCAGGTCGAGGCCGGTGAACGCCACGCCGTCATCGGCCCCAACGGCGCCGGCAAGTCCACGCTGTTCCACCTGATGTCTGGCTCGTTCGCGCCGACCTCGGGCGACATCAGCCTGCGTTCGCGCCCGATCGGCGGCCTGCCGCCCGAGCGCATCAACCGCCTCGGCCTGGCGCGCTCATTCCAGATCACCAACGTCTTTCCGCGCCTGTCGGTGCGCGAGAACCTGCGGCTGGCGGTGCTGCGCATGCACGGCCTGGTCTACAACTTCTGGCGCCCCATCGCGCGCCACCGCGCGGTCAACGAGAACGTCGACCAACTGCTGGAGAAAGTGCGCCTGGCGCCCAAGCAGCATACCGCCGCGGGCGACCTCAACTACTCCGAGCAGCGCTCGCTGGAAATCGGCATGACGCTGGCCTCGCGGCCCAAGGTGATCCTGCTGGACGAGCCCATGGCCGGCATGTCGCAGCACGAGGTCGACTACACCGTCGAGCTGATCAAGGACGTGACGCGCGACTGCACCCTGCTGATCGTCGAGCACGACATGCAGGTGGTGTTCTCGCTGGCCGACCGCATCAGTGTGCTGGTCTATGGCGAGATCCTGGCCACCGGCACGCCCGCCGAGATCCGCGGCGACGCCCGCGTGCGCGAAGCCTACCTGGGAGAGGAAACGGTATGAGCATGCAATCCCCCCTGCTGGCCCTGCAAGGCGTGCACGCCCACTATGGCAAGAGCCACATCCTGCACGGCATCGACCTGGCGGTCGGGCGCGGCGAAGTGGTCAGTCTACTGGGGCGCAACGGCGCCGGCCGCTCCACCACCATGAAAAGCATCATGGGGCTGGTGGAAGTGACCGGTGGCCGCATCGCCATCGAAGGCCGCGACATCACCAACAAGCGCCCCTTCGAGATCGCCCGCGCCGGGCTGGGCTTCGTGCCGGAAGAGCGCGAGGTGTTCGCCAACCTGACGGTGGACGAGAACCTGCGCATGGGCGAGCAGCCGGTCCGCCCCGACGCGCCGGCCTGGACCATCGAGCAAATGTTCGGCTATTTCCCGCGCCTGAAGGAACGCCGCAATACCCGCGCCGGCAACCTGTCCGGCGGCGAGCAGCAGATGCTGACCATGTGCCGCTCGCTGCTGGGCAACCCCAAGGTCATGCTGATCGACGAACCCACCGAAGGCCTGGCGCCGAAGATCGTGGAAGTGATCGCCGATGTGATCCGCGACATCCACCAGCGCGGCGTGTCGGTGGTGCTGGTCGAGCAGAAGCTGACCATCGCGCTGAAGGTCTCCACCCGCGTGAGCGTGATGGGCCACGGCCGCATCGTTTTCGAAGGACCGCCCGCGCAATTGCATGAGCGCCAGGACGTGGTCCAGGAATGGCTGGCGGTCTGACCGCCCTATCTGTAGAGGCAAGCACTTGGACAATACTCCCGAAGTACGCCACGCCGAGCTGCGCGGCAAGAACGTGGTGATCACCGGCGGCGCCAAAGGCATCGGCTACGCCACCGCCGAGGCGTTCGCGCGCCAGGGCGCGCGGGTGGCGCTGCTGGACATGGACCCGGCGGCGCTGGACATCGCCGTGGCCGGGCTGCAGGCGGCCGGCGGGCAGGCCCTGGCCGCGCAGGCTTCGGTCACCGACGCCGACGCGGTCGAGCGCGCCTTCGTCCAGGTCGAGCAGGCCTGGGGCGGCATCGACGTGCTGGTCAACAACGCCGGCATCTCGGCCAACAAACCGTCGCTGGAGGTCACGCCCGACGAATGGCGCCGCGCCGTCGACATCAACCTGACCGGCGTGTTCCTGTGCGCCCAGGCCGCCGGCCGCCGCATGGTGCCCAAGGGCGAGGGCTGCATCATCAACCTGGCCTCCATGTACGGCGTGGTGGCCGCGCCCGACCGCGCCGCCTACTGCGCCACCAAGGGCGCGGTGGTGCTGCTGACCGAGACCCTGGCGGTGGAATGGGGCCCGGCGGGCGTGCGCGTCAACGCGCTGGCCCCCGGCTATGTCGAGACCGACCTGGTGCGCGACCTGGCCGCGCGCGGCCGCCTCGACCCCGAACGCCTCAAGCAGCGCACACCGCTGCGGCGCCTGGCGCAGCCGGCCGAGATGGCCGACCTGGCGGTGTTCCTGGCATCGCGCCAGGCCGCCTACATCACCGGACACACCCTGGTGGCCGACGGCGGCTGGAGCCGCTACAGCTACCTCTGACCTCTGCCGCATCGACGCTTACCCACATTCTGGAGATTCATTCATGGCCACCTACCAACCGCTTGGCTCCCAGGCGCCCTGGCGGCAACTGACCGTCGAGGCCTCGGACTGGCAACAGGCCGACCCCACGCTGCTGGCCACCATGCTGACGCAGCTGCACTGGATCCGCGCCTTCGAGGAAGCGGTGCTGGACCTGGCCGCCGCGGGCCTGGTGCACGGCCCCGCCCACTCGTCGGTGGGCCAGGAAGGCGGCGCCGTCGGCTCGGTGCTGGCGCTGGGCGCCGGCGACCAGATCAACGGCTCGCACCGCGGCCACCACCAGTTCCTGGCCAAGGCGCTGCAACACGTCGCGCCGCGGGGCCTGGACCCGCGCGACCCGCTCACGCCCGCCATCGACGAAGTGCTGCACAAGACCCTGGCCGAGATCATGGGCCTGGCGCAAGGCTATTGCCGCGGCCGTGGCGGCAGCATGCACCTGCGCTGGCTGGAAGCCGGCGCCCTCGGCACCAACGCCATCGTCGGCGGCGGCGTGCCGCTGGCCGCCGGCGCGGCCTGGGCCCACCGCCACGCTGGCACCGACCGCGTGGCCGTGACCTATTTCGGCGACGGCGCCGTCAACATCGGCTCGGTGCTCGAAACGATGAACCTGACCGCCGCGTGGAAGACGCCGCTGTGCTTCTTCATCGAGAACAACCGCTACGCCGTGTCCACCACGGTCGAGGAATCGACCGCCGAGCCGCGCCTGTCGGCCCGCGGCCAGGCCTTCAACATCCCGGCCTGGCGGGTCGACGGCATGGACCCGCTGGCCGTGCACCTGGCCATGTCGGAAGCCGTGGCCCACATGCGCGCCGGCAACGGCCCCACCATCATCGAAGTGGACGTCTACCGCTTCTTCCATCAGAACGGTCCCTTCCCCGGCAGCGCCTTCGGCTACCGCAGCAAGGAAGAGGAAGCGCAATGGCGCCGCCGCGATCCGCTGGACAAGATTGCCGCCGAGATGATCGGCCGCCAGCTGATCACCCAGGCCGAGGTCGATGCCCTGCGCCAGCGCTGCAAGGACGTGATGACGGACGTCGCCGGCCGCCTGACCGAGACCGCCGACGGCGGCAAGCGCCGCGTGCGCGCCGACCTGTGGCCGCGCCCCGACTTCCGCGACGTGGGCCTGCGCAGCGACGGCTCGGAACTGGCCGGCCTGCGCTACCAGGACGCCGCCGACCATGCCGGCGCCCGCGCCGAGCGCAAGTTCGTGGACGCGGTGGCCGACGTGCTCGACCGCCGCATGGAAACCGACCCCGGCGTCGTGGTGCTGGGCGAGGACGTGCACCGCCTGAAGGGCGGCACCAACGGCGCCACCCGCGGCCTGAAAGACAAGTACCCCGACCGCGTGCTGGGCACGCCGATCTCCGAGAACGCCTTCGCCGGCCTGGGCGGCGGCCTGGCCATGGACGGCCGCTACAAACCGGTGGTGGAATTCATGTACCCCGACTTCATGTGGGTCGCGGCCGACCAGATCTTCAACCAGATCGGCAAGGCCCGCCACATGTTCGGCGGCGACATCGACGTGCCGTTCGTGCTGCGCACCAAGGTCGCGATGGGCACGGGCTACGGCTCGCAGCATTCGATGGACCCGGCCGGCGTGTTCGCCACCGCGCCCGGCTGGCGCATCGTCGCGCCGTCCACGCCCTACGAGTACATCGGCCTGATGAACACCGCGCTGGCCTCCAAGGACCCGGTGCTGGTGATCGAGCACGTCGACCTGTACGCTTCGTCGGGCGAAGTGCCCGCCGACGACCTCGACTATGCCATCCCGTTCGGCAAGGCGCGCGTGCGCCGCGAAGGTTCCAAGGTCACGGTGCTGACCTACCTGTCGATGGTCGGCCGCGCCCTGAAGGCGGCGGAAGAGACCGGCGTCGACGCCGAAGTCATCGACCTGCGCACGCTGGACCGCGCCAACCTCGACTGGGACACCATCGGCGCCAGCATCCAGAAGACCAACAACGTGCTGATCGTCGAACAGGGCGCGCGCGGCACCTCGTACGGCGCCATGCTGGCCGACGAGATCCAGCGCCGCTACTTCGACTGGCTCGATCAACCGGTCAAGCGCGTCACCGGCGGCGAGGCCTCGCCCAGCATCTCCAAGGTGCTGGAACGCGCCGCCTTCGCCGATACCGAAGAAGTCATCGCCGGCCTGCACGACGTGCTGGCCGACCTGGGAGAACGCGCATGAGCGCCGCCCTGCACATGAGCGTGCCGATGGAAGTCGGCATTTGCTGCGCCGACCTGGACGCCCAACTGGCGTTCTACACCGAGGTGGTCGGCCTGACCCTGGTCAACCGCGTCAGCGTACCGGCCGACAAGGCCCGCGCCACCGGCCTGACGCAGCACGGCTACGACGTGGCGCGGCTGCAGACCTCATACGGCGAGCGCATCAAGCTGCTGCAGCCGGCCGTGGCGCCGCAAGCCGCGGCGCGCGGCGCCGCCATCCTCGACCGCCAGGGCAACACCTACCTGACCTTCATCGTGCATGACCTGGCCGGCACCGTCGAAAGCCTGCGGGCGCGCGGCGTGGCCTTCGACAGCGAACCGGCGCCGATGGAAGTGCGGCCCGGCACCTGGCTGGCCTTCTTCCGCGACCCCGAAGGCAATGTGCTGGAACTGGTCGAATACGACGACCCGGCGGCCTACCGGCCCGACCTGGCCGCGCGCGCAGAATAGGACGAACGACACGTGGCACACCTTATCAAGCTCCCCTCCGTCGCGGCCGATGCCGACACCGGCACGCTGCACCAGTGGCTCAAGCAGGAAGGCGACACCGTCGCCGTGGGCGATGCGCTGGCCGAAATCGAAACCGAGAAAGCGATCGTCGAGATCAACGCCGAGCACGCCGGCGTACTCGGCCGCATCGTGGTTCAGGCCGGCCCGGCATCGGTGCCGATCAACACCGTGATCGGCGTGCTGCTGGCGCCGGGCGAAGACGCCGCGGCGATCGACCAGGCGCTGGCGGAAAGCGGCGCGCAGGCGGCCAAGCCGGCCGCCGCCACGGCCGGCACCGCAGCGGCTGCTACAGCGGCCGCCGCCACGCCCGCCGCTTCCGCCGCTTCCGCCGCTTCCGCCGCTTCCGCCGCTCCCGCCACGCCCGCCGCGCCTGACGCCGCCGCCGAGGCGCCCGCTCCCGGCGCCCGCCGCTTCGCCAGCCCGCTGGCGCGCCGCCTGGCCGCGCAATGGCATGTGAACCTGCTCGACGTGCAAGGCACCGGCCCGCGCGGCCGCATCGTGCGCCGCGATGTCGAAGCCGCGCGCGACCGCGCCCCCGCCCCCGCCGCGCCGCAAGCCCACCGCGCCGCCAGCCGCCGCGTGCCGCATTCCGGCATGCGCCGCGCCATCGCCCGCCGCCTGACCGAAAGCAAGCAGCAGGTGCCGCACTTCACCCTGACGGTGGATTGCCGCATGGACGCGCTGCTGGCCCTGCGCGCGCAGGCCAACCAGGGCGGCGCGGTCAAGCTGTCGGTCAATGACTTCATCGTGCGCGCCGCCGCCCTGGCGTTGCGCGAGGTGCCCGAGGTCAACGCCAGTTGGCACGACGACGCCATCGAATTGCACGCCGGCGCCGACATCAGCGTGGCCGTGGCCACCGACGGCGGCCTGGTCACGCCGATCGTGCGCGACGCCGACGTCAAGCCGCTGTCCGCCGTCGCCGCCGAAATCGTCGAGTTGGCCAGCCGCGCCAAGGTCAATCGCCTCAAGCCCGAGGAATTCACCGGCGGCTCGCTGACGGTCAGCAACCTGGGCATGTACGGCATCAAGCAGTTCGCCGCCATCATCAACCCGCCGCAGGCCGCCATCCTGGCGGTGGGCGCGGCCGAGCGCCGCCCGGTGGTGGACGACAACGGCGACCTGAAGGCCGCCACCGTCATGACCGTGACGCTGTCGGCCGACCACCGCGTGGTGGACGGCGCCGTCGGCGCGCGCTGGCTGGCCGCCTTGCGCGCGCTGATCGAAAACCCCGTGCGCATCCTGCTGTGAGTCCCGCCATGACCAAGACTTCGTTTGACCTGGTGGTGGTGGGCGGCGGCCCTGGCGGCTACGTGGCCGCGATCCGCGCGGCGCAGCTGGGCCTGTCCACCGCGCTGGTCGAGCGCGCCGAGCTGGGCGGCATCTGCCTGAACTGGGGCTGCATCCCGACCAAGGCGCTGCTGCACAGCGCCACCGTGCTGCGCGCCTGCCGCGAGGCCGAGCAGTACGGCGTGACCGGCGCGGGCGCGGCCCAGCCGGACCTGGCCGCGATGGTGGCGCGCTCGCGCAAGGTCGCCGGCCGCCTGGGCCAGGGCGTGGCGCACCTGATGAAAAAGAACGGCGTGACGGTATTGGCCGCCAGCGCCAGGCTGGCCGGCGGCGGCCGCGTCGCGCTCGACAACGGCGCCACGCTGTCGGCGCGCCACATCATCCTGGCCACCGGCGCGCGCGCCCGTGACCTGCCGGCGCTGCCGTTGGGCGAACGCATCTGGGCCTACCGCCAGGCATTGACGCCGCCGGCGCTGCCCAAGTCGCTGCTGGTGGTGGGCGCGGGCGCCATCGGCGCCGAGTTCGCCAGCTTCTACCGCGCGGTCGGGGCCGAGGTGACGCTGATCGACATGACCGCCGACATCCTGCCGCAGGAAGACGCCGAGATCTCCGCGCTGGCGCGCAAGGCCTTCGAGAAGCAAGGCATCCGCGTGCTGACGCAGTGCGCGGTCAAGTCGTCCAGCCTGACGGCCACGGGCGTGAAGGCCGTGCTGGAGCAACAGGGCAAATCGTTCGAACTGGAAGCCGAGCGCGTCATCGTCGCCGCCGGCATCGTCGGCAATGTCGAGAACCTGGGCCTGGAGCAGACCCGCGTGAAAGTGGAGAAAGCCCACATCGTCACCGACGGCCTGGGCCGCACCGCCGAGCCCGGCGTCTACGCCATCGGCGACGTGGCCGGCGCGCCGTGGCTGGCGCACAAGGCCAGCCACGAGGCGGTGCTGTGCGTCGAAGCCATCGCCGGCCTGCCGGCGCATCCGCTCGACCCGCTGCGCATTCCCGCCTGCACCTACTCGCACCCGCAGGTCGCCAGCATCGGCATGACCGAGGCGCGCGCCCGCGACCACGCCAAGGCCACGGGCGGCGAGATCCGCGTGGGCAAGTTCACCTTCGCCGGCAACGGCAAGGCCATTGCCATGGGCGAGGACCAGGGCCTGGTCAAGACCGTGTTCGACGCGAAGACCGGCGAGTTGCTGGGCGCGCACATCATCCACCCGGAGGCATCCGAACTGATCGCCGGCTACGGCGTGGCGGCGGCGCTGGAGGCCACCGAGGAAGACCTGATGCACACTGTGTTCGCGCATCCGACGCTGTCGGAAACGCTGCACGAATCGGTGCTGGCCGCCTTCGGCCGCGCGCTGCACGGCTAAGGCAAGCGGCAACGCGCAAGGCGTCTGGCGCGGACCGTCAACAGCCGCGCCAGACGCCCGTTTTTACAACCGGCTGGCGAAGAAATCCAGGAAGCACGCAATACGCCGCGACAGCTGCGTATTGCGGTAGTACACCGCGTGCATCGGCTGCAAATAGTCGGTGTGCAGGTCTTCCATGATGCGCACCAGCCGCCCTGCGCGCAGGTCGTCGCGCGACACGAAATCCGACAGGCAGGCGATGCCCACGCCGCGCAGCGCCAGGTGCCGCTGGGTCTCGCCGCTGGAGGTGGCCAGCGTGGGCGTGGCCAGATAGGTCGAGCCGCCGGCGTGGCGCAGCGGCCAGACGTTCAGGCTTTCGGGCTGGGTGAAGCCCAGCAGTTCGTGGCTGGCAAGATCCTCGACGGTCCGCGGCACGCCGCGCCGCGCCAGGTAGTCCGGGCTGGCCATCAGCCAGCGCGGACGCGGCCGCATGGGCCGCGCATGCAGCGTGGAATCGTTCAGCGGCCCCATGCGCAGGGCCACGTCGGTGCGGTGCTCGATCAGGTCGACGATGCGGTCGTTGCTGGTCAGCTCCAGCGAAATCGCCGGATACTCGCGGCGGAAATCGGCCACATGCGGCACCACGCAATGCAGCATCACCGGCACCGAGGCATCCACGCGCAGACGGCCGGCCGGCTGCTGATGCACGATGCGCATGCACTCCTCGGCCTCTTCCAGCGACTGCACGATCTGGCGCGCCTTCTGCAGGAAGTGCGCGCCTTCGGCCGTCAGTTCCATGCGCCGCGTGGTGCGGGTCAGCAGGGTCACGCCCAGGTCTTCCTCCAGGCGCGACAGGCCGCGGCTGACGCCTGACGCGGTCTGGCCCAGCATCTCGGCGGCCGCGCTCATCGAGCCGGCGTCGACCACGCCCAGGAACAGCCGCAGGGCCTCGGAATTGAGCGCCATTCATGACTCCTGATCACAAGTATCGGGATTTTATAGCGCGAGGCCGCGACAATCGCGGCATCGCCCGCAGGGAACCCCGGCAATATGCGTCAAAAAAGGCAAACACGCCGGTTTGCGGCACGCGCCGGACGACCGGAACACGATCGCCCCGGACAAAAGAAAAGCGGCGCACCAGGCGCCGCTTTGTCATCGAACCCGCGGCAGGCGGGGAATCAACGCTTCTGCTTGAGCTGCGACAGGTCGCGCACCGCGCCGCGGTCGGCCGAGGTGGCCAGCGCCGCGTAGGCCTGCAGGGCCTGCGACACCACGCGCTCGCGGCCCACCGGCAGCCAGCCGCCATCCTCGCGCGCGTTCATCGCGGCGCGGCGGCGGGCCAGTTCCTCGTCGGACACGGCCAGATGCATCTTGCGGTTGGGGATGTCGATCTCGATGGTGTCGCCCTCTTGCACCAGACCGATGGTGCCGCCTTCGGCCGCTTCGGGCGAGGCGTGGCCGATCACCAGGCCCGACGAACCGCCCGAGAAACGGCCGTCGGTGAACAACGCGCAGGTCTTGCCCAGGCCCTTGGACTTCAGGTAGGACGTGGGGTACAGCATTTCCTGCATGCCGGGGCCGCCCTTGGGGCCTTCGTAGCGGATCACCACCACGTCGCCCGCCACCACCTTGTCGCCGAGGATGCCTTCGACGGCGTCGTCCTGGCTTTCGAACACGCGCGCGCGGCCGGTGAAGACCCACTGCGATTCATCCACGCCCGCGGTCTTGACGATGCAGCCCTTCTCGGCCAGGTTGCCGTACAGCACGGCCAGGCCGCCGTCCTTGGAGTAGGCGTTTTCCTTGCTGCGGATGCAGCCGGTCTTGCGGTCGGTGTCCAGCGTCAGGAAGGTGGCGTCCTGGCTGAAAGCCACGGTGGTGGGAATGCCGCCGGGCGCTGCGCGGTAGAACTTCTGCGCCGCTTCGCCGGCGCCGCCAGCCACGTCCCATTGCGCGATGGCGTTGCCCAGCGTGCCGCTGTGCACGTTGCCGCAGGACAGGTCGAGCAGATCGGCGCGCGCCAGCTCGCCCAGGATGCCGAGGATGCCGCCGGCGCGGTGCACGTCTTCGATGTGGTACTTGTCAGTGGCCGGCGCGGCCTTGCACAGGCACGGCACCTTGCGCGAAATGCGGTCGATGTCGGCCATGGTGAAGTCGACGCCGGCTTCCTGCGCCGCGGCCAGCAGGTGCAGCACGGTGTTGGTGGAGCCGCCCATAGCCACGTCCAGCGCCATGGCGTTCTGGAACGCGCTCTTGGTGGCGATGCTGCGCGGCAGCACCGAGGCGTCTTCCTCGACGTAGTAGCGGCGGCACAGGTCCACCACCAGGCGGCCGGCCTGCTCGAACAGGCCCTTGCGCCAGGCGTGCGTGGCGACGATGGTGCCGTTGCCCGGCAGCGCCAGGCCGATGGCCTCGGTCAGGCAGTTCATCGAGTTGGCGGTGAACATGCCGGAACAGGAGCCGCACGTGGGGCAGGCGCTGCGCTCGACTTCGGCCACGTCGGCGTCCGACACGTTGGGGTCGGCGGCCTTGATCATGGCGTCGATCAGGTCGATCTTGGCGATCACCTTGCCGTCGGTCGGCGACTTGACCTTGCCGGCTTCCATCGGGCCGCCGGACACGAATACCACGGGAATGTTCAGGCGCATCGCGGCCATCAGCATCCCCGGGGTGATCTTGTCGCAGTTCGAGATGCAGACCATGGCGTCGGCGCAGTGCGCGTTGACCATGTACTCGACCGAGTCGGCGATCAGTTCGCGCGAGGGCAGCGAATACAGCATGCCGCCGTGGCCCATGGCGATGCCGTCATCGACCGCGATGGTGTTGAATTCCTTGGCGACGCCGCCGGCGGCCTCGATTTCCTTGGCGACCAGCGCGCCCAGGTCGCGCAGGTGCACGTGGCCCGGCACGAACTGCGTGAACGAGTTGACCACCGCGATGATCGGCTTGCCGAAGTCTCCGTCCTTCATGCCGGTGGCGCGCCACAGGGCGCGGGCGCCGGCCATGTTGCGGCCGTGGGTCGAGGTGCGGGAACGGTAGTGCGGCATGATCTTGTCTCAGGCTATTAGCGTGGGCGGCAAAACGGTAAATAATACGCTGGTTCCGGCCCACAGCGGCCGCGGGCCGCGCCGAGGCCGCCCCAAGACCGCCGCGCGGCCATCAGGCGGACGCCGCGCCGCGCGCCGCGAACGCGCTGGGCGACTCGCCCAAGGCCTTGCGAAACATGGCCGCGAACGCGCTCGGGCTGTCGTAACCCAGGTCCAGCGCCACGTCCAGCACCCGCTCGCCGCGCGCCAGCCGCTCCATCGCCGCCAGCAGCCGCGCCTGCTGGCGCCAGCGGCCGAAAGTCATGCCGGTGTGGCGCAGGAACAGGCGGTGCACCGTTTTCGGATCCACCCCCAATTCCCGCGCCCAGTCGGCCGCGCCCGCCTGGCGCTCGGGGTGGCGCACGATGGCGCGGCAGATGCGCGCCAGGCGCGGCTCGGACGGCTGCGGCAGGTGCAGCGGCAGCACCGGTTCCTGTTTCAATTCGTCCAGCAACAGCATCATCAGGCGGCCGTCGCGGGTGCCGGGCTTCCAGTCCAGCGGTACCTCGGCCGCCGCCACCATCAGCTCGCGCAGCAGCGGCGAGATCGACAGCACGCAGCACTCGGCGGGCAGGTGCGCGGCCGCGCCGGGTTCGACGAACACGGTGCGCATGCGCGGCTCGCCGCTCATGCGGATGGCGTGCGAGACCCAGGCCGGCACCCACACGCCGCGCGTGGGCGGCACCACCCAGATGCCGGCGTCGGTATCCACCACCATCACGCCCGAGATCGCATACACCAACTGCGAGCGGCGGTGCCGGTGGCGGCGCACGCGATGCCCGTCTTCGTAGTCCACCGCCAGCGCCGCCACCGGGCGCAGCGAGGATTCGTACGGAAACAGGTCCAGATCGGCGGGCGTGCGCGGTCCGGACGGGCGTGGCGGGGGGTTGGATGTGTCCATTTCTCGACGATTCATGTCCAACTGGCGGTAGACGGTCTTTTCCAGTGTACCTATGCTGGCCGTACTTCCCCTTCGTTTTCCAGTTACCGGCCCCCGATCATGCGTCTTCGTTCCCACTGCCCCGCCGTCTGCGCCGCTGCGCACGGCCGGCGCGCGCGCGTGGCCGCGACATCGGACGCCGTGCCCTCGACGCTACGACTAGCGCGCGGTTGCCGGGCCTTGCGCCCCGTGGCCGCCCGGCAGCCCCGGGCCCTCTGACGGGCCCGTCCGCCACCTCCCTTGCCCGCCCCGCCGCCGCAGACCGGCGGCCCCAGACACGCCGCGCCCGCGCGCGGCCGGAGGTTTCCATGCTCGACC
>LXNH01000025.1_pt1 | contig 30061 bp, 26 predicted proteins | sample 809111 | NCBI WGS metagenome assembly LXNH01 (sample SAMN04870528, study PRJNA318959) | seawater metagenome | biome: 00002010; material: water; isolation source: marine seawater | place: Greece: Milos, Mediterranean Sea | collected 2013-05-29 | depth 5-7 m
CGATTTCCCAGGAGGAACTCGGCTACCTGACCGGCCTGTCGCGCCAGCGCGTCAACCAGGCGCTGCAGACGCTGGCCGACCAGGGCGTGCTGGCGCTGTCGTACAACCAGATCAAGGTGCTGGACCTGGAACGCCTGCGCCGGTACGGGCTGGACCAGCTCTGAAGGCGCGGCGTCAGGCCAGGGCGCGGTCCAGGGCGGCGCGCGCCAGGATACGGGTCGAGTCCAGCGTCGGCAGGGCGCAATTGGCGTCGTTCAGCACCAGCGGCAGTTCGGTGCAGCCCAGCACCACGGCATCGCAGCCGGCCTCGCGCAGCCGCGTCACCACGCCTTGCAGCAAGGCCACCGATTCGGGCTTGAAGACGCCGTAGACCAGTTCGTCCATGATGATGCGCGCCAGCAGGTCGCGATCGGCCGGCGCGGGGCGCACGTAGTCCAGGCCGCGCGCTTGCAGCTTGTCGGGGTAGACCGGACTGTCGACCAGCCAGCGCGTGCCCAGGATGCCGATGCGGCGCAGGCCGCGCGCGGCGGCTTCGGCGGCGACCTGTTCGGCGATGTGCAGCCAGGGCAGCGGCGAATGGGGCAGCACGTGGCCCAGCGCCTGGTGGATGGTGTTGTCGGGGCAGATCAGGAAGTCCGCGCCGGCGCGCGCCAGCTTGCCGGCGGATGCCAGCATCAGCGCGCCCACGCCAGCCGGATCATTGCGTTCCAGGCACGTCACGTAGTCCGCCAGCGATAGGCCGTGCAGCGACACTTCGGGGTGCGCGTGCGGCCCCAGGCGCTGCGCGCCTTCGGCGCAGATCGTGCGGTAGCAGAGCGCGGCGCCTTCGGCCGAGCAGGCGACGATGCCGATATGCAGGGGGGAACGAGCGGGCATGCGGGGCTCCATGGCGGCCGGGTCAGGCGGCGGGTCTGGACAAGGCCCGCACGTGGCGGGCGATCTGGCGGAACTGCTCGGCCATGGCGTCCTGCTGCGCCGGCGGCAGCTGCGACAGGAACAGTTCGTCGATGGCCGGGCCATACACCTTCCACATCTTGCGGCGCAGCGCCAGGCCGTCCGGCGTGATGCGGGCGTAGGTGGCGCGGCGGTCCTCGTCCGAACGGAAGCGCTCGACCAGCCCGGCGGCCTCGATGCGGTCCATCAGGCGCGTCAGGTTGTAGCGCGCGATGACCATGCGCTCGGCGATCTCGAACATGCGCGCGGTGCCTTGCGGCGCGCGTTCCAGCGCCCACAGCGCGTCGTACCACGCCAGCGGCGGCAGGCTGGCGGCAGCCAGTCGTTTTTCGATTTCTTCCACCACCAGCGCATGCGCGGTCAGCAAGAGGCTCCACGCGTCGGGCTTTCCCGTGGCCATGCGGTCGCTTCCTTTTCCAGAGATTTCGTTGTTCCGGATTGTAGAGGCCCGGGGCCGGCGTGCGGGCAGCAGGCCGGCCGCTAGCGGGACGCGGGCCCGAGGCCGCCGTGGCGAGCGCCTTGGAATAGTTGCACTTGCAATTGTTCAAAAACCTCAATACGATTGCAATTGCACATTATGCAAATGCAATTCACGATGTGAAAAGACGGCGCCGGCCGTTCGTGTCCGGGCGCCGCTTGCGCACCACAAGGAGGATGCCCATGGAACCCGAGATCGACGGCGTCGACATCGACCCCGAAGAAACCAGCGAATGGCTGGACGCGATGCAGGCAGTGCTGGCGCACGAAGGCCTGCCGCGCACGCACTATCTGCTGGACCGCCTGCTCGAGCAGGACCGCGCCCGCAGCGGCGGCTACGCCGCGGCCAGCGTCACGCCCTACGTCAACACCATCGGCCTGCCGGCGCAGGCGCCGTTTCCCGGCGACCCCGCGATCGAAGCGCGGCTGGATGCCTACCTGCGCTGGAACGCCATGGCCATGGTGCTGCGCGCCGGCAAGCATTCGGGCGTGGGCGGACACATCGCCACCTACGCCTCGGCCACCACCCTGTACGAAACCGGCTACCGCCATTTCTTCCGCGCCGCCACCCCGGATTTCCTGGGTGACATGCTCTACATCCAGGGCCACTCGGCGCCCGGCATCTACGCCCGCGCCTACCTGGAAGGACGCCTGTCCGAGGACGAACTCGACCGCTTTCGCCGCGAGATCGGCGGGGGCGGGCTGGCGTCATATCCGCATCCGCGCACCATGCCCGGGTTCTGGCAGTTCCCGACCGTATCGATGGGCCTGGGCCCGCTGATGGCGGCCTACCAGGCGCGCTACATGCGCTACCTGGAAGACCGCGGCCTGATCGCGGCGCAGGACCGGCGCGTCTGGGGCTTCCTGGGCGACGGTGAGCAGGACCAGCCCGAGACGCTGGCGGCGGTCGCCATGGCCGGCCGCGAAAAGCTCGACAACCTGATCTTCGTGGTCAATTGCAACCTGCAGCGCCTGGATGGCCCGGTGCGCGGCAATGCCAAGATCATCCAGGAACTCGAAAGCGTCTACCGCGGCGCCGGCTGGAACGTCATCAAGGTGATCTGGGGCGGCGGCTGGGACGCGCTGCTGGCGCAGGATCACGACGGCCGCCTGCGGCGGCGCATGATGCAATGCGTGGACGGTGAATACCAGGTGTTCAAGGCGCGCGGCGGCGCTTATGTGCGCGAGCATTTCTTCGGCGCCGACCCGGTATTGCTGCAACGCGTGGCGCATCTGAGCGATGACGAGATCGGCGCGCTCAACCGTGGCGGCCATGATCCGGTCAAGATGCACGCGGCCTACGCCGCGGCGCTGGCGCATCGCGGCCAGCCCACCGTGATCCTGGCCAAGACGGTCAAGGGCTACGGCATGGGCGCGGCCGGCGAGGCCGCCAACACCAACCACCAGCAGAAGAAAATGGCCGATCCGGCAGTGCGCGCGTTCCGCGACCGCTTCGGCATCCCGGTGCCGGACGAGCGCCTGGCGGAGATCCCGTACATCAAACCGGAACCCGGCACGCCCGAACAGGTTTACCTGGAGGCGGCCACCCGGCGCGCCGGCGGTCACCTGCCGCTGCGTCCGGCCGGCCCCGGCCCGCAGGCCACGCCGGACCTGGCCGCCTTCGGCGCGCATCTGAAGGGCAGCGACCGCCGCGAATTCTCCACCACCATGGCGTTCGTGCGCATCCTGGCGCAACTGCTCAAGGACCCGCAGATCGGCGCGCGCGTGGTGCCCATCGTGCCCGATGAATCGCGCACCTTCGGCATGGATGGCATGTTCCGCCAGGTCGGCATCTATTCGCACGTGGGCCAGCTCTATACGCCGCAGGACGCCGACCAGCTCAGCGTCTACCGCGAGGACCGGCGCGGGCAGATCCTGCAGGAAGGCATCAACGAGTCGGGCGCGATGGCATCCTGGATCGCCGCCGCCACCGCCTACAGCACGCATGGGGTGGCCACGATCCCGTTCTACATCTTTTATTCGATGTTCGGCTTCCAGCGCGTCGGCGACCTGGCCTGGGCGGCGGGCGACATCCGCGCGCGCGGCTTCCTGTTGGGCGCGACCTCGGGCCGCACCACGCTGGAGGGCGAGGGCCTGCAGCACGACGACGGCCACAGCCACGTGCTGGCCTCGGTGATCCCGTGCTGCATCGCCTACGATCCGGCCTACGCCTACGAGATCGCGGTGATCGTGCAGGACGGCCTGCGCCGCATGTACCAGCAGGAGGAAGACATCTTCTACTACCTGACGCTGATCAACGAGAAGACCGCCCATCCGCCGATGCCGCAAGGCGCGGAGGCCGGCATCCTGAAGGGCATGTACCGCCTGCGCGAGGGGGGAGCGGGCGAAGTGCGCGCGCAACTGCTGGGCAGCGGCGCCATCCTGGGCGAGACGCTGGCCGCCGCTGATCTGCTGCAACAGGACTTCGGCGTGGCGGCCGACGTCTGGAGCGTCACCAGCTACTCGGAATTGCGCCGCGACGGCCAGGAGATCGAGCGCTGGAATCGCCTGCATCCGCGGGATGCGGCGCGCCTGGGGTTCGTCGAGACCGCCCTGGCCGATACCCGGGGCCCGGTGGTGGCGGCCACCGACTACATGAAGACGGTGGCCGAGCAGATCCGCCCATTCGTGGGGCGCCGCTACGTGACGCTGGGCACTGACGGCTTCGGCCGCTCAGACACGCGTCAGGCGCTGCGGGCGTTTTTCGAGGTGGACCGGCATCACATTGTGCTGGCCACGCTCAAGGCGCTGGCGGACGACGGGGTGTTGCCGGCGGCGCGGGCGGCCGAGGCGATCCGGCGCTACGGGCTGGACCCGGAGGCCTTGTCGGCGGCCTTGCCTTGAGGGGCCGGGCGCCAGGAAGGGGCCCCCCGCGCCGGCGCCGGCAAGCCGCGGGGGCGCGGCGCGCCAGGGGTCAGGCGCGGCGCGCCAGCAGCGCCCAGACGCCTGCGGCCGACAGCAGTGTGCCGCCGCCCAGGTTGAAGCCGCGCTGTGCGCGTGGCGATGCCAGCAGGCGCCTCGCCGAGCCGGCGAACAGCGCGTAGGCGGCGGCGTTGATGCCCGCGCAGGTCACGAAGGTGGCCGACAGCGTCCACAACTGGCGCGTCACGTCGCCGGCCGGATCGAGGAACTGCGGCAGGAAGGCGACGAAGAAGATGATGCCCTTGGGGTTGAGCGCCGTCACCAGATAGGTGTTGGCGAACAGCTTCCAGCGCGAACCGGCCGCGCCGGCCTGGGGCAGGGCGGCGGGCGATACGCCAGCGCGCAGCAGTTTGAAACCCAGGTACAGCAGGTACAGGCCGCCGATGGTCTTGACCACCGTGAACCAGAATGCCGAGGCCGCCAGCAGCGCGCCCAGGCCCAGCAGCGACAGCGCCAGGGCGGTGGAATCGCCCAGCGCCACCGCCAGCACCAGCGGCAGGCGCGCGCGCCTGCCATGGGTGAGGGAGTAGCTGATGACGGTCAGGATGGTGGGGCCGGGCAGCATCAGCAGCAGGGCGGATGCGCCGACGAAAGCCAGCCAGGTTTCGAGCGACATGGATCGGACTCCGTGAAAGGCGGGCGGCCAGTGCGCCCCTGGCTGTCACTGTAGCCCAAGGGCGCCCGTTCCTGCCACTTGCCGGCGGTCGGGCCGGGCGGCCCGGCCTGGCGCGTCAGGCTCGAGCCGGCGCGCGCGGGCGCGCTGGTGCAAAATAGCGCTTCTCCCGACAGTGAACGCGTCCCGGCAGCGGGACGGCGAAGGAAACACCATGGCATTCGATTTCGACCTGTTTGTGATCGGCGCGGGCTCCGGCGGCGTGCGCGCGGCCCGTTTCGCGGCCGGTTTCGGCGCCCGCGTGGCGGTGGCCGAAAGCCGCTACCTGGGCGGCACTTGCGTCAACGTGGGCTGCGTGCCCAAGAAGCTGCTGGTCTACGGCGCCCACTACAGCGAAGACTTCGAGCAGGCCCACGGCTTCGGCTGGAGCGCTGGCCAACCCAGCTTCGACTGGCCCACGCTGATCGCCAACAAAAACCGCGAGATCGAGCGTCTTAACGGCATTTACCGCAATCTGCTGGTCAATAGCGGCGTGACGCTGCTGGAAGCCCACGCCCGCATCAAGGACCCGCACACTGTCGAGGTCGACGGCAAGACCTACACCGCCGGCCACATCCTGGTGGCCACCGGCGGCTGGCCGCAGGTGCCGGACATCCCGGGCAAGGAACACGCCATCACCTCGAACGAGGCCTTTTTCCTGAAGACGCTGCCGCGCCGCGTGCTGGTGGTGGGCGGCGGCTACATCGCGGTCGAGTTCGCGTCCATCTTCAACGGCATGGGCGCGCAGACCACCCAGGTCTATCGCGGCCCGCTGTTCCTGCGCGGCTTCGACCAGGCGGTGCGCGAGCACCTGCGCGACGAACTGGTCAAGAAGGGCATCGACCTGAAGTTCGACGCCGACGTGGCGCGCATCGACAAGCGCGCCGACGGCACCCTGGCCGCCACGCTCAAGGATGGCAGCGTGATCGAGACCGATTGCGTGTTCTACGCCACCGGCCGCCGGCCGATGCTGGACAACCTGGGCCTGGAGAACACCGGCGTCACGCTCGACGACAAGGGCTTCATCGCGGTGGACGACGAATACCGCACCAGCGAACCGTCGATCCTGGCGATCGGCGACGTCATCGGCCGCGTGCCGCTGACGCCGGTGGCGCTGGCCGAGGGCATGGCGGTGGCGCGCCGCCTGTTCCGTCCCGAGGAATACCGCAAGGTCGACTACAAGCTGATCCCCACCGCCGTGTTCAGCCTGCCCAACATCGGCACCGTCGGCATGACCACCGAAGAGGCGCGCGCCGCCGGCCACACGGTCAAGCTGTTCGAAAGCCGCTTCCGCCCCATGAAGCTGACGCTGACCGAGTCGCAGGAAAAGACCCTGATGAAGCTGATCGTCGATGCCGACACCGACAAGGTGCTGGGCGTGCACATGGTCGGCCCGGATGCTGGCGAGATCGTGCAGGGCATCGCCATCGCGCTCAAGGCCGGCGCCACCAAGCGCGTGTTCGACGACACCATCGGCATCCACCCGACCGCGGCCGAAGAGTTCGTGACGCTGCGCACGCCGGTCGCGGACTGAGGCCGGCGCCGGCTTTGCGTGCCGGCCCTTGGCGCTGGCACGCCGGGCCGGCTACAGCCGCTCGATCATGGCGCGCGCCGCCGCCGGCGCGCGTTCCTTGGCGCCATTGATGAAGAACGCAAACACATCGCGCGGATGGGGCGCGCCGGCCGGCTTGCGCGGGTCGACCCGTGGCAGGTCGGCCGGATCGCCGCCCTGCGCCCAGGCGCGCAGGCGCTCGGCCCACGCGTCCAGCACCTTGGGCGCATAACCGGCCTTGAAGGCGGTGCTGGCCCGCATCAGCCGGGCATAGACGAAATCGGCCGTGCGGTCGGCCAGCGACGGGAAGTCCTCGCTGTCGGTGTAGACCGTGGCCACGCCATGGCGCCGCGCCAGCGCCAGGTAGGGCTCGCAGGCGAAGCTGGCGTGGCGCACGTCCATCACGTGGCGCAGCGGCAGGCCGTCGACCTGGTCCGGCAGCAGCGCCAGGAAGGCGCCGAAGTCGTCGGCGTCGAACACCTTGGTGGGCGCGAACTGCCACACGATCGGTCCTAGCTTGGAACCCAGTTCGGCGATGCCGCCATGCACGAAGCGGCGCACGGATTCGCCGGCGCCGGCCAGCTCGCGCCGGTTGGTGGCGTAGCGCGAGGCCTTGAGCGAGAACACGAAATTGTCAGGCGTCTCGTCGCGCCATTTGGCGAAGGTGGCCGGTTTCTGGCTGCTGTAGTAGGTGCCGTTGACCTCGATGGCGCCGAGCTGGCGGCTGGCGTATTCGAGTTCACGCGCTTGCGGCAGGCCGTCGGGATAGAAGGGACCGCGCCAGGGCGCGTAGGTCCAGCCGCCGATGCCGATACGGATGGCGCCGGCGCGAGGGGCGGCGGGCGGGGATGACGATCGGGGCGGCATGGGGGTGGGTCCTCCCGGGGCTGGCGGCGCGACCCGACCACTGTATCCCGGCCGGCGCGCCGCTCCCATCCGGCCACATTTAAATGCGGGGCGATTGTTGTATCGGGGCCTCGCCCGGCCGGCCCGCATCCGCCGCGCCCGACCCGCTGTGCCGCCCCGAAGAAATCCCGCTGTACCGATACAGATTTCGGATAATGTGCCAAGTCATCTCCCACTACCGGCCGGCGGGCGCCGGCGCATCATGCCTGATATCACCCATCTCCTGACGTTCGCCCTGGTCGCGCTGGGCATGGTGCTCACGCCGGGGCCCAACATGATCTACCTGGTGTCGCGCTCGATCTCGCAAGGGCCCAAGGCCGGCCTGATCTCGCTGTCCGGCGTGGCGGTCGGATTCATCTTCTACGTGCTGTGCGCGGCCTTCGGCCTGACAGTGCTGCTGATGTCGGTGCCCTACGCCTACGACGCGCTGCGCTTTGGCGGCGCGCTATACCTGATGTACCTGGCCTGGCAGGCGGTGCGCCCGGGCGGCCGCTCGCCGTTCCAGGTGCGCGAGCTGCCGGCCAGCCGTCCGCGCACGCTGTTCATGATGGGGCTGCTGACCAATCTGCTCAATCCCAAGATCGCCGTGCTGTACGTGTCGCTGCTGCCGCAGTTCATCCAGCCCGAGCACGGCAGCGTGTTCACGCAGTCGCTTGCGCTGGGACTGACACAGGTCGCCATCAGCCTGTCGGTCAATGCCGTCATCGCCATCATGGCCGGGTCCATTGCCGGCTTCCTGGCCCGCCGGCCGCTGTGGATCGCGATTCAGCGCTGGCTGATGGGCACGGTGCTGGCCGCGCTGGCCGTGCGCATGGCGCTGGACTCGCGCCGCTGAAGCGGGGCGTTGCGCCGCCGCGCCCTGGCGCGCGCCGTCGGCCGCGGATCGTGCCGGTGACACCCCCGGCCGCGGCTCAGGTCCGCAGGGCCGCGGCCAGCTTGCCCAATTGCCGGATCAGCGCCGGGAAACGGTCGGCGCTGGTGTTGCCATAGCCGATCACCAGGCCATTGTCCTGCGGCCGCGGGGTGATGGCGAAGCTGGACAGCGCGTTGGGGTTCATGCCCAGCCGCCGTGCGTGCTCGACGACGACGCGGTCCGGCACGTCCGGCGGCAGCCGCACGGTCAGGTGCAGGCCGCTGTGGCCGCCCAGCACTTCGTGGTCGACGCCCAGGTGCCGCGCCAGTGCGTCGCGCAGGGCCGCCTGGCGGTCGCGGTACAGCCGCCGCATGCGGCCCAGGTGGCGCGAGAACTGGCCATTGTCGATGAAGGCGGCCATGGTCAGTTGCTCCAGCCGGTGTCCGCCGCGCAGCATTTCCGTGATCGACGGCATGGCCGGCCCGGCGATGGCCTGTGGCAGCACCAGAAAGCCCAGCCGCAGCGCGGGGAACATGGTCTTGCTGAACGTGCCCACGTACAGCACCGGCGCGTCCGGCAGCAGGCCCTGCATCGCGGCGATGGGCTCGCCCTGGTGGCGGAATTCGCTGTCGTAGTCGTCCTCGATGATCCAGGCGCCGGCGCGGCGCGCCCGTTCCAGCAGGTCGAGCCGGCGCGCCAAAGACAGCACCGCGCCGGTCGGGTACTGGTGCGTCGGCGTGGTCTGGATCAGGCGCGGCGGCCGGGTGCGCCAGTCGTCTTCGCCGATGGCCAGGCCGTCGGCGTCGACCCGCATCGCCACGACGTTCAGGTCGCCCGCGTGGAAGGCCGACTTGGCGCCCCGGTAGCCGGGTTCCTCCAGCCAGGCGGTGTCGCCCGGGTTGGTCAGCAGTTGCACGCACAGCGCCAGCGCGCCCTGCGCGCCTTCGGTGATGACGATGCGCGAGGCATCGCAGTTGACCCCGCGCGACACCCGCAGGTACTGGGCGATGGCTTCGCGCAGCGCCGGTTCGCCCACGGGCGGGCCATAGCCCAGGGTGGCGGCCGGAGCGGCCTGCAGCGCCCGGTCCTGGGCCCGGCGCCACGCGTTGAGGGGGAACTGCGTCAACGCCGGCGTGCCGGGCGTGAGAGGCAGCGCGCCGTCGTTGGGCGCGCGCGTCGACACGATGCGCGACAGCCGCGTGGCGGTGCGCAGGGCCGGCGCGCGGGGGGAGCTGGCCAGCCCGGCGGCCTGTTCGGCGGCTTGCTGGCCGGCCTGTTTCGCGGCGCTGGCGGCGGCGGCCGAGAGCGGCGCCACGCGGGTGCCCTGGCGGTCGGCGACGACATAGCCTTCGGCGGTCAGCTGCTCGTAGGCGATCAGCACCGTGTTGCGCGAGATGTCCAGTTCGTCGGCCAGCACGCGCGAGGCCGGCAGCTTGCCGCCCGCGGGCAACTGGCCGGCCAATATGGCCTGCTTGAGCCGCTGGATCAGCTGGCGCTGGCGCGGCAGGGCGCCCGGCCCGCGCGCCAGGGGGCTGGAGAGCAGGGCGATGCGATCGGTCATGGCTCTATTAAATTTAGCTATCGTGGTGCTTTTTATCATGCCACGGTTTGGCTATCGTGACAGCATGCCAGTCAAAAAGCCCTGGCGCGCGTCCGCCCGTGGCGGCGGCGTTTCACAACCCCCTGGATGAGGCCTCGCAGCATGCAACCCCGCGTCAACGCATTCGAACAACCCATCGGCCCCGACCTGCCCGGCTGGACGCCGCGCCCGCGCCCGCCGGTGGCGCCCGCGCAGGGCCGCTACTGCCGCCTGGAGCCGCTGTCGGCCGAGCGCCATGCGGCGGACCTGTATGCCGCCTTCAGCCAGGCCCCCGATGGACGCGACTGGACCTACATGAGCGTCGGCCCGTTCGCCGACGCGGCCGCCTACCGCCAGTTCGCCGAGCAGGCGCAGGCCCATGCCGCCAGCGACCCCATGCATCACGCCGTCATCGACCTGGCCAGCGGCCGCGCGATCGGCTCGCTGTCGCTGATGCGCATCGACCCGGCCAGCGGCGTGATCGAGGTTGGCTTCGTGGCGTTTTCGCCGCGGCTCAAGCGCACCCGCATCGCCACCGAGGCGCAGTTCCTGCTGATGCGGCGCGCCTTCGACGAACTGGGCTACCGCCGCTACGAATGGAAGTGCGACAGCCTGAATGCGCCGTCGCGCGCCGCCGCCGCGCGTCTCGGTTTCCAGTTCGAAGGCATCTTCCGCCAGGCCACGGTCTACAAGGGCCGCAGCCGCGACACCGCCTGGTTCTCGATCATCGACAGTGAATGGCCGGCGCTGCGCGCCGCCTACGAAAGCTGGCTCGATCCCGCCAACTTCGACGCCGAAGGCAACCAGCGCCAGGGCCTGGCGGAGCTGATCGCCCGGGAAAAGGCCGCGTGCGCCTGATTCCCGTTGCGCTGGCGCTGTTCTGGGGCCTGAACTGGCCGGCGGTCAAGATCGTGTTGTCGATCTGCCCGCCATTCACCCTGCGGCTGCTGGGGCTGGGCAGCGGCGCCTTGCTGCTGCTGGCCTTGGCGCGCGCCAAGGGGGTGCCGTTGCTGCCGCCGCGCGCGTCGTGGCCGGGCATCGTCATCGGCGGCGTCCTGGCCGTGGCGGTGTTCAACCTGGCGGTGGCCTGGGCCCAGCTCAGCACCAGCACCTCGCGCGCCGCGGTGCTGACCTTCACCATGCCGATGATGTCCGCGTTGCTGGCCTGGGCCGTGCTGGGCGAGCGGCCCGACCGCCGCCGCGGCCTGGCGCTGCTGTTGGGCGCGGCGGGCGTGGCGGTGCTGGCCTGGCCGGTGCTGCGCGCCATCTTCGCCGATCACGATCCGGCCGCCGCGCGCGGCCTGGTGTTTCCGCTCACCGCCGCCTTCGGGTGGGCCGCCGGCACGGTCTACCTGAAGCGCTGGCCGGTGATGGGGCACCGCATTGTGGTGACGGCGTGGCAGCTGGCGGTGGGCGCGGCCTGCGCGCTGGCCGGCGTGTTGCTGGCGGGCGAGTCGTTGCCGACGCGGGGCTGGAGCCCGCGGGTGGCCACGGCGCTGACATTCCACATCGTGCTGGGCACGGCGGTGGCGTACTGGTTGTGGTTCGTGCTGAGCGAACGGGTCAGCGCCACGGTGGCGGCCTTGACCACGCTGATGGTGCCGGTGGTCGGCGTGCTGGGGGCGATGGCGCTGGTGGGCGATCGCCCCGGCGCGGCCGACTGGTGGGGCTTCGCGCTGGTGCTGGCGGGCGCGGCGCTGATCGTCCTGAACCTGGGCGGCGCGCGCCGGGCTTGAAAGCCGGCGCGCCAGCCCGGGGGGCGGCATCGCGCCGGCTCAGGCCCGCCGGCCACGCCGCAGCGCCTCGCGCAGCAGGCCGGCGCCGCTCACCAGCGAGATGCCGGCCAGCACCATCAGCGCGCCCGCCACGAAAGCGCCGTCCAGCGGCTCGTCCAGGATCAGCACGCCGAACGACACGCCGAACAGCGGCGTCATGAACGACAGGATCGACAGGCGCGAAGCCAGGTAGCGCCGCAGCAGCCAGAACCAGGCCAGATAGCTCGACAGCGCCACCACCACTGCCTGAAACCCGACGCTCAGCATGGCCGACGGGGTGTAGCGGATGCCGGCGTTGCCGGTGGCCGCCGCATAGACCAGCAGCACCAGCGCGGCGACCGCCATTTGATAGAACAGGGTCTTGGACGGCGCCGCTTCCGACAGCGACGTGCGGCGGATGGCCACGGTGGTGGCGCCCCACAGCAGCCCGCCCAGCAGGCCGAGCGCGTCGCCCAGCAGCATGTTGCTGGCGGCGCCGGCCGACGGCTGGCCATTGCCCAGGAAGGCCACGGCGATGCCGCCGAACGCCAGCGCCACGCCCACCCATTGCAGCGGCGCCATGCGCTCCTCGGGCACGCGCCAGTGCAGGCCCAGCGCGGTGAAGATCGGCGCGGTGTAAAGGAACACCGACATGTGCGAGGCGGTGGTGTAGACCAGTCCCTGCGCGATCGCCAGGAATTCGAAGCCGAACAGCAGGCCCGCCAGCACGCCGGCGCCCAGCGTGCCATCGCGCAGCGCGCGCGAACCTTCGGCGCGCCACACCACCGCGCCCAGCACCAGCGCGGCAAAGGCCGAGCGGAGGCCGACCTGCATGATGGGCGAGATGTCGGCGGCCACCAGCTTGATGGCGATCTGCTGGAAGCCCCAGCACACGCACAGCAGCAGCATCACGCCGGTGGCCAGCGCGTCCAGCGGGCGGCGGCTGGGGGCCAGGGCCGCGGCCGCGTTCAAGGCAGTTCGGCCGGGTAGCTGTCCAGCGCCAGTCCGATCTGCTGGCGCAGGTCCCATTCGGCCAGGCTGGCCTGCACCGGGCCGAAGAAGGCGCCGTCGCGGGTCACGAACATGGCCGGCAGGTGGAAGACCTCGTAGCGTTCGACCAGGCCGCCGTTTTCGCCGGCGTCGACCCAGCACACCCGCTGCACCGGCAGCGCCAGCTTGGGCAGTTGTTCGCGCGCGATGCGGCAGGTGCCGCAGGTACGGCTGTGGAACACCAGCAGCGTCAGCCCCGGGGCGTCCAGCAGGTAGCGGTCGGCGGTGCTGTCGTTCAGTTCTATCTGTTCCATGGTGGTGTCTGGGTGAGGGTTATCGGGACAGCACGCGATCCAGTTCCCGCACGGTCTGGTAGAGCACGCGCGTGCCGTCCAGCAACTGCGCCGGCTCGATCCATTCCTCGGGGCAGTGGCTGCGCCCGTTCAGGCAAGGGATGAAGATCATGCCGATGGGACCGGTGGGCGCCATGTAGACGGCGTCGTGGCCGGCGCCGCTGGGCAGGCGCATGCTGGCGTAGCCGAGCTGGTCGGCGGCGGCCTGCACCGCGTCCATCACTTGCGGCGCGCAGTCGGTGGGCCGGGCCCGGCTCAGCGGCACGACACTGGCGCTCAGGCGCAGCGCCTTCAGGTCGGCGGCCACGCCGGCCATCAGGGTCTCGGGGAAGGCATCGAGCACCGCGTCGCTGTCGCTACGCATTTCCAGCGTCAGCTCGACGCGGCCGGGCACGGCATTGGCGGCGTTGGGCGTCATGGCCAGCTTGCCGACCGTGGCCACGACGTAATGCGGATTGCCGCTGGCGGCGCTGGCCTGGCGGCTGGCGGCGTCGATGATGCGGGCCGCGCCGACCAGGGCATCGCGGCGGATGTCCATGGGCGTGGTGCCGGCGTGATCGGGCTGGCCCTCGACCGTGATCAGCACGCGGCGGATGCCGACAATATTGGTGACCACGCCGATCGGCAGTTGGCGGCTTTCCAGCACCGGGCCTTGCTCGATGTGCAGTTCGACGAAGGCGGCGGTGCCGCCCGCGCCGCGCAGGGGCGCGGCCAGCGCGGCGGGATCGCCGCCGATGCGGGCGATGCCCTGCGCCAGCGTCTCGCCGTCGGCGTTGCGCGCGGCCAGCATGTCGGCGCTCAACTGGCCGCTCAGGGCGCGGCTGCCGACGCAGGAGATGCCGTAGTCGCTGGGTTCTTCCGACAGGAAGTCGATGACCTCGAAGGGGTGCTCCAGTTCGATGCCGTGTTCCTGCATGGTGTGGGCGACCTCGATGCCGGCCAGCACGCCGATGATGCCGTCGAAGCGGCCGCCGCTCATGACGGTGTCGCAGTGCGAGCCGGTGGCGATGGGCTTGCGTTGCGGGTTGCGGCCGGCGCGGGTGCCGATGAGGTTGCCGCCGGCGTCCAGGCGGGGCGCCAGGCCGGCGGCCTCGAACTGGCCGCGCAGCCATTCACGCGCTTGCAGGAACAGCGGTGAAAACGCGCGGCGGGTCCAGGGCTGGTCGGGCAGGGTGTAACGCGACAGGGCTTCGATACGGGCCCAGAGGCGTTCGGCGTTCAAGGGAGGCAAGGATGGCAAAGCGGGCGAGGCGGTGGGCATGGAGGTTCCAGGAAATGCATCGGCGATTATGGCATGTGGGACACGCGGCGCCGCACCAGCCCCAGGTTCGCGCGGCGTGCCCAGCGCTGCATCATCAGCACCGCCACCACCGCCAGCCCGATGGCCAGTCCGCTCCAGACGCCGACACCGCGCCAGCCGGCCTGGAACGCCAGCCAGGCGCCGCACGGCAGGCCCACGCCCCAATAGCCGATTGCCGCGTAGATCATCGGCACGCGCGTATCGTGCAGGCCGCGCAGCATGCCCGCGCCCAGCACCTGCGCGCCGTCGACGATCTGGAATACCGCCGCCACCGCCAGATAGCTGACCGCGAAGGCCAGCACCCTGGCGTTGGCCGGGTCATGCACGTCCATGAATACCGATACCAGCGCGTACGGCACGGTCACCATCAAGGCCGCGGCGATCGCCATCGATCCGATGCCCAGGCCGAACGCGGTCCAGCCGGCGCGCGTCACGCCCGCGCCGTCTCCCGCGCCCTGGGCGTAGCCGACCCGCACCGTGGCGGCCTGCGCCACGCCGTAGGGAATCATGAAGGTCACGCTGGCGATCTGGATGGCGATGGCGTGCGCCGCCAGCTCGGCCTCGCCCAGCCAGCCGATGAGGAAGGCGGCGGCGTTGAAGATGGTGACTTCGAACGCGGTCGCCACGGCGATCGGCAGGCCCAGTTTCCAGAACGCCCGCAGGCGCGGCCAGTCGGGCTTGAACAGGTCGCCGAACAGCCGGTAGCGCCGGAAGCGGCGGCCGCGCAGCACCACGATGACCATGCCCAGGAACAGCGACAGGCTAGCCAGGGCGCTGGCGATGCCAGCGCCGATCAGGCCCATGGCCGGCACCCCCAGGTTGCCGAACACCAGCACCCAGTTGCCGAACACGTTGAACAGGATCGCGCCCACCGCCACGATGAAGGCCGAGCGCGGCTGCTGCAGCGCGGCCACGAACGAGCGCAGCACCAGAAAGCCCAGGAACGGCGGCATGGCCCACAGCAGCGCGCGCAGATACTGCCCGGCCGGCGCGGCCAGCTCGGGCGGCTGGCGCAACAGCAGCAGGATGTGTTCGCCGAACCACAGCGCCAGGCAGCCTGGCACCGAAATCAGCGCCGCGCTCCAGAAACCCTGGCGCACCGTGCGGCGCACCTCGCGTACCGAATTGCGGCGCGCGCCTTCGGCATGCGCGGCCATCGGCGCGGTGGCGCTGACCAGGCCCAGGGCAAAGAAGGCAATCGCCGCATACAGGTTGGCGCCCAGCGCGCTGGCCGCCAGCGGTTGCGAGCCCAGGTGGCCGATGAACATCACGTCGGTCACCGTCATCGCGATCTGCGCCAGGTTGGTCAGCACCAGCGGCAGGCTCAGCAGCAGGGTGGCGACGATTTCACGTTTCCAGGCGGCGCGGCGTAGGGCGGGCATGCGGCTTCTCTTGTGGACGAAGCCCGCATCTTAAACGCCGTTACGGGTTAACCCGGATATTCCCCCTGGCCCGCGCGGGGCATCGCCGACCAGGCGGCCGTGTCGCGCGTCAGGACGCGCGCCAGGCGGGCGCGCGTTTTTCCAGGAAGGCGCTCACGCCTTCGCGCGCTTCATCCGAGGCGCGCACCGCGGCGATGCGTTCGACCGAATCGGCCACCAGCGCGTCGTCCAGCGGCCGGCCGGCGAAGTCGCGCACCAACCGCTTGCTGGCCTGCACCGCCTGGGGGCCGTTGTCGCACAATGCGCGGCAGACGGCCTCGGCTTCGTCCCGCAATTGCGCCAGCGGCACCACGCCATGCAGCAGCCCCATGCGGTACGCGGCGGCGGCGTCGAAGCGCTCGGCGGTCAGGAAGTAGCGGTTGGCGGCGCGTTCGCCCATGGCGCGGATCACGTAGGGGCTGATGGTGGCCGGCAGCAGGCCCAGGCGGGTTTCCGACAGGCAGAACTGCGCCGGGTCGGCGGCGATGGCGACGTCGCAGGCCGCCACCAGGCCCATGCCGCCGGCGTAGGCATCGCCGTTGACCGCGGCCACCACGGGCTTGGGGCAGGACCAGATGACGCGCAACATCTGCGCCAGGCGGCCGGCGTCGGCGCGATTGTCGGCGTCGGTCAGCGTGGCCATCTTGCGCATCCAGTTCAGGTCGCCGCCGGCGCAGAAGGCCTTGCCCGCGCCGGTCAGCAGCAGCACCCGCACCGCCGGGTCGTCCGCCGCTTCGCGCACGGCCGTGGTCAGGGCCGCGATCAGCGTCTCGTCGAAGGCGTTGCGCCTGTCCGGGCGGTTCAGCGTCAGGCGGGCGACGGGGCCGTCGCGCTCCACCAGCAGCGGGGGGGGCGGCGTGGTCATGCGGCTCTTCCTATTGTTGATTCAGGCTCAATTAATAACCTGATATCGCCTATTGTTTCCATAGGGTAATACGCCTACGGGATACGTTTTTGGGTCAGTTATTGAGTTATCCTCAACAAATAATAACGGAGCGAGACATGAACCCTTCTCACGACGACGCCGCCGCCACGGCGCGCTACGCGTCGGTCTTCCGGCCGGGCTTGTTCGAGGGCAAGACCGTCATGGTCACTGGCGGCGGCAGCGGCCTGGGCCGCTGCACCGCACATGAGCTGGCCTCGCTGGGCGCGCGCCTGGCGCTAGTGGGCCGCAAGCTGGAAAAGCTGCAGGCCGCGCGCGACGCGCTTGCCCGCATCTATCCCGAGACCGCCGGCCGCATCACGCTGCACGCCTGCGACATCCGCGTCGAAGCCGGCGTGCGCGGCGCGGTGGCCGACGCGCTGGCCGCGCACGGCGCCATCGACGGGCTGTTCAACTGCGCCGGCGGCCAGTTCCCGGCGCCGCTGGACCAGATCAGCTTCAATGGCTGGAACGCGGTGGTGCAGAACAACCTGCACGGCACCTTCCTGGTGGCGCGCGAGGTCTATACCCAGCACATGCGCCAGCATGGCGGCGCCATCGTCAACATGCTGGCCGACATCTGGGGCGGCATGCCCGGCATGGGGCATTCCGGCGCGGCCCGCGCCGGCGTCTGGAACCTGACCGAGACGGCGGCCTGCGAATGGGCCCATGCCGGCGTGCGCGTGAACGCGGTGGCGCCCGGCTGGATCGCCTCCAGCGGCATGGACAGCTACGGCGAGGATTACCGCGCGGTGCTGCGCGGCCTGGCCGCCAAGGTGCCGCTGCAGCGCTTCGGCACCGAGGCCGAGCTGGCGGCGGCGGTGGTGTTCCTGCTGTCGCCGGCGGCGGCCTTCATCAACGGCAGCGTCATCCGCGTCGATGGCGGCGTGCCCAACGCGCGCCATTCCTGGACCCTGCCGCCGGCCGAGCGCGGCGAAACCTTCGACGGCTTTCCTCAGTACGCGCCGCCGTCCTTGTTCTCGGCGGACTGAAGCCGATGCAGGGCGTCTTGCACCTCGCCACGGAATTGCGCCAGCGCCAGCGCATCGCGGCGCGGCGGCTGCAAGGCCTGCCACAGGAAGTCGACCAACAGGTCGGCGGTGGCCGCCACGTCCACGCGCGTGCCGCGCAGGATGGCGTCCCACAGCACATGTTCCATCGGGCCGTAGATCGCCGAGCGCAGCAGGCGCAGCGGCATGTCTCGGCGCACGTGGCCGTCGGCCTGGCCTTGCGCCAGGATGCGCATCAGCGGCGCGGTGTAGCGCCGCTGCAGGCCGGCGTAGATCTCGCCGAAATCGTCGTTGCGGGCGCGGCCTTCGGACAGGATGAAGGCGCACAGCCCGGTGCCCTCGGCCAGCAGGTGGCGCAGGTGCGCATGCACCAGGTAGTGCAGTTGGGCCCGCGCGCCCTGCACGTGCGGCAGGTAGTCCTCGACCTTGGCGATGATCTCGTCGTACCAGTCGCTGATGACGCGCACGCACAGCTCGCGCTTGCCGCCGAAATAGGTGAACACCGTGGCTTCGGACACGCCCAGCCGCTGCGCGATCTCGGTGGTGGTGGCGGCCTGGAAGCCGGCCTCGGAAAACACCTGCCGCGCGACCCGCAGGATGTCCCGTATCCGTTGCTCGGACTTGGCGCTGGCCGGCGGGCGGCGCATCGGGACGGCGGCGGTTTTTTCCATGGGGGCGGCGGGGAAGGGGCGATAGCCAAGGCTTACTATCATAACGACCAAAAATAACGACCATAAAAACAACGACACGGAGACCGATGCATCATGCTGTCCAGAACCGAAACCTACGCGCAGTTGGCGGCGTCATTCCAATGGCGCGTGCCGGCGGCCTACAACATCGGCGTGGACGCCTGCGACAAGTGGGCCGATGGCAGCGGCCGGCTGGCGCTGATCCACGAGAAAAGCGACGGCAGCCAGACGCGCTACAGCTTCGACCAGATCAAGGCGCGCGCCAACCAGTTGGCCAACGCGCTGCGGCGCCAGGGCGTGCGGCGCGGCGACCGCGTGGCGGTGTACCTGCCGCAGGCGCCCGAGACCGCCGTGACCCACATCGCTGTCTACAAGCTGGGCGCGGTGGCGGTGCCGCTGTTCACCTTGTTCGGCGTCGACGCCATCCAATACCGGCTGGCCGACAGCGGCGCGGCCGCGCTGGTCACCGACGCCGAGGGCTGCCGCCGCCTGCGGGAGATCCGCGCCTCGCTGCCGGCCCTGAAGACGCTCTATTGCATCGACGGTCCGGGCGAGGGCGGCGCGCTGTCGTTCCACGCGGCGCTGGACGCGGAGTCCGAACACTTCGCGCCCGAGCCCACCGCCGCCGACGATCCGGCCGTCATCATCTACACCTCGGGCACCACCGGCAAGCCCAAGGGCGCGTTGCACGCGCACCGCGTGCTGCTGGGCCACCTGCCGGGCGTGGAGATGTCGCACGAATTCTTCCCCGAGCAGGCCAGGCTGATGTGGACACCGGCCGACTGGGCCTGGATCGGCGGCCTGCTGGACGTGCTGCTGCCGGCCTGGCACCACGGCGTGCCGGTGCTGGCGCGGCGCTTCGAGAAATTCGACGGCGCCGCGGCCTTCGACCTGATGGCGCGCCATGGCGTCACCCACACCTTCCTGCCGCCCACCGCGCTCAAGATGATGCGCGGCGTCTCCAATCCGCCCGCGCCCGGCGCGCTGGCGCTGCGCTCGGTGGCCAGCGGCGGCGAATCGCTGGGCGCCGAGTTGATTGATTGGGGCCGCCGCGTGCTGGGCGTGACCATCAACGAGTTCTACGGCCAGACCGAATGCAACATGCTGGTGTCGTCGTGCTCGTCGCTGTTCGAACCGCGCATCGGCAGCATCGGCCGCGCCGCGCCCGGCCACCGGGTCGCCATCGTGGATGAGCGGGGCGTCGAAATGGCCGATGGTCAGGAGGGCAATATCGGCGTATTGCGGCCCGATCCGGTAATGTTCCTGGGCTACTGGAACAATCCCCCGGCCACCGCCGAGAAGTTCGCCGGCGATTACCTGCTGACCGGCGACATGGGGGTGCGCGATGCCGATGGCTTCATCCGCTTCGTCGGCCGCAACGACGACGTCATCACCAGCGCGGGCTACCGCATCGGCCCCGGGCCGATCGAGGACTGCCTGCTGGGCCATCCCGCGGTGCGCATGGCCGCCGTGGTGGGCGTGCCCGATGCCGAGCGCACCGAGGTGGTGATGGCGTATGTGGTGCTGCACGACGGCGTGGTCGGCGACGACGCGCTGATCAAGGCCTTGCAGGCGCACGTGCGCACCCGCCTGGCGGCGCACGAATATCCGCGCCGCATCCGCTTTGTAACCAGTTTGCCGACCACCGCCACCGGCAAGATCATTCGCCGTTCCCTGCGCGATGGCAGCTACGCCTGAGCCGTGGCGGGGCGGGAAAATCCGGGTGACAAACCCGGTGACAAACTCGTCCGTTTGGTCGGGTTGACGGCCTGCCCGCGGCTGCAAGTATGATGGCGCAAACATGTATACGGCCCCAGTCAAACGGGGCCGTATCGCCATCAGCCTAAGTATGGAGATAACCCTGATGAATAAGCCCTTGGACGGGGCCCTGGCGGCCTTGAACGTACCCGCGTACGTCAAGCACCGCGGCCTGATCGACTGGGTCGCCAGTGTGGTGGCGCTGGCCAAGCCGGACCGCGTCGAGTGGTGCGATGGCTCGCAGGAAGAGTACGACCGCCTGTGCGAGCAGATGGTCCAGGCCGGCACCATGCGCCGGCTCAATCCGGCCAAGCGGCCCAATTCGTTCCTGGCCTGTTCCGATCCGTCGGACGTGGCGCGGGTCGAAGACCGCACCTTCATCTGCGCCGACCGTCCCGAGGACGCCGGCCCCACCAACAACTGGGCCGAACCGGCCGAGATGCGCGCCACGCTCAACGGCCTGTTCGACGGCGCCATGCGTGGCCGCACGCTGTACGTGGTGCCGTTCTCGATGGGCCCGCTGGGCTCGGACATCGCCCACATCGGCGTCGAACTGTCCGACAGCCCCTATGTCGTGGTCAACATGCGCATCATGACGCGCATGGGCAAGCAGGTGTACGACGTGCTCGGCGCCGAAGGCGACTTCGTGCCCTGCGTGCATTCGGTCGGCAAGCCGCTGGCCGCCGGCGAGGCCGACGTGGCCTGGCCTTGCAACGCCACCAAGTACATCGTCCACTTTCCCAAGAGTCGCGAGATCTGGAGCTTCGGCTCGGGCTACGGCGGCAACGCGCTGCTGGGCAAGAAGTGCTTCGCGCTGCGTATCGCCTCCACCATGGGCCGCGACCAGGGCTGGCTGGCCGAACACATGCTGATCCTGGGCGTGACCTCGCCCAAGGGCCGCAAGTACCACGTTGCCGCCGCCTTCCCGTCGGCCTGCGGCAAGACCAACTTCGCCATGCTGATCCCGCCGCAGGGCATGGACGGTTGGAAGGTCACCACCATCGGCGACGACATCGCCTGGATCAAGCCGGGCGCCGACGGCCGCCTGCACGCCATCAACCCCGAGGCCGGCTATTTCGGCGTGGCCCCGGGCACCAGCGAGCAGACCAACTTCAACGCCATGGCCACGCTCAAGGCCAACGTCATCTTCACCAACGTCGCCCTGACCGACGACGGCGACGTCTGGTGGGAAGGCATGACCGACACGCCGCCGGCCCACCTGATCGACTGGCAGGGCCAGGACTGGACCCCCGCCATCGCCCGCGAAACCGGCCGCAAGGCCGCCCATCCCAATGCGCGCTTCACCGCCCCGGCGGCGCAGTGCCCGTCGATCGACCCCGAATGGGAAAACCCGCAGGGCGTGGTGATCGACGCCTTCATCTTCGGCGGCCGCCGCTCCACCACCGTGCCGCTGGTGACCGAGGCGCGCAACTGGGTCGAAGGCGTCTACATGGCCGCCACCATGGGCTCGGAAACCACCGCCGCGGCCGTTGGCCAGCAGGGCGTGGTGCGGCGCGACCCGTTCGCCATGCTGCCGTTCTGCGGCTACAACATGAGCGACTACTTCACGCACTGGCTCAAGCTGGGCAAGCAGCTCGAGGCCGCCGGCGCCGCGCTGCCGCGCATCTACTGCGTCAACTGGTTCCGCAAGGGCCCGGACGGCAAGTTCGTCTGGCCCGGCTTCGGCGAGAACATGCGCGTGCTGCGCTGGATGCTGGGCCGCATCGACGGCCAGGCCGGCGGCGTCGACCAGGTGTTCGGCATCTCGCCCAGCTACCAGGACATTGACTGGACCGGCCTGGAATTCAGCCCTGACAAGTTCGAACAGGTCATGTCGGTGGACGAGGGCGCCTGGCGCGACGAACTGGCGCTGCACGACGAGTTGTTCGGCCAGTTGGCCCAGGGCCTGCCGGAAGACCTGCCCGCCACCAAGACCCGGATCGAAGGCCGCCTGGCCGCCTGAGGCTGGCGCGCCTGCGCCGGCCGCGCCTACGCCGGCCGCGGCCGGCCACAAACCCGCGCATGGTGACGTGCGCGGGTTTTTTTGCGGCACAATCGGGCCATGAAACTCGACGCCGAAGACCTCGCCAAGATCACCGAACTGACGCTGGCCCACTACGAAGAAAGCGCCCAGGCCTTCGAGGCCGGCACGCGCGACCACGACGTCAGCCAGAACATTGCCGCGCTGCTGCGCCACATCGAGGGCGAACCGCCCTGTGACATCCTCGACCTGGGCTGCGGCCCCGGCCGCGACCTCAAGACCTTCGCCGCCCTCGGCCATCGCCCCGTCGGCCTGGACGGCACCCCCAGCTTCGTCGCCATGGCCCGCGCCGCCAGCGGCTGCGAAGTCTGGCACCAGGACTTCCTGCGTTTGCAACTGCCCGCCGCCCGCTTCGACGGCATCTTCGCCAATGCGGTCCTGTTCCACGTCCCGACCCAGGAACTGCCCCGCGTGCTGCGCGAGTTGCGCGCCACCCTCAAGCCGCGCGGCGTCCTGTTCAGCTCCAACCCCCGCGGCGGCAACCAGGAGGGCTGGAACCGCGGCCGCTACGGCGCCTATCACGACCTGGATGGCTGGCGCACCCTGCTGCAGGCCGCCGGCTTCGAAGCGCTGGAACACTACTACCGCCCCGACGGCCTGCCGCGCGAACAACAACCGTGGCTGGCCAGCGTATGGAGACGGAAGGACTAGCGGAACGCCCGCCGCCGCCAAAGCGCCAGGAACGGATACCCAAAGCACTCCCTGGCCATTTCCCCTGGACCTGCATCAACCCTCCCCGCAATACCCGCACTTCCCGGATAGCTACCGCCAAATCCGGCTACCGCCTCCCGCCCGCCCGGTCCCAACATCCGCCTCACGATCTCAGCAACCCAAGAGGCATACAAATGAAGGGACTGGCCGATAAAACCGCCATCGTTACCGGCGGCGCCACGCTGATCGGCGCCGGCGTCGTCGCCGCGCTGCGGGCCAAGGGCGTGCGCGTCGCCATCTTCGACATCGACGCCGACGGCGCTGAACGCGTCGCCGCCACCGACCCCGACGGCATCCGCGCCTGGCCGCTCGACATCACCGACGACGCCCAACTGGCGCGCGGCGTCGCCGAGGCCGCCCGCCATTTCGGCCGCATCGACTACCTGGTCAATCTGGCCGCTACATATCTCGACGACGGCGCCGCCTCCGGCCGCGCCGACTGGCTGCGCGCGCTGGACATCAACGTCGTCAGCGCCGTCATGGCTACCCGCGCCGTGCATCCGCACCTGGTGGCCGCCGGCGGCGGCGCCATCGTCAACTTCACCAGCATCTCGTCGCGCGTGGCGCAGACCGGCCGCTGGCTCTACCCGGTGTCCAAGGCCGCCTTGCTGCAGGTCACCCGCAGCCTGGCGATGGACTACGCCGGCGACCGCATCCGCGTCAATTCCGTCTCGCCGGGCTGGACCTGGTCGCGCGTCATGGACGAGCTGACCCACGGCGACCGCGCCAAGACCGACCGCGTCGCCGCCGACTTCCACCTGCTGGGCCGCGCCGGCGATCCGGCCGAAGTGGCCGAAGTGGTCGCTTTCCTGCTGTCGGACCACGCCAGCTTTGTCACCGGCGCCGACTACGCCGTGGACGGCGGCTACTCCGCCATGGGCCCCGAACAGGCCCGCCCCGCCATCCCGCGCCTGGCCGAATAAGGCCGGCCTTCCCGCACACCGGCCCGCCGCGAACCCGGCGGGCCCGCACACCAATCAGGAGATCCATCATGCGTCGAATCGCAATCGTCGGAGGCGGGCAGGCCGGCCTGCCGTTGGCCCTGGGCCTGCTGGACAAGGGCTACGAGGTAACCGTGGTCACCAACCGCGAGCCGGACGACATCCGGCGCGGCAAGGTCATGTCGAGTCAGTGCATGTTCGACGCCTCGCTGCAGATCGAGCGCGACCTGGGCCTGAATCAGTGGGAGGCTGGCTGTCCGCCGGTCGAAGGCATCGGCCTGGCCGTGCCGCATCCCGAGCTCGCCGGCCACAAGCTGATCGACTGGGCCGCGCGCCTGGACCGCCCGGCGCAGGCGGTGGACCAGCGCATCAAGATGCCGGCCTGGATGGAATTGTTCGCGGCCCGTGGCGGCCGGCTGCTGATCCAGGACGGCGGCGTGGCCGAACTGGAGCTGCTGGCCGCCTCGCACGACCTGGTGCTGCTGGCCGCCGGCAAGGGCGAGGTGGTCAAGCTGTTCGAGCGCGATGCCGCGCGTTCGCGCTTCGACAAACCGCAACGCGCGCTGGCGCTGACCTATGTCCACGGCATGCGCCCGGCGCCGCAGTTCTCGCGGGTCGCCTTCAACCTGATTCCTGGCGTCGGCGAGTACTTCGTATTCCCCGCGCTGACCCACAGCGGCCCCTGCGAAATCATGGTGTTCGAAGGCGTGCCGGGCGGGCCGATGGACTGCTGGCGCGACATCAGGACGCCGCAGGCCCACCTGGCGCAGAGCCTGGACATCCTGCGCACTTTCCTGCCCTGGGAGGCCGAGCGCTGCGCCGCCGTGGAACTGACCGACGCCAACGGCATCCTGGCCGGCAGCTTCGCGCCCACGGTGCGCAAGCCGGTCATGACGCTGCCGTCGGGTCGCCTGGTGCTGGGCCTGGGCGATGCGGTGGTCACCAACGATCCCATCACCGGCCAGGGTTCCAACAACGCCACCAAGGCCTGCGCCGTCTACCTGGAAGCGATCCTGGCGCGCGGCGACCAGCCCTTCACGGCCGACTGGATGCAGCAGACCTTCGAGCGCTTCTGGGACTACGCCAGCGCCGTGGTCGACTGGACCAACTCGATGCTGTTGCCGCCGCCGCCGCACCTGCTGCAGTTGCTGCAGGCCGCCGGCGACGCGCCCGCGCTGGCCAGCGCCATCGCCAACGGCTTCAACCATCCACCCGGCTTCTTCCCGTGGTGGACCGACGCGGCGGCGTGCCAGGCCTTCATCGCCGAAAAATCCACCCGGGCGGCGGCGTGATGGCGGCCCTGGACTGGGGCAGCACGGACCTGCACCCCAAGGTCCTGCGTGGCGTGTTGGGCAGCTACCCGACCGGCGTGGCCATCGTCGCCACGCGCGGTCCGGACGGCCGCAAGGTCGGGTTGACCATCAACTCCTTCGCCTCGCTGTCGCTCGATCCGCCGCTGGTGCTGTGGAGCCTGGTGAACCGCTCGCCCAACCTGGCGGCGTTCCGCGACTGCGACCACTTCACCATCAGCGTGCTGGCCTGCGGCCAGGAGGCGCTGGCGCGGCGCTTTGCCGATCCGGCGGTGCCGGACAAGTTCGAGGGCGCGGAACTGCACGAGGTGCCCGAGGGTGTGCCCGCCATCGCCGGCGCCGTCGCCACGCTGGTCTGCGCCAACGACCAACAAAGCCCGGCCGGCGACCACCTGCTGCTGTTTGGCCGGGTGCTGCGCGTGGCCAGCGCGGCGGCCACGCCGCTGGTGTTCCACGCGGGGCGCTTCACGGCCTTGACGCCGAGCGCCGGGGCGTGATCGTGCGCGCGCGGCCCGGCACCTTGCGTGCGTGTGCTTCATTAACTTTCCCGGCCCGCGTGGCCGGCCGGAGCCTGTGATGTCCTTATCGTCGGCGCCCGATGCCCAGATCATCGTGGTGGGTAGCGGCATGAATTCGCTGGTGTGCGCGGCGCTGCTGGCGCAGCGCGGCAAATCGGTGCTGGTGCTGGAACGCAACGACCGCCTGGGCGGCTGCATCCGCACCGAGGAGTTGTTTCCCGGCTACCGCCACGACGTGTTGTCCAGCTGGTACCCGCTGTTCGTCGGCAGTCCCGCCTACGCGGCCCTCAAGCCGGCGCTGCAGGCGGCCGGCCTGGAATTCGCCCAGGGCGACTACAGCACCGGCCTGGCGCTGCCCGACGGCAGCGGCATCGCCCTCAAGCAGGACATCGCCGACAGCGCGCGGCGCCTGGATGCCTGGGCGCCCGGCGACGGCGCCGCCTTCGGCGCCATGGCGCAACGCCTGTTCGGCGAAGATGCCGCACTGACCTTCGGCCTGCTGGGGCAGAACCCCTACGGCGCCGGCATGCTCAAGCTGCTGTTCGGCCAGTGGCGCCGGCGCGGCCTGGATGGCCTGATGGCGTTCGCCGCCGATTCCCTGGAGAGTTTTCGCCGCTGGTCCGACCGCGAACTGCAATCGGACGCGGCGCGCGCGCTGATCGCGCCCTGGGTGCTGCACACCGGGCTGGGGCCGGACGACGCCTGTTCGGCGCTGATCGGCAAGCTGACCTTTGCCGCCGTGGTGGCCGGCGGCATGCCGGTGGTCAAGGGCGGCAGCCAGGGCGTGGTGGACGCTCTGGCCAGGGTCATCGAACAGCACGGCGGCCGGCTGCAGACCTGCGCCGCCGTCGAACGCATCCTGACGCGCGGCGAGGGCCGCCGCCGCCGCGCCGTCGGCGTGCTGGCCGCTGGCCGCGAGCACCGCGCCAGCGAAGCCGTGGTGTGCAACGTCACGCCAGGCCAGTTGTACGGCGCGCTGCTGCCGGACGCGCCCGCGCCGGTGCGGCGCCGCGCCGCCGGCTACCGCCATGGCCGCGGCGGCATGCAGATCCATTTCGCGCTCAACGCGCCGCCGGATTGGCGCACGCCGGAACTGCGCCACGTGCCGCTGGTGCACCTGACCGAGAGCATGGAGCAGGTTTGCGCCTCGGTCACCGAAGCCAACAATGGCCTGTTGCCGGCACGGCCGACACTGGCCATCGGCCAGCCGGTCGCGGTCGACCCATCGCGCGCGCCGGCCGGCGGCTGGATCCTGTGGGTGCAGATGCAGGAACTGCCGGTGCGCATCAAGGGCGATGCCGCCGGCCTGATCGAACCGCCCGCCGACGGCCGCTGGACCGAGGCCGTGCGCGAAGCCGTGGCCGACCGCGTGCAGGCGCGCCTGGAGCGGGTCATGCCGGGTCTCGCGCAACGCGTCATCGGCCGCCGCAGCTACTCGCCGGCGGACCTGGAAGCGCTGAACTGCAACCTGGTGGGCGGCGATCCCTATTCGGGAGTCTGTTCGCCCGACCAATTTTTCTGGCTGCGGCCCTTCGCCGGCAGCCACGGCGCGCGCGGCCACCGCACGCCGCTGCGCAACCTTTTCCACATCGGCGCCGCCACCCACCCGGGTCCCGGACTGGGCGGCGGTTCCGGCTATCTCGTCGCACAACATCTCGCGCCCCGCGGGGGCAGGAGCGGAACATGAGCAGACACCTGACACGCCGGCTGGCTTGCGCCGCGGCATTGGCGCTGGCCGGCGGCGTGGCGCAAGCCACCGAAGGCGGCGGCCTGGGCATTTACCCGGATGGCCTGGAGAACTTCATGTCGGGCGCGTTGCCGCCGCCCGGGCTGCATATGCTGGTCTATGGCGGCGGCGCCCGCTACGACAAGCTGCGCGGCAACGACGGCGAACGCCTGCCCGTGCCGGGCTTCAAGGTCGACGTCAACGTGCTGGCCCCGCGCCTGATCTGGGTCACGCCGCAGCAGGTGTTCGGCGGCCAACTGGCCTTCCACGCCATCGCGCCGCTGTTGGACGTCACCTTCAAGGCCGGCGGCCAGCGCTATCGCAGCACCGGCCTGGGCGACATGACGCTGGGCGTGGCGCTGGGCTACCACCTGTCCGAATCGCTGCACTACGTGGTCGGCCTGGATATGTACGCGCCCACTGGCGAATACGACCGCAATGACCCGTCCAGCCTGGGCAAGAACTACTGGACTGCGCAGCCCGTGTTCGCGCTCAGCCGCGTCAGCCCGGACGGCTTCAACGCCGACTTGAAGCTGATGTACGACTTCAACTTCCGCAACAGCGCCACCGACACCCGTTCGGGGCAGGCGATCCATGCCGACTATGCCCTCGGCTGGGGCGTGGGCAAGGGCTGGGTGCTGGGGGTGGGCGGCCACGCCTTCCAGCAGGTCACCGACGATAGCGGTCCCAACAGCGCCGCCGGCCGCGCCCGCGCGTTCGGCGTGGGGCCATCGGTGCGCTACATGAACGACCGAGGCTGGCTGTTCACCGCCAAGTGGCAGCAGGAATTCAAGGTCAAGAACCGGCCGCAAGGCGCGCAGCTGTACGTGAAGGCGTCGATTCCGTTCTAGGGCGCGCGGCCGGGGTTGCCGCGCGACCCGGGCCGTCCTGGCTCAGCGGGGCGGACGACGGCGGCCCGCCGGCCGGTCAGTCCGCGGGCCGGTGGCAGACCGCTTCCAGGTTGTGGCCGTCCGGCCCGATCACAAAGGCCGCGTAATAGTTCGGATGATAGTGCGGGCGCAGGCCGGGCGGCCCGTTGTCCCGGGCGCCGGCGGCGATCGCGGCATGGTGGAAGGCGTCCACGGTTGCCCGGTCGTCCGCGGTGAAGGCCAGGTGCAGCGGCGGCGACACCGCGGCGGTGGGATATAGCCAGAGGGAGGGCTTGCCGGCCTTGCCCAGCCCGACGCTGTCGGGCCCGGTCATGGCCAGTTGCACGCCCAGCGGACGCAGTGCCCGCAGATAGAATTCCCGGCTGGCGGCGAGATCGCCGACGCCCACGCCTATGTGATCGAACATGTGCCGTGCTCCGTTCTGGAAAGTGCCGCGCCATGGCATGCATCGCCAGCCATCGCCCCAGTATAGGCAAAGCGGCGCATCCCGCCGGGCCGTCAGCCCAGCCGCCGCACGCTCTGGCTGGGGCTTTCGCCGTAGCGCGCCTTGTAGCTGGCGCTGAAACGCCCCAGGTGCGCGAAACCCCAGCGCAACGCCACGCCGGCGACGTTCTGGCATTCACCCGACATCAGCTCGGCGCGCGCCCGCTCCATGCGCAGGTCGCGCAGATAGTGCATGGGACTGATCCCCAGGAATTCCTTGAAGCCGGCATACAGGCTGCGCACGCTGACGCCGGCGATGCGCGCCAGCTGCTCGGCGCTGACCGGCTCGTGCGCATGCGTCTGCAGGTAATCCTGCACACAGCGCACGTGGCGCGGCAGCACCGCGCCGCGGCGGCCCGCCGGGGTGGCGCTGTAGTTGTGGGGCAGGGCGGACAGCAGCGTCGCCGCCACCAGTTGTTCCATCTGGTACACGATCAGCCTGTGCTCGGCCAGGTCGGTGTGTTGTGACGAACAGTCCAGCAGATACGCCATCAGGCAGCGCCAGGCCGGGCACTCGCGCCAGCGGAAGCCCAGTTGGAAGCGCAACGGGCGATCCAGCGTACAGCCCAGGTGACCCATCAGCGTGCGCTCCAGCAGCGAACGGCCCACGCGCAGCATGAACTGGTCGTTGTCGTCGGCCCAATGCATCGCCAGGTCGTCGTCCGGACTGACCACCGACGCCACGTCCGGCGTCGAATCGATCCGCTGCGGCCCGCTCTCGATCAGGGCGGTGCCCGATAGCGGCATCTGCACCAGAAAGAAATCTTCCAGCGGCCCCGGGCGGATCTCGACATGCGCCCCGTAGCGCAGCCGGTTCAGCGAGACCTCGCCCAGCGGCTGGTGGTGCATGCGCGCGTCCAGGCGCTGCGCCGATCCGACCACGCCCAGGTGGTGCGGCCGCATCACCCGGCCCACCATCGCGCGCGCTTCGTCCAGGTCGCCCGAGGCGAACAGTTGCTGCGTGGGCATCGCCAGGATCGCGTCGGCGCGCCATTGCGCGGCGCCGGCCATTGCCGCTGCGGCCGGGCGGGGGCCGGCGGATGGCCATGACGTCTCGGCATCGGACTGCATCGTGTTCAGCATGGCCGGGATTCCTTGCTCAGGTCCTGATGTCCGGCGGGCAGCGGCCACCGGTTCCCCTGGCGGCCACGTCTGTGACTCGCCTTTATGATGGCCTTCATAGTAAAACGGCCGGCCCGCGGCGGGACTGCTGGAAAACCCGTCCCAGCGGGTCTCGGACTAGCCATTTTTTGCGCAGGCTATCCGCGCATTGCGGGAAACCGCCAGGGGCTGGCGCCCGTCATGTCTCCGCAGCGAACCCCGTCATGGCATGCGGGAGCGGCGAGTCC
>LXNH01000026.1_pt1 | contig 29926 bp, 25 predicted proteins | sample 809111 | NCBI WGS metagenome assembly LXNH01 (sample SAMN04870528, study PRJNA318959) | seawater metagenome | biome: 00002010; material: water; isolation source: marine seawater | place: Greece: Milos, Mediterranean Sea | collected 2013-05-29 | depth 5-7 m
CGCAACAGTCCTTGCCGGAAAGCCCCTGTTTTAAGGCCTCAACACGCAAAAATGCGTTGGTTTCAAGCGACATCGCGCGTGCCGCGCGCCCCTTTGGCACGCAGCATTTCCTCCATGCGCGCGGCGGCCGGCGACAGGCTGCGGCCAGCCAGGCGCGTGATACCCAGCTCGCGCTCGATGCGCGGCCGCGCCAGTGGCACGAAAACCAGACCGGGCGAATCCGGCGGCACCCCCAGCCGCGCCAGCACCGTCACCCCCACCCCGCGTTCGAGCATAGCCAGCAGCGACATCATGTTGGACACGAACACCTGGCGTTCCATCATGAACGCGGCCTGCGGATAATCCGCCAGTTGGCGGTGCGCCACCGTGCCCACCAGCGGCAGCCCGGCGATCTCGCGCCAGGTCACGGACTTGCGGCCCGCCAGCGGATGGCCGCGATGGCAGACCAGGCCGAAAGCATCGCGCAACAGCGGCTCGAACGCCAGCCGCCGGTCGCGCAGCACCGGGCTGCAGACGCCCAGTTCGACCTCGCCGGCCAGCACCATCCGTTCCACGCCCTCCGAGTTGTCGTCGAACAGGCGCAGCGCCACCGCCGGAAAGCGCTCGCGGTAGGCCGCCACCAATTCGGGCAGCCAATGCGTCGCCACGGTCGCCACCGAGGCCATGGTCAAGGTGCCGGCCTCGTTGCTGGCCAGCCCCGCCAGCGTTCCCGCCACCCGGTCATGGTGTTCCACCAGTTCGCGCGCCAGCGGCAGGCAGTCCTGGCCGAAGCGCGTCAGCGCATTGCCGTTGCCACGCTCGAACAGCGGCTGGCCCAGGCGCTGTTCCATTTCGCGGATCGACAGCGACAGCGCCGGCTGCGAACGGAATGCGCGCGCGGCGGCGGCGCGGAAGCTACGCAATTCGGCCACCAGCAGGAAGTGCCGGTAATGCGAAATGGACAGCTCGGGCAAGGCGGGCATCGCGGCATCCTATTTGAAGAACTTATCAAATCATAGGAAAAATAAAGTTTTCTCATCATAGGGCGGCCCTTAACATGGCCGCAATGACTACCGCCGCCGTTTCCCCCGCCGCCGCCCACGCCGTCGATCCGCTGGACTTCAGCCTGGCCGACCGGCTGCCCGCCCGTCCCGCCGGCCAGGGACGGTTGCTCACCGCCGCCGCGCCGAATGGCCGGCCCGGCCTGTTGTTCGTGCCGGGCGCCTATCACGGCGCCTGGTGCTATGCGCATTACCTGGATTACTTCGCCCGCGCCGGCCTGGCCTGCGCCGCCGTCGATCCGCGCGGCCACGGCCCTTTGCCGCAGGACGCCGGCTTTGTCGACGCCGGCATCGCCGATCTGGCCGCCGACGTGGTCAGCGCGCTCGACCTGCTGGACGCGCCCACGGTGGTGGCGGGCCACAGCATGGGCGCCCTGCCCGCGCTGCTGGCCGCCAGCCAGCGCGACGTGGCCGGCGTGGTGCTGATGGCGCCGTCGCCGCCGGCCAACCTGCCCGGCGCGCTCGGCCTGCCGCCCGTGCCCGCCGGCATCGCGCGCGCCGCGCCGGCCGCCAGCGAAATCCGCGCCCGTTTCCTGGCCACCTCGCCAACCCGCGACGTCGGCCGCGTGATGCAACGCCTCAATCCCGAAAGCCCGCGCGTGCTCAACGACCGCTACCTGCTGCGCGTCCCGGTCGATCCGGCCGCCATTACCGCGCCCGGCCTGTGCCTGGAGGCCGGCCTGGACACCCACGACCGCCATCCGCCGGGCCAGGACCACGCCATTGCGCGCCTGTACGGTTTTTCCCACGCCGTCCTCGCCGGACAGCCGCATTGCATGATGTACGGCGACCAATGGCAGGTCGGCGCGAACGCCATCCTCGACTGGTATCGCCGGCAGTTCGGCTGAACCGCGATGCCTTCTTCCAGACACCACAAAACATGACGGCGCCACCGCCGCTCCAGGAGACAACCATGACCCGCACCGCCTTCGCGCCCCGCTCGATCCTGCGCCACGCGCTCGCCGCCGCCAGCCTGCTGCTGGCTGGCGCGTCCCACGCTGCCGGCTGGCCCGAGAAACCCATCACGCTGATCGTGCCGTCCGCCTCCGGCGGCGCCGCCGACCTGACCGCGCGCACCTTCGCCCAATTCCTGGGCCAGCAGACCGGCCAGACCGTGATCGTCGAAGACCGGCCTGGCGCCGGCGGCATCGTCGGCACCAACGCCGCCAAGAACGCGCCCGCCGACGGCTACACCTTCCTGCTGTCCACCAACTCCACCCATGCCGCCAACCAGTTCCTCTACAAGCGCCTGCCTTACGATGCGCAAAAGGACTTCGTGCAGGTCGGCATGCTCGGCACCTTCGGCACGGTCGGCATCGTTTCTCCCGACAGCCCCTATCGCACCGTGCCCGAACTGGTCGAGTACGCCAAGAAGCATCCGGGCGAGGTCTTCTTCGGCTACTACAGTTCGTCCTCGCAAGTGCCGTCCGAACTCTTCAAGCAACGCGCCGGCATCAATATCAGCGGCGCCGGCTACAAGAACATCACCCAGATCATCACCGACCTGCGCGGCAAGCAGATCAGCTTCGCCTTCGTCGACTACCTGACCGCCATGGGCCAGATCGACGGCAAGGGCCTCACCCCGCTCGCCGTCACGGCCGCCAAGCGCCACCCCGCCTGGCCCGACGTCCCCACCATGTCGACCTACTACCCTGATTTCGTCGTCGCCGGCTGGCTCGGCCTGTCCGCCCCCGCCGGCACCCCGCCCGACATCGTCGCCAAAATGAACGCCGCCACCCAGGCCGCCGTCAACGACCCCGCCACCGCCGCCAAGCTGCGCGCCCTCGGTCTCACCCCCGAAGCCATGGACGTCACCCGCTTCGACACCTTCGTCAAGGAAGACACCGCCCGCTGGAAGGAATGGATCAAGATCTCCGGCATCCAGCCCCAGTAACCCCCCACCGCAAATAAAGAAACGCCCTCTATATATAGAGGGCGTCGCGATACAGAGACCATCACAAGCCGAGCACATCGAACCAAAGCGATGATGCGCAGGTCGCCGACTCAAGACACCCAAATGCCACAAGGCGGCCGTTAAGCCTCATCGCGAGCGGGTGACGGGGCAGGCGGGGGATGGCGGGGCGTGTAGATGCGCCCAAGGGAAACCGAAGGGAGCCGCAGGCGGACGAGGTTGACGCAGGGGCAGTCCGGAGCGAACGCTCCAGGCCGCAATCGTAGCCCCGCCATCCCCCGCCTGCCCCGTCACCCGCGCCTTAAGAACCCCACCCCTCGCAAGCAACCAAAGAAGCCCCCCCTACAAAGGCAACTTCAACTCATGCTTGATCTCCCGCAACGCCACAATCGTGCGCGTCTGCCGGATCCCTGGCATATTGAACAAGAACCGATGCAAGAACCGGTCATAAGCCTCCGGGCTCTCCACCAGAATCTTCAGCAGAAAATCCGAATCCCCGGTGACCGCGTAGCATTCGAGAATCTCCGGCGCGTCCCGCACCGAGCGCTCGAAGTTCTCCACCGTGTTCGCCGAATGCCGCTCCAGGCTGATCTGCGCGAACATGCACCCCAGCCCCACCTTGCTGCGGTCCACCTGTGCGCTGTAGCCCTGAATCACCCCACTGGCCTCCAGCGCCTTCACCCGGCGCCACACCGGCGCCGCCGATAAGCCCACCTTTTCTGACAACTGCTGCGCCGAGGCCCGGCCGTCCTCCTGCAGGGCCTTGAGGATGCCGATATCGGTCTTGTCCATCGTTTTGTCTCCTGTTTGGGTCGAAATTCCGAGAATACGAAATATTCATTGCGAATTATAGGGATTGCACGATCCAAAAACGCAATAAACCTGCGGTCACGCGAACCTATCATGGTGCCGACTACAGGAGCATTCATCATGGACGGCACCCCCGCCCCCGAGCCCACGCTGGACCTCGATTACCAGCTCGCCGATAACCTCACCCGCGAGACCGGCCGCATTTTCCTGACCGGCACCCAGGCCCTGGTCCGCATCATGCTGACCCAGCGCCGGGTCGACCGCGAGCGCGGCCTGAACACCGCCGGCTTCGTCTCCGGCTACCGCGGCTCGCCCCTGGGCGGCGTGGACATGGCGATGTGGAAGGCGCAAAAGGCGCTCGACGCCAACCAGATCTCGTTCCTGCCTGGCATCAATGAAGACATGGCCGCCACCGCCGTCATGGGCACGCAGCAGGCCGGCGTGCGCGCCGACCGCAAGGTCGATGGCGTCTTCGCCATGTGGTACGGCAAGGGCCCCGGCGTGGACCGCGCCGGCGATGCCCTGCACCATGGCAATGCCGCCGGCGCCTCGCGCCACGGCGGCGTGCTGGTGGTGGTGGGCGACGACCACACTGCCGTTTCCTCCTCGATTCCGCACGCCAGCGAGGCCTCGCTGATTGGCTGGCAGATGCCCATCGTGCACCCGGCCTCGATCGACGAATACGAAACCTTCGCCCTGTGGGGCTGGGCCCTGTCGCGCCATTCCGGCGCCTGGGTCGCCTTCAAGGCCGTGTCCGAAACCATCGAGAGCGGCCACTCGTTCACGCCCGCGCCGGTGCGCAACTACGACATGCCGGCCGACCCGGACTTGCCGCCGGAAGCGCTGGAATACTCCGCCCGCGACTTCCTGTCGCTGGCGGTCGAAACCCGCATGAACCTGCGCATGAAGGCGGTTGCCGCCTTCGCCCGCCGCCACAGCATCGACCGCCTGACCTGTCCGGCGCCCAAGGCCACGGTCGGCATCGTCACGGTCGGCAAGGCCCACCTGGACACCATGGAAGCGCTGTCGCGCCTGGGCGTGGACACCGTCACCGCCAATGCGCCGGTGCGCATCTACAAGCCCGGCCTGACCTGGCCGCTGGATGCCGAACGCATGCTCGATTTCGCGCGCGGCCTGTCGCATATCCTCGTGGTCGAGGAAAAAGGCGCCGTGGTCGAGACGCAGCTCAAGGATCTGCTGTTCAACCTGCCCGAGCGCGCCACCGTGGTCGGCAAAAAGGGCTTCGACGGCGAGGTGCTGGTGCCGTCCGCCGGCCAGTTGCGCCCGTCGCTGCTGGCGCGCCCGCTGGCCATGTGGCTGTCGCGCAGCGCCGGCCTGCAACCCGGCGTCGACCTGGCGACCTTCGATTGCCAGGACATGCTATCCAACGACGCCGACGGCATGCGCCGCCGTCCCTACTTCTGTTCCGGCTGTCCGCACAGCACCTCGACCAAGGTGCCCGAAGGCAGCCAGGCGCTGTCGGGCGTGGGCTGCCATTACATGGCCGCCTGGATGGACCGCGACACCGGCGGCCTGACCCAGATGGGCGGCGAAGGGGTCGACTGGATCGGCCTGTCGCGCTATACCAAGATGCCGCACATCTTCCAGAACATGGGGGAAGGCACCTACTACCACTCCGGCTATCTGGCGATCCGCCAGGCCGTGGCCGCCAAGGCCAACATTACCTACAAGATCCTGTTCAACGACGCCGTCGCCATGACCGGCGGCCAGCCGGTGGACGGCCCGATCTCGGTGCCGCAGATCTGCCAGCAGTTGCGCGGCGAGAACGTGGCCCGCATCGTCGTCACCAGTGACGAACCGGAAAAATACCGCGGCGTCGATCTGGGCGCCGGCATCAAGGTGCACCACCGCCGCGAACTGGACGCGCTGCAGCGCGAGCTGCGCGAGATTCCCGGCGTCACCGTGCTGATCCACGACCAGACCTGCGCCGCCGAAAAGCGCCGCCGCCGCAAGAAGAACCAGTTCCCCGACCCGGCCCGCCGCATGCTGATCAACAGCGCGGTGTGCGAGGGCTGTGGCGACTGCGGCGTGCAATCGAACTGCCTGTCGGTGGTGCCGCTGGAAACGCCGTATGGCCGCAAGCGCGCCATCGACCAGTCCAGCTGCAACAAGGACTACTCCTGCGCCGAAGGCTTCTGCCCCAGCTTCGTCTCGGTGATGGGCGGCAAACCCAGAAAGAGCGCCGCGCCCAAGGCCGACCAGGAACGTCTGCAGCAACTGATTCGGCAACTGCCGCTGCCGCAGCCGCCGGCGCTGGAGCGTCCCTACCGCCTGCTGGTGGCGGGCATGGGCGGCACCGGCGTCATCACCATCGGCGCCATTGTCTCGATGGCGGCCCATCTGGAAGGCCTGTCGGCCGCGGTGCTGGACCTGACCGGCCTGGCGCAAAAGGGCGGCACCGTGGTCAGCCACATCCGCCTGGCGCCCGCCGGCGCCGCCGCCGGTCCGGTGCGCCTGGACTGGCAGCAGGCCGACGCCGCCATCCTGTGCGACCCGGTCGCGGCCGTGGCGCCCGACTCGCTGGGCGCGCTGCGCCGCGGCCACACCCAGGTCACCGTCAATACCTACGTCGCGCCGGTGTCCGATTTCACCCGCAATCCGGACGCCGCCATGCGGCCGGCAGCGCTGCTGGCCAAGATCCGCCACGCCGCCGGCGAGGACCACACCGCCGCCATCGACGCGCACGAAGCCGCGCTGGCGCTGTTCGGCGACAGCATCCTGTCGAACATGTTCATGCTGGGCTACGCCTGGCAGCGCGGCGGCGTGCCGCTGTCGCAGGCCGCCATCAACCGCGCCATCGAACTGAACGGCGTCGCCGTGGCCGCCAACCGCGCCGCGTTCGACAGCGGCCGCCTGGCCGCGCACCAGCCCGAGGCGCTGGAAGGCGCGCTGCGTCCGCGCGCCCAGGTGGTGCAACTGCATGTGCCGGAATCGTTCGAACGCGCCGTGGCGCGCCGCGTCGACGACCTGACCGCCTACCAGGACGCCGCCTACGCCCAGTCCTACCGCGAGCTGGTCGAGCGCGTGGCCGCGCGCGAGCGCGAACTGGCGCCCGACGCCAAAACCCCGCGCCTGGCCATGGCGGTGGCGCGCGGCCTGTTCAAGCTGATGGCCTACAAGGACGAATACGAAGTCGCCCGCCTGTACACCGGCGACGCCTTCCAGGCGCAGCTCAAGGGTCAGTTCGAAGGCGACTACAGCCTGCGCTTTCACATGGCGCCGCCGATCTTCGCGCGCAAGGACCCGCGCACCGGCGTGCCGCGCAAGATGACGCTGGGCCCGCGCACCATGACCGCGCTCAAGCTGCTGACCCGCTTCAAGCGCCTGCGCGGCACCTGGTTCGATCCCTTCGGCCACACGGCCGAACGCAAGATGGAACGGGCCCTGGTGAGCGAGTACCGCCAGACCATAGACCAGTTGCTGGCAGGGTTGAATCGCGACAATCTGGCGCAAGCGGCTACAATCGCCGCCCTTGCAGAAACCATCCGCGGCTTTGGCCACGTGAAGGCTGCCAACGTCGACAAGTACAGGACGGAGCTGGCGCGCTTGATGCAAAGCTATACGGCGCCTGCCCCGCGCGATGTGCCCCTGCGGAAAACCGCATAAACACTCGCGTTGAGCCGCAATATCCTGGGCGCGCCTTGCTAGGCGCGCCCAGTGCATTTAGTAACAATGTTTTGGGAACCCGATCCTATCTTCTTCTTGTAGCCACCGGACTCGATCACTAGAATTAGTGTCCAACGAGGGGTGCTACACTACATGTTGTGGTCGCCTAACTGCTGATTCTCGTCGGCCACGCCACACGGATTCGTCCGTCCAAGCGTTGCGACCCCCTCAATAAGATCCAGATTTCGTACCTGACATGACGTCGTCATGTCGCTATCTACGCGCTTTTCGCACAGGAGCTTCCATGCAGACTACGATCGCCTCTGTGACCCGGCCCTCGGCCGTGCCGCCCTCTCAAACCGATTCCCCGGCCGACGCCAACGGCGGGCAATGGGCCAGCTACAACATCATCCGCCGCAATGGCTCGGTGGTCGGGTTCGAACCCGGCAAGATCGCCATCGCCATGACCAAGGCCTTCCTGGCCGTCAACGGCGGCCAGGGCGCGGCCTCGGCGCGCGTGCGCGAGCTGGTCGAACAGCTGACCACCCAGGCCGTCAACGCGCTGGTGCGCAACCGTCCGGGCGGCGGCACCTTCCATATCGAAGACGTGCAGGACCAGGTCGAACTGGCCCTGATGCGTTCGGGCCAGCATGACGTCGCCCGCGCCTATGTGCTCTATCGCGAAAAGCGCACCCAGGAACGCGCCGCCGCCGCGGCCGCCGAAGGCCAGCAAAAGGCCGACGCCGCGCCGCAGGAAAACGTGCTGCACGTCACGGACGCGGGTGTCCGCCGTCCGCTGGACATCGCCGGCCTGCGCGCCACCATCGTCGCCGCCGGTGAAGGCCTGGCCGAGTTCATCGACTCCGAAACCATCCTGAAGGAAACGGTCAAGAACCTGTACGACGGCATCCCCGTCGACGAAGTGTTCAAGTCCGCCATCCTGTCGGCGCGCGCGCTGGTCGAAAAGGACCCGGCCTACAGCCAGGTCACCGCCCGTCTGCTGCTGCACACGATCCGCAAGGAAGTGCTGGGCGAGGAAGTCTCGCAGGACGGCATGGTCGCGCGCTACGCCGAATACTTCCCCACCTTCATCGCCCGCGGCATCGAAGGCGGCCTGCTGTCGCCCGAGCTGGCCAGCTATGACCTGACCAAGCTGGGCCACGCCCTGAACGCCAAGCGCGACCTGCAATTCGGCTACCTCGGCCTGCAGACCCTGTACGACCGCTACTTCCTGCACATCCGCGGCACCCGCATCGAACTGCCGCAGGTGTTCTTCATGCGCGTGGCCATGGGCCTGGCGCTGCGCGAGACCGATCGCGAAGCCCGCGCCATCGAGTTCTACGAAATCCTGTCGTCGTTCGACTTCATGAGCTCGACCCCGACGCTGTTCAACTCGGGCACCCTGCACTCGCAGCTGTCGTCGTGCTACCTGACCACCGTCTCCGACGATCTGGAAGGCATCTACGACGCCATCAAGGAAAACGCGCTGCTGGCCAAGTATGCCGGCGGCCTGGGCAACGACTGGACCCCGGTGCGCGCGCTGCGCAGCCACATCAAGGGCACCAACGGCGAAAGCCAGGGCGTGGTCCCGTTCCTGAAGGTCGTCAACGACACCGCCGTGGCGGTGAACCAGGGCGGCAAGCGCAAGGGCGCGGTCTGCACCTACCTGGAATCGTGGCACCTGGACATCGAGGAATTCCTCGAACTGCGCAAGAACACCGGCGACGAGCGCCGCCGCACCCACGACATGAACACGGCGAACTGGATTCCCGACCTGTTCATGAAGCGCGTCATGGAAGGCGGCGAATGGACGCTGTTCTCGCCGTCCGACTGCCCCGACCTGCACGACAAGTACGGCAAGGCTTTCGAGGAAGCCTATGTCGGCTATGAAGCGCGCGTGGCCAGCGGCGAACTGAAGCTGTTCAAAAAGATGCCGGCGCTGACCCTGTGGCGCAAGATGCTGTCGATGCTGTTCGAAACCGGCCACCCGTGGATCACCTTCAAGGATCCTTGCAACATCCGTTCGCCGCAGCAGCACGTCGGTGTGGTCCACAGCTCGAACCTGTGCACCGAGATCACGCTGAACACCAACGAATCGGAAATCGCGGTTTGCAACCTGGGTTCGGTGAACCTGGTGGCGCACATGAAGCCGGCCGCCGGCGGCGGTTTCGAACTCGACCACGACAAGATCAAGCGCACGGTCAGCATCGCCATGCGCATGCTCGACAACGTCATCGACATCAACTATTACGCCGTCGACAAGGCCCGCAACTCCAACGCGCGCCATCGTCCGGTGGGCATGGGCATCATGGGTTTCCAGGACTGCCTGCAAATGATGCGCGTGCCGTACGCGTCGCAAGCCGCCGTCGAATTCGCCGATCGCTCGATGGAAGCGGTGTGCTATCACGCCTACTGGGCTTCGAGCCTGCTGGCCGAAGAACGTGGCCGCTATCAATCGTATGAAGGCTCGCTGTGGTCGCGTGGCATTCTGCCGCAAGACACGTTGAAGATGCTGCGCGATGAACGCGGCGGTCATGTCGAGGTCGATGAATCGAGCACGCTCGATTGGGATACGTTGCGCGCGCGCATCAAACAACATGGCATGCGCAACTCCAATTGCATCGCAATCGCCCCAACCGCGACTATTTCCAATATCATTGGTGTATCTGCGTGCATCGAACCCACTTTCCAGAACTTGTACGTCAAATCGAATCTCTCCGGCGAGTTCACGGTCGTTAACGATTACCTCGTGCGTGACCTGAAGAAACTCGGTCTCTGGGACGAAGTCATGGTCGCCGACCTCAAGTACTTCGACGGCAGCCTGTCCCGCATCGATCGCGTACCTTCCGAACTCCGCGAACTCTACGCCACCGCGTTCGAAGTCGAACCGAGCTGGCTGGTGGAATGCGCGTCGCGTCGCCAGAAGTGGATCGATCAAGCCCAGTCGCTGAACATCTACATGGCCGGCGCCTCCGGCAAGAAGCTGGACGACACCTACAAGCTGGCCTGGAAGCGTGGCCTGAAGACGACCTACTACCTGCGTACCCTTGGCGCCACCAGCGCCGAGAAGTCGACGGGACGCGGCGGCGAACTGAACGCCGTCAGCGCCGGTGGCCAGTCCACCTCCGCGCCCGTGTCCGCTGCACCTGTTTTGCCGGAACCCGAAGTTCTCGGGGCGGTTTGCACCATGCGGCCGGGCGACCCCGGCTTCGAAGAGTGCGAAGCCTGCCAATAACCGCCTCCGGAGAATGAATCATGATTAATTGGGAAGACGACACCCTCGCCACGCAACCTGCACAAGCCCCCGCGCCCGCGGCGGGCGGGCAGGCTGCGCCCGAAGTCCGGGCGGCGACCGGCGTGTTCGGTGACGCCGCCATGCCGACCCCGGCCGCGCCGCAACACGCGGCCGGCCTGGCCGCCAGCGGCAGCGCCGCCTCGCAACGCGTGAAGGTGGCCGACAAGCGCATCATCAACGGCCAGACCGACGTCAACCAGCTGGTGCCGTTCAAGTACAAGTGGGCATGGGAGAAATACCTGGCCACTTGCGCGAACCACTGGATGCCGCAGGAAATCAACATGTCGCGCGACATCGCCCTCTGGAAGAACCCGAACGGGCTCACCGAGGACGAGCGCCGCATCGTCAAGCGCAACCTGGGTTTCTTCGTCACGGCCGACTCGCTGGCCGCGAACAACATCGTGCTGGGCACCTACCGCCACATCACGGCGCCCGAATGCCGCCAGTTCCTGCTGCGCCAGGCCTTCGAAGAAGCCATCCACACGCACGCCTATCAATACATCGTCGAAAGCCTGGACCTGGACGAAGCGGAGATCTTCAACGCTTACAACGAAGTGCCGTCCATCCGCGCCAAGGACGAGTTCCTGATTCCGTTCATCGACGCGATCGCGGACCCCAACTTCAAGACGGGCACGCCCGAAGCCGACCAGACGCTGCTGAAGTCGCTGATCGTCTTCGCTTGCCTGATGGAAGGCCTGTTCTTCTACGTTGGCTTCACGCAGATCCTGGCGCTGGGCCGCCAGAACAAGATGACCGGCGCGGCCGAGCAGTACATGTACATCCTGCGCGATGAATCCATGCACTGCAATTTCGGCATCGACCTGATCAACACCGTCAAACTGGAAAATCCGCATCTGTGGACGCCGGAATTCCGCGAAGAAATCCGCGAACTCTTCCGCAAAGCGGTCGAACTCGAATACGCTTACGCCGAAGACACGATGCCGCGCGGTGTGCTGGGCTTGAACGCCCCCATGTTCAAATCCTACCTGCGCTTCATCGCCAACCGTCGTTGCCAGCAAATCGGTATCGAACCGCTGTACCCGCAGGAAGAAAATCCCTTCCCGTGGATGGCGGAAATGATCGACCTTAAGAAGGAACGCAACTTTTTTGAAACTCGCGTGATCGAATACCAAACCGGTGGCACGCTGAGCTGGGAGTAACGTAGTTCGCCTTCGGGCCAGGCGCGGGCACGCTCTACCAAAGAGCGTTGCGTTCGCGCCAGGCTCGAAGACGATCTCCCAGGTCAGGGTGTTTTCGAACACGTAGAACAAGCGGTAGGCGGTCTGTGATCAGACTGCCCACCGGCGCCATTTGAAATGGCTCGCGCCAAAGGAGCGGGGGCCATATCAAATGGCTGTGCCGAATTCATTAGCGCAAACCGTAGTAGCTGTTGCTCGCACAGGACAGCGGCATGCGCCGATGAATAGCCCGGGCACGGTTCGCCTTGTTGGCGGATCGGGGCACGGGTTTAAGTTCTGGGACCCCTGAACCTAAGGAGCATGACCATGGCAACAGCCAAGAAAGCCGTAAAGAAAGCGGTGAAGAAGCCCGCCGCCAAGAAGGCAGTAGCGAAGAAGGCCGCCCCGGCCAAGAAAGCTGCCGTCAAGAAGGTAGCAGTCAAGAAGGTCGCCGCCAAGAAGCCGGCGGTGAAGAAGGTTGCCGCCAAGAAGCCGGCCGCCAAGAAGGTCGCCAAGAAAGCGGTAGCCAAGAAGGCCGTCGCCAAGAAAGTCGCGGCCAAGAAGCCGGTAGCCAAGAAGGCCGCTGCCAAGAAGGTCGTCGCCAAGAAAGCGGTAGCCAAGAAAGCCGTCGCCAAGAAGGCCGTCGCCAAGAAAGCGGTTGCCAAAAAGGCCCCCGCCAAGAAAGCGGTAGCCAAGAAAGCGGTAGCCAAGAAGGCGGTTGCCAAGAAAGCCGTCGCCAAGAAGGCCGTCGCCAAGAAAGCGGTTGCCAAAAAGGCCCCCGCCAAGAAAGCGGTAGCCAAGAAGGTCGTCGCCAAGAAGGCTCCGGCCGCCAAGAAGCCCGCTGCCAAGCCGGCAGCCAAGCCCGCCGCCGCCAAGAAGCCCGCCGCGAAGAAAGCCGCTCCGAAGAAGCCCGCCACGCCGCCGTCCACGGCTGCCGCCCCGGGCGCGAAGACCGCGCTGAATCCCGCCGCGTCGTGGCCGTTCCCGACGGGTGGCCGTCCGTAATCGGACGAGTCTCCGCGGTCGCGGTACCTCAAGCCGCCTGGCCCTGGCCAGGCGGTTTTTGTTTGCCGCCAGCACGCGCCGGGGGGCTCCCCGCCGGCACCTCGGGTATCACCATTGCCGCATTGGCGTGAGACAATAATTAATTGCTGTCTTCATTAGGTAGATCGCGCCCATGCTCGGTGAAATTCTCCGCTTCCTGCTCGAAATTGCGTTCACGCTGTTCGGCGCCGCCCTGATCGCGCGCGCCTGGATGCACGCGATACGGATGCATCCGTTCAATCCGCTGGCCCGCGCCGTCTACCAGGCCACGAATTGGCTGGTGATGCCGCTGCGCAAGATCATCCCCGCCGGCAACAAGATCGACTGGACCAGCCTGGTCGCTACCTGGCTGGCCGCGCTGGTCTATATGGTGCTGTCCTGGCTGGTCGCGCTCGGCGCGCTGATTCCCGCCGTGCTGCTGCCCTCGGCCATGCTGTCGGCGCTGCTGATGGCGCTCAAGTGGGCGCTCAACCTGGTGGTGTGGCTGACGCTGATCCAGGCGGTGCTGTCGTGGGTCAACCCGATGGCGCCCATGATGCCGCTGTTGCAGACGCTGACTGCGCCCATGCTGGACCCCATCCGCCGCTTGCTGCCGCGCAGCTCGATCGACTTCTCGCCGCTGGTGCTGCTGATCATCGCCCAAGTGCTGCTGATGGTCCTGGCGCGCCTGAGCTACGGCCTGATGGGCATTTGAAAACGAAAACGGCCCGGCAAGCCGCGCGGGCCGTTTTGCTGGCGCGCCGCTGGCCGCGCGCGCTGGCGCCTCACGCCGGGATCGTGGCGTAGATGTCGAGCAGTTTCTTGCGGTCGATCTTATGGTTGTTCGACATCGGCAACGCCGCGCACGACACCAGCTCGGACGGCACCATATAGGGCGGCAGACGCCGGGCCAGCCGTTCCTTCCAACCCGATAGCGCATCCTGGTCAAGCAGCTGGTTGGCCTGCGCTTGCGTCAGTCCGGCGACAAAGCCGATCAGGCGCACCGCCGTGCCATCCGGCCGGCGCAATACCGCGCAGGCCCCGCCCTGCACCCCCGGCAACCCATGCAAGGCCTCGTCGATCTCCGCCAGCTCGATGCGATAGCCATTGAGCTTGATCTGGTCGTCCATGCGGCCGCGGCAGAACAGCAACCCGTCCGCCTCCAGTTGCCCCAGGTCGCCGGTGCGAAAGCCGCGGCGGCCATCCTCGGCCACGAACAGCTTGGCCGCGTTCAGATCCTGGCGATTGAGGTAGCCGCGCATGACGTGATCACCGATGATGCAGATCTCGCCGTCCAGGATCCGCAGCTCGCATGCGGGCTTGGCGTGGCCGACCGGCAGCGGGTCGTGCGCCGCCAGGACCGCATCGGTGATAGCGATCCAGGTGGTGGCGACGGTGGCCTCGGTGGGGCCATAGGTGTTCAGGATCACCGCATCCGGGAAACGCTGGCGCAGCTTTTTCGCCAGCGCCGCCGGCAGGGGCTCGCCGCAGAACAGGAAGGTGCGCAGGGTCGGCAGCGTGGCCGGCGCGAAATCTCGGTTGGCCAATTGCTGGTGCGCGAATGACGGCGTCGACACCCACACGGTCACATCGTGCTGCGCCAGGCGGTTCATCCAGGTGGCAGCCGCGCCAATCTGCTCGCGCGCGTTGAGCACACAGGTGCCGCCGGCGGCCAGCGTGGCGAACACCTCATACATCGACAGGTCGAAGCTGAACGGCGCCTGGTTCATGAACACCGGCGCCTCGCCCAGACCGAAACTGCCCAGCATCCAGTCGCCCAGCAGGCCCACGCTTTCGCGGCCGATCTGCACGCCCTTCGGATCGCCGGTGCTGCCGGAGGTGAACATGACGTAGGCCAGGCCGCGCTCGGCCAACTCGGCGCCCTCGCCCGGCTCGAATACCTGGGTGGCGGCATCGTAGATGGCGGCGGCGCGCACGATCTCGACGATGCGGCCCAGCCGTTGCGGCGGATAGATCGTGTCGACCGGCACGAATGGTGCGCCAATCAACAGCGCGCCGACCATGGCAACGAAGAATGCCGCCTGTTTGTGGCCATAAATGGCCACCGGCACGTCCGGCGCCACCCCATACTGGCGCGCCTGCTCGGCCCAGGCCTCGGCCTCGGCGCGCAGTTGCGCCCAGCTCAGACTGCGGTCGGCGCCAATCACCGCCGGCGCGTCGGGCGCGCGCGCGGAGTCAACGAACTGGAAGGTCTTCAGGTCGAAACGCATGCCGAAACTCCCGGCTTCAGATGGGGCTGCGGCCGCTGAACACGTAGAGCGCCAGCGCAGCCAGGATCAGCGTGAGCACACGCCCGAGAAAACGCATGGTGGGCCGGGCCAGGACGGCCTGCAGCGCGGGCCGGGTCCGGGCGGCGTTGACCAGCAGGTTGTGGCCCACGGAGTAAGTGCCGAACATCAGGCCGCTGACGATGTAGTGCAGCGACAGCCCGTTCCACACGCCCATCGCCAGCAGCGTGGCGAAAATACCGATGTTCTGCGCCGCCATGCGGTGGCGCGAGAAGAATGCGTTCTTGCTCAAGGCCTTGTAGATCGGCATGAACACGACATCGCGCAGCCACTCGGACAGGCTGATGTGCCAGCGGCGCCAGAAGTCCTGCGGATTGAGCGTGGCCAGCGGGTTGCGGAAATTGATCGGCAACGAAAAACCGAACAGCATGCCGATACCAATGGCCATGGTGGAATAGCCGGCGAAATCGAAGAACAGATAGGCGCTATACAGCGACGCGTTGAGCGCCACGCCGCTGAATGAGTAGTCATGCGCGTCCAGCGTTGCCAGGCCATAGCGCCAGATCAGCTCGGCCAGGCCGAACTTCTGGATCACGCCCAGCATGATCAACTCCAGGCCGGTCAGCCAGGTGTTCAGGTTGACGCCTTCGTAGCCGCGCTTGAGGTCGGCCTGGAAATTGCGCCAGCGATACATCGGTCCGGCCAGCAGCGTCAGCGGGAAGAACAGATAGATGAAGTAGTCCAGCGGCGACAGGCGCTCGTTGCGCGGCGCGAACAGCAGCACGTCGATGGCGCGGAAGGTGGCAAACGACAGCCCCAGCATCGCGCCCAGGTGCGATACGCCGGTCTTGACCAGCAGCAGCGGCGTCATGGTGATGATGACTGCCAGCCAGGTCGGGATGTAGCGGCGGCGCATGGCCCACAACGCCCCGCCCGAGATCGCCAGCAGCGCGATGGGCTGGTACGGGCGCGCCCAGAACACCGCCATCCACACGCCCAGGCAGATCACGCCGATGATGTGGCGATAGCCGATGCGCAGCGGCATGCCGAACGAACGGTAGGCCAGCAGCCCCAGACCACCGCACAGGGCGCCGCCGAAAAAACTCAAGCTTGCGAACAATTCCATGCTGCGGTCAGAACTGTTGATATTGGAATTCGACCTTGATCGGTCCGCCGCCGCCCGTGGTGGGCTGCGCCTGCAGCACGAACACCAGGATCACCCCGACATACAGGCAGAGATGCCAGAGAAAGCGACGGCCCCAGGCCCGGGCGGCCGCCTTGCGGGCCATCCGGCCTTCGCCGGCGTCGCCCTGCACCGCGTCGGCTTCGTGAGAGAGTTTCATCGGGAAAAGTACTCCGCAATGCCTTGGTCCGCCAGCGCCCAGCCGAGCTCGGCCAGGTGCATGTCGTCGCGCACCATGCCTGGCTCGAAGGGAATGCTGTACAAGTCCAGGCACCCCATCTGATAGCGTTGGCACATGCCGGTGATGGCGGCCACCACCGGGTCGAAACGCTCGACGTCCAGGATGAGCTTGGGATTGAACGGCTGGATCACGAAGTAGGCCTTGACCTTGCGCCGTTGCAGCAGGGCCATGACACGCGACAGGTCACCCAGCTCGGTGCGGGTGAGCGGATCGACGTTGGCAAACTCGTTGCGGGCCGGGGAATACAGCGGCGCCAGGAATTGCTTGTAGTAGTCGTCGCGCACGTCGTAGGGGTTGTTGCCGCCGAGCTGGTGTTCCACCACGCGCGCCTCGTGCGTCAGCCGCGACCACTGGCCGGGGTTGAGCCGCGCCGACGACGGCCACGTCACGAAACGGTGCGCGGGCACCGACAGCTTGCTGCGCGGGCGATCGGGCGCGGGTTCCTTGCGCGCGTTCCACCATAGCGACAGCTTGTCCTTGAGCTCGGCGACCTGGCCGTTGGCGATCAACCACAACAGGCCCCAATTGGCGTTGTCGCTGATCCAGTTCTGCATCTGCTCGCGCGTGCTGGGCTTGTCCCACAGCCGGTCCCAGACCGGCCCGGTGACGTGCTCGGCAAACGCGCTGCGCGGCAGCTGGCCGCCGGAGGCGAACCAGGCCGGCGACACCATGATCACCAGGCGAGTATTGGGGGTCAGCGAGTCCGCCACCGATTCCAGCACGCTGACGATGCCATAAGACTGGAACATCGCGTGCCCATAGGCCAGCGTCGGCACCTTCAACTCCTCGGGAAAGAAGCGATAGGGCACAAAGCGCAGGTCGTGGCTGGACAGTTCGGACGAACCCAGCACTACCAGGGTGCCGTCGCTGAGCGCATTGCCCAGGCGGTTGAGGTTGACGTGCTGGGTGCCCCAGTCCGGCCCCAGATTCGGCAGATAATTGCTGCTGGACGCCGGCGCCGTCGAAACCGGGCGGACGACGCGCGACAGCAGGTCGTCCGCGCCGCAAAATGCCCCATAGGCCAGCGCCACCGCGGTGGTCGCGGCCGCGACATGGGACAGCAGGCGGGGGTTACGAAAGATTGGCAGCGACATAGCCGGCGAGCGCGCGTACCGACTGCAGGTGCTCCGCGATCTCGGGAGCCGGGATGCTGCAGCCGTACTCCGCCTCGACCGCCAGCGTGATATCCACCGCGGCGAGCGAATCGACCAGGCCGGAGGCAATCAGTTGCGTATCGGGAGTGACTTTCTTCATGACGATCGACTCGACGATCGCGCCGATCTTGGTGTGGAGTTCTTGCTCGGTGTGCATAGATGGTACGACGTTACATTGCCTCGTCGGCAAAATCCTCCCCGCCCCGAGTTCAGGACGGCGAGTATACGGAAAACAGCTGAAAAACGACTGACGGCTACGGCACCAGAGATTACCAAGAAGATGCACTTGGTTACATCAAAATCACGCCGCGGCGCCGGGCACGGGTGCAATCATGGCATTGCAAACGTCGAATCGCCATGAAACTTGCGCGCCAAATCGCCATAAAAGGCTGGGAAACGTAACGCTTGCGGGTAAACACCCGGAGCCGCGTTGCGGCCGAGCGACAGATTCCGGCCAGGCCAGGCCACCCCGCCCTGCGTCTTGCCCCAGGGGGGCAAGCCCCGCACGCGGGCAAAAAAAAGCCCGCGCGAGGCGGGCTTTTCGGTGCTGGCCGCAGCCAGGGAGACGGCAGGGTCACATCGGCGTGACGCGGGTCGGGCCGGCGCCGCTGATGACCTGCACACGCTGGCCCACGCTGATGGGCACATCCGCTTCCTGCGCGACGACGCGGGTTTCACCGTTATCCAGCCGCACCGTGATTTCGTAGCCGGAATTCTTGCCAACCTGATTTTCCACGGCATTGCCGGCCAGGGCGCCGAGAATGGCGCCGCCCACCGTGGCGATGGTGCGGCCCGTGCCGCCGCCGATGGCGTTACCTGCCACGCCACCCAAGGCCCCTCCGGCCAGCAGGCCGGCGCCGCTGGACTTGTCGTTCTGGATGACGATGGGACGCACGCCCGTCACGGTACCCGTGCGGACGATCTGTTCGCGTTGCGCCTGGTCGTAGCTATACACGCCGCTGGAGGCACTGCGATTGGCACAACCGCCCAGGACAGCCATCGAGGTCACGACGGCCGCCACGGCCAGCCATCGGCCGGTACGCGGCGTCAACAAGGAAAAGGTTTTGCTTTGGTTCATTTGGACTCCTCGATCGGGCATTGCCGACGCTCTGATCATACTCCGCCCTGGCAGGGCAACAGCCTAACGTGCAACACACTGAAACGCCCCGCCACGGGCAGAAAAGCGGCTGACAACGCGGCCACGATGGAAAAATCGTAGCCGGTTGCGCGACGGCAATTCGACCATGCCGGCATGCCCGGGTTCCCGAGAAACCAGGATGAGGAATCAGGCAGGCAGGCGGATGCCATAGGTGGCGTGCAGCACGGCGTCGATCTCGGCGCGCGAAGGCGCATGGTTCTGCGGGCCGCGCGAGGCAATCTTGATGGCGCCCATGACATTGCCCAGGCGGCAGCTGTCTTCCCAGCTCCAGCCGCTGGTCAGGCCGTAGAGCAGGCCGCCGCGCTGGGCATCGCCGCAGCCAGTGGGGTCGACTACCTGCGCGGCGCGCACGGGTTCGATCTGGATGGTCTTGCCTTCCGTGAGCAACGTGGCGCCTTCGGCGCCGCGCGTGACGACCACGGCCTGCAGCCGGGTCGCGATCTCGGCCACGCTGCGGCCGGTGCGCTGCTCGACCACGCCGGCTTCGTAATCGTTGACGGTCAGGACCTGTGCCAGGCCCAGCATGCGTTCCAGGTCGGCGCCGTCGAACAGCGGCATGGCCTGGCCCAGGTCGAAGATGAAGGGAATGCCGCGCTGGTGCAGGCGCTCGGCGTGGGCGAACATGCCTTCCTTGGCGTCCGGGGCGACGATGCCCCAGGCGGCCTTGGCATCGCTCAGGTCGTTGCTGGCCGAGAATGACATGGCGCCCGGGTGGAAGGCGGCGATCTGACTGTCGTCCAGGTCGGTGGTGATGAAGCACTGCGCGGTGAAAGTGCCGGGCACTACCTTGACGCGGCTGACGTCGATGCCCAGTTCGGTCAGGCGTTCGAGGTATTCGCCGGCATCCTCGCCCACGGTGGCCACCGGCACCGGATGGCCGCCCAGCAGATTCAGGTTGTAGGCGATGTTGCCCGAACAACCGCCGTATTCCTTGCGCATGCTGGGCACCAGGAACGACACGCTCAGGGATTGGATGCGATCGGCCATGATGTGCTCTTTGAAACGGCCTTCGAACACCGCGATGGTGTCGAACGCCATCGAACCGCAGATCAGGACAGGAGGTGCCATGAATGTCATCCTTCAGGGAAAGAATTTGTCGAGTTGGTAGCCGTTGACTTGAACGCCTGTCACTTCAATCGGCACGGAGATCTTCAGTTCGCCCGCCGGTTCGAACGGGCCCCGCAATTGCTCGGGCGTGAGGTAATTCTCGGGCATCAGCACCCGCCGCACCACCACGGTATCCGACAAATCAGTCAGGTCCAGCACCAGCGCCGGCCAGTGCTGCGGCTTGTCGTAGCGGTTGCGCAGCACCAGGTTCAGCACCAGCCGCGTGCGGCCGTCATCAATGGCGGCCGCACCGGCGGGCGGCTGCAGCGATGACGACGAGATGGCGATGCGTTCGAGGCGGCGCGCGTAACCGACCTTGCACCCGAGCGGCTGGCAGGCGGCTTCGAGCGCGGGCCGCAGGACCGGCACCGAATTGGCCAGGTCGATGCGATACACATACAGCAGTTGCAGACCCAGCGCGAGCAACCCGGCCAGGCAGGCATAGCCCCACAGCCTGCGCAGCAGGCCACGTCGCTCCTGGCGATCCTGGTCGAGGAATTCGGGCGGCGCGCGGCCGACATCGGTGGCGCTGGAGTAGCGCGTGCGCAGGTCGCCCAGGATCGGCTCGGCCCCGCCATCGTCGTGGTCGCGCGGGCCGTCGTCATCCCGATCGTCATGATGGCGGTATCCACCGGCGCCCTCGCCGTGGCCGGGTTGCCCAGGCCGGGGGGATTCAGGCACCACGAACACCGGCTCGGCCGGACGGGGGCTGCGCGGCGCGTCCCGGCGCGCGCTGTCGCGCACCGCCACGAGGGGCTCGTCGCGCGGCCCGGCGGGCGCTTGCCAGGGTGGCGCGGGGTCAGGCCGCGATGCTTCGTCGTAGCGGTCCAGATCTTCGTTTTCGTCCTCGTCGTCGTCGCCCTCTTGCGCCAGCACGGCGTCCGGTTCGATGCGCCGCCGGATATCCTCGCGGCCGCGCAGCACGGCGGGCGGCACGGCAGGGGCGGCAGGCGCCGGCGCGGCGGCGCGATGAGCGGCGCTCTCCGGTGCGCCCGGGGCCGCGGGCAGGTCGTCCCACGGGGCCACGGCGCGCGGCTCGGCGGACGCACGCTGCGCTGGCGGCGCCTCGCCGACGGATGGCGCGGGCGCGTCCGGCGACGGCGCCAGCACCGGCGCGGCGATCGCCTGCGGCACCGCGCTGGCCGGCGGCTCGGCGGGCGCGGGCGGGATCTGTGGCGTGACGGCGGCCGGCTTGGGAACGTCAGCCGCCGGTACGCCCGTCGCCGGCAGCAGGCAGGCGCGGCCGTCGAACACGGTGGCGCAGGCGCCGCAGCGCACCAGGCCATTGCGGACCCGAAGCTGGTCGGGCACCACCTTGAATGACGTACCGCATTGCGGGCAACGGGTGGTCAGGGCCATGGCGCGATCCGGCGAAAAACTCAGGCCTTCTGGCCGTGCAGGCAGACCCAGCCGTCGCGGGCGCGCCAGACCGACATGGCGATCCAGGGCGCGTAGGCGGCGGCCACTTCCTCGGCCTGCCGCTCCAGCACGCCGGACAACACCAGGTGGCCGCCCGCGGCCACCCGGCCGGCCAGCATCGGGGCCAGCACCTTGAGCGGGTTGGACAGGATGTTGGCCACGACCACCTCGAAGGTGCCCTCGGCCAGGCCGTCGGGCAGCATGGCCTGCAATTCGACGTGGTTGACCTCGGCGTTGAAGACCGTGCTCTGCACCGCCTGGGCGTCGATGTCGACCGCCTGGGTGGGGCCGGCGCCCAGCTTGCGCGCGGCAATCGCCAGGATGCCCGAGCCGCAGCCATAGTCCAGCAGCGTCGCGCCGCGGGGCAGTTCGGCTTCGAGCCAGGCCAGGCACAGGTGCGTGGTCGGATGGCTGCCGGTGCCGAAAGCCAGGCCCGGGTCGAGTTCGATATGGATGGCCCCGTCCTCGGCCGCGGCGGTTTCCAGGCCCGGCACGTCCGGGCTGTCGCGGTGCCAGCTGGGCACGATCCAGAGACGTTCGGCGATGTGGATGGGACCGAACTGCGATTGCGTCAGGCGCACCCAGTCGGCGTCCGGCACGTCGCGCAGGCTCCAGCCGGCGAACAAGGCGGGATCGAGTTCGCCGGCCGCGGCGGCTTCTTCCATGATCTGCGCGGGATCGGCTCCGTCCGGCAGCAGGGCCACGACGCGGTTGCGTTCCCAGGCCTGCACGTCGGGCTCGGTGCCCGGCTCGCCGAACAGCGGACGCTCGTCGTCGGTGCCCAGGTCGGCGTCCTCGACCGACACCGACAGCACGCCCGCTTCCAGCAGCGCGTCGGACAGGGCTTCGGCTTGCGCCTCCTGGCAGTGGAGCACGAGTTCACGCATGATGATTCTTCCATCTGGCCAACGGGCCGCGGCATGCGCCGCGGCCCGGGTGGCCGGTTAAGGCAGTAAAAAGGGGGCCGAGGCCCCCCTGCTATCGGCTGGTCAGGGACGCTGGGCCAGCTTGTTTTCCAGGTAGTGGATGCTGGTGCCGCCTTCGACGAAGCGGGCATCCTGCAGCAGTTCGCGGTGCAGCGGGATATTGGTGGAAATGCCTTCCACCACCATTTCCGACAGCGCCGTGCGCATGCGCGCCAGGGCCTGGTCGCGCGTATCGCCGTAGGTGATGACCTTGGCGATCATCGAATCATAGTTCGGCGGCACGAAATAGCCGTTGAACGCATGCGAATCGATGCGCACGCCCGGGCCGCCCGGCGTGTGCCAGTTGGTGATGCGGCCGGGGCTGGGCACGAAGCGGAACGGATCCTCGGCGTTGATGCGGCACTCGATCGCGTGGCCCTTGAAGGTGATGTCGCGCTGGCGCAGCGTGAACTTCTCGCCGGCGGCGATCAGGATCTGCTGCTGCACCAGGTCGATGCCGGTGATCAGCTCGGTGACCGGGTGTTCGACCTGGATGCGGGTGTTCATTTCGATGAAATAGAACTCGCCATTTTCATACAGGAACTCGAACGTGCCGGCGCCGCGGTAGCCCATCTTGCGGCAGGCGTCGGCACAGCGGTCGCCGATGCGCTCGATCAGGCGGCGCGCGATGCCCGGGGCCGGCGCTTCCTCGATGACCTTCTGGTGGCGGCGCTGCATGGAGCAGTCGCGCTCGCCCAGCCAGACGGCGTTGCGACCGCCGTCGGCCAGCACCTGGATTTCCACATGGCGCGGGTTCTCGAGGAACTTCTCCATATAGACTTCCGGGTTGTTGAACGCGGCGCCCGCTTCCGAACGCGTCATGGTGACGGCGTTCAGCAACGCGGCCTCGGTGTACACCACGCGCATGCCACGGCCACCACCGCCGCCGGCGGCCTTGATGATGACCGGATAGCCGACTTCGCGCGCAACACGGATGATTTCCTGCGGATCGTCGGGCAACGCGCCCTCGGAGCCCGGCACCACCGGCACGCCGGCTTCGATCATGGCGCGCTTGGCGCTGACCTTGTCGCCCATCAGGCGGATAGTGTCGGGGCGCGGGCCGATGAACACGAAGCCGCTCTTTTCGACGCGATCGGCGAAGTCGGCATTTTCGGACAAGAACCCGTAACCCGGGTGGATTGCCTCGGAATCCGTGACTTCGGCCGCCGAAATGATGGCCGGCATGTTGAGGTAACTCTCACGCGACGGCGCAGGCCCGATGCACACGGATTCATCGGCCAGGCGCACGTACTTGGCTTCGCGGTCGGCCTCGGAGTGCACCACCACGGTCTTGATGCCCAGCTCGCGGCAGGCGCGCTGAATGCGCAGGGCGATTTCGCCCCGATTGGCGATCAGGATTTTTTCGAACATTTCAGCTATCAGCCAATGACGAACAGGGGTTGGCCGTACTCGACGGGCTCGCCGTTCTCGACCAGGATTTCTTTGATGACGCCGGACTTGTCGGCTTCGATTTCATTGAGCAGCTTCATGGCTTCAATGATGCACAGCGGATCGCCTTCCTTGACCGACTGGCCGACGTCGATGAACGGCGCGGCGCCCGGATTCGGCGAGCGATAGAAGGTGCCGACCATCGGCGCCTTGACCACGTGGCCCTGCACCGCCGGGGCGGCCTCGGCCGGCGCGGCCGGCGCGGCCGGGGCAGCAGGCGCGACCGGCGCGGCGGCGGCGCCGGCTTCCGGCTGGTGGTAGGCCACCGGCTGCAGGGTCTGCGAGAACTTGACGATGCGAACCTTGCCTTCGCCTTCAGTGATTTCCAGCTCGGCGATGCCCGATTCAGCCACCAGGTCGATCAGGGTTTTGAGTTTTCGAAGGTCCATAGAAGCTGCTTCCCGAGATAGTGTCGGCAACGCCCCGGTGTCCGGGTCCGCGCCATATAAGATGTAAAAGCTGAGAGTTGATGCGAGATCAATGCCGCACTGCGTAACGCAGAGCCGCTTCGTAACCGTCCGCGCCCAGGCCGCTGATGAGGCCCACCGCCAAGTCGGACAGATATGAGTGATGCCTGAAGGGCTCTCGCTTATACAGGTTGGACAAATGTACTTCAATAAATGGGATCGCGACCCCGGCCAGCGCATCGCGAATCGCGACGCTGGTGTGCGTATATGCCGCCGCGTTGATGATGATGAAATCGGTGCCGTCTTGCCGGGCCGCCTGAATGCGGTCAACCAGCGCGCCTTCATGATTGCCTTGCCACGCGTTCAGCGTGGCGCCCAATTCACCGGCCAGCCGCTCCAGGCCCTCGTTGATCTGAGACAGCGTGAGGCTGCCGTAGATATGAGGTTCCCGGGTGCCGAGCAGGTTCAGGTTCGGGCCATGCAATACCAGTATGTTTTGCGCCATGCGCTTGCCAATGAGTGGATTGCCAATTGTTGGCAAAACAGCCGATAAACCAGCTTTTTACGCCAATTCCTACTATTTGTCCAACAGACTTACGCCTTAAAACCAGAGAGTGTCTGGCTCAGGTCATCCGGTTGGATTTCACCCAATATCTTCCGGTTAATGCTGCCATCTGCATTGAAAACAATAGTAAATGGCAAGCCGCCGCTCGGGTTTCCGAGCTTTCGCAGGGTATCGACCGCCCCGGCGCCCATCACCCACAAGGGATAGGAAACCTGTACTTTCTCGACAAATTTTTGCATGTTGGACGCTGAATCGACCCCGATGCCGACAAAGCGAACCTGCGGGTGTTTTTTCTGCAAAGCGTCGAGTTCGGGCATTTCCCTGACGCAGGGCGCGCACCAGGTGGCCCAGAAATTGACCACGATGGGTTGGCCTTTCCAGCCGGCCAGCGACTGCGTCGCGCCGTTCAGGTCGGGCAATTTCATCTGTATCAGGGCGGCGACGGGATCCTCGGCGGCGGGCGCCGCCGGCTGCGGCTTGTTTCGGCCCAGCAAGGTGTAGCCACCCGCGACCGTGGCGGCCACGGCCACGGCGGCGGAAAGGAGTAGGCGTCGATTCATGGCGCGATCATAACCGCTGCGGCCGGTTTGCGCCGCAAGCGCCGGCGCGCCGGCATGACCGCCGCCTATCTATACAATGCGGGGCAGGAGAGTTTTCAATGCATCTGCACATTCTTGGCATCTGCGGTACGTTCATGGGCGGCCTGGCGCTGATCGCGCGCGCCGCCGGCCACAAGGTCACGGGCTGCGATGCGGGCGTCTACCCGCCCATGAGCACCCAGTTGTCCGAACAGGGAATCGAACTGATCGAAGGCTTCGGTCCGGAACAGATGGCGCTCAAGCCGGACCTGTACGTCATCGGCAATGTCGTCAGCCGTGGCAACCCCCTGATGGAAGCCATCCTGGAATCGGGCGCGCGCTATGTGTCCGGCCCGCAGTGGCTGGGCGACAACATCCTGCCTGGCGCCCACGTGCTGGCCGTGGCCGGCACCCACGGCAAGACCACCACCAGTTCGATGCTGGCCTGGATCCTGGAAGCCGCGGGCCTGGCGCCCAACTTCCTGATCGGCGGCGTGGCCACCGATCTGCATGTATCGGCACGCTATGACCCGGCGCGGCGTCCCTTCGTGATCGAGGCGGACGAGTACGACACGGCGTTCTTCGACAAGCGCTCGAAGTTCGTCCACTACCGGCCGCGCACCGCCATCCTGAACAACCTGGAATACGATCACGCCGATATCTTTCCCGATCTGGCGGCCATCGAAACGCAATTCCATCACCTGGTGCGCACCATCCCGGGAACCGGCCGCATCATCCGCCCGGCGCACGCTGACGCCCTGGATCGCGTGATTGCGCGCGGATGCTGGTCTGAAACCGTCACGTTCGGCGCCGATGGCGCCTGGCAAGCCGGCACGCCCGACGCCGACGGCGCCTTTGCGGTGCGCCGCGACGGCATCGCCGTCGGCACGGTTCGCTGGACCCTGAGCGGGGAACACAACCGCATGAATGCCCTGGCCGCGCTGGCCGCGGCCGATCACGCCGGCGTGCCGGCCGCCGAGGGCGTCGAGGCGCTGAGCCGTTTCGGCGGCGTGAAGCGCCGGATGGAGCTGCGCGGCACGGTCAATGGCGTCAAGGTCTACGACGATTTCGCGCACCACCCCACCGCCATCGCCACCACCCTGGAAGGCCTGCGCCGCCAGGTGGGCCCGGCGCGCATCCTGGCGGTGCTGGAACCGCGCTCCAACACCATGAAGCTGGGCGCCATGGCCGCGCGCCTGCCGGACTCCCTGCGCGATGCCGACCTGGTGTTCTGCTTCGGCGCCCGCGCCGGCAAACATGCGCTGGGCTGGAACCCGGCCGAGGTGCTGGCGCCTCTGGGCGAGCGCGCTTCCAGTTACGATGACATCGATGCCCTGGTGGCAGCCGTCACCCAGGCCGCCCTGCCGGGCGACCAGGTGCTGGTGATGAGCAACGGCGGCTTTGGCGGCATCCACGGCAAGCTGCTGGCCGCCCTGGAGGCGCGCGGCTGAGGCGGGCGCCTCCGCCCGCGACCCAGGCCGACCGATCGGAAAGGCACGCAATGATCCTTTACCTGCACGGCTTTCGTTCCTCGCCGGCCTCATTCAAGGCTCGCATGATGGCCGACGCCATGGCCGCCCGCGGTCTGGCAGGCGACTGGGCCTGCCCGCAGTTGCCGGCCAGCCCGCGCCAGGCCATCGACCTGGCGCTGCGCATCGCCGGCCAGCAGCTGGCCGGCGCCGCCGACCCGCGCGCGCTGACCGTGATCGGCTCGTCGCTGGGCGGTTTCTACGCCACCTGGCTGGCCGAGCAGCTCGGTTGCAAGGCGGTGCTGCTCAATCCCGCGGTCGAGGCCGCGCGCGACCTGGCGACCCAGGTGGGCGAGCACCGCATGTATCATTCCGACGCGCCCTTCATGTTTCTGCCGGAATATGTGGCGGAACTGTCCGCCCTGCACGTCAGCCGCATCAGCCAGCCGGAACGGTATTTCCTGGTGGCGGCGACCGGCGACGAGGTGCTGGACTGGCGCGAAATGCGCGATCGCTACGCAGGCTGCCGCCAGCGCATCGTGCAAGGCAGCGATCATGGCCTGTCCGATTTCGCCGACTGGATGCCGGAGGTGCTGGCGTTCGCCCTTGGCGCCACGCCGACCGACCCCAGATAACTCACTACACTCTTATATATATATCGCTGCGCAAGGCGGCGCTCACGCGCCGCCCAGGACGACCCTCACCATGTATGTGTTTTACGAAGACGACGGCAGCTTCAAGGCCGGCCATATCCTGTCCGAAACCGACGCCAGCCTGCAGGTGGAGTCGGAATCGGGCAAGCGCAGCAAGATCAAGCGCGCCAACACGCTGTTCAATTTCGCCGCGCCCGAACCGGCCGCGCTGATGAGCCAGGCGGCCGCCCTGGCCGAGACCCTGGACCTGCAATTCCTGTGGGAATGCGCGCCCCAGGAAGAATTCGATTCGCCCACGCTGGCGGCCGATTACTTCGGCCACGCCCCCACCCCGGTCGAGCAGGCCGCGCTGCTGATGCGCCTGCACGGCGCGCCCGCCTATTTTCACCGCCGCGGCAAGGGCCGCTATCGCCCGGCCCCGCCCGACATCCTGGCCGCCGCCCTGGCCGCGCTGGAGAAAAAGCAGCGCCAGGCCGAGCAGCAGCAGGAATGGGTCGACGAGATGGCCGCCGGCCGCTTGCCCGAACCCATCGCCCAGGCCGCCGAATCGCTGCTGATCCGGCCCGACAAGAATTCACAGCAATGGAAGGCGCTGGACGCCGCCTGCGCCAAGCTCGGCAAGAGCCCTGACCGCCTGCTGCTGGAACTGGGCGCCTGGCCGCACGCGCTGGCGCTGCACAAGCGCCGCTTCCTGGCGGTGAACTTCCCGCGCGGCCTGGCGTTCCCCGAACTGGAACTGCCGCCGATCGACCGCGAACTGCCGCTGTCCGACGCCGAGATCTATTCGGTCGACGACATCACCACCACGGAAATCGACGACGCCCTGTCGGTCTCGACGCTGGCCGACGGCAACCTGCGCGTCGGCATCCACGTGGCCGTGCCCGGCCTGAGCGTGACGCGCGACAGCGAGTTCGACAAGCTGGCGCGCGCCCGCCTGTCGACCGTCTACATGCCGGGCGACAAGATCCCGATGCAGCCCGACAACGTGATCAAGGCGTTCTCGTTAGACGCCGGCCGCGAGGTGCCGGTGCTGTCGCTGTACGTGGTGGCCAATCCGGAAACCGGCGAGATCATCGAATCCGACACGCGCCTGGAGCGCGTGGTGGTGCGCGAGAACCTGCGCCACAACATGCTCGACGCGCAGGTCACCGAAGCAAGCCTGAACGACACCTCCGCCGACCTGCCCTACGGCCACTGGCTGCGCCCGCTGTGGAAGCTGGCGCAGGCGCTGTCGGCGCAGCGCGAGAACGTGCGCGGCAAGCCCGAGAACAATTCGCGGGTGGAATACAGCTTCTACCTGGACGGCGACCCCGACGATCCCGACACCCCGGTGCGGCTGGTGCCGCGCCAGCGCAACGCGCCGCTGGACCGGATGGTGGCCGAATACATGATCCTGGCCAACAACCTGTGGGGCGGCCTGCTGCACCAGCACGGCGTGCCGGGCATCTACCGCTCGCAACAGGCCGGCCGCGTCCGCATGAGCACCCAGGCACTGCCGCACGAAGCCATCGGCGTGCCGCAATATGCCTGGAGCACGTCGCCGCTGCGCCGCTATGTGGACCTGGTGAACCAGTGGCAGCTGATCGCCGCGGTCGAGCACGGCGTCTCGGCGCGCCTGGTGGCCCCCTTCAAGCCGCGCGACGCGGACCTGTTCGCGATCATCGGCGCCTTCGATGCGCAGTACGCGGCCTGGGCCGAGTTCCAGAGCGCGATGGAGCGCTACTGGTGCCTGCGCTGGCTGAAGCAGCACCACATCACCCGCACCGTGGCGCACGTGCTGCGCGAAGACCTGGTGCGCTTCGCCAACTGCCCGCTCGTCACCCGGATCGGGGGGATGCCCGAGCTGGAACGCGGGACGGCGGTGGAGGTGGAGATCCTGGGGATGGATGAGTTGTCGCTGGAGCTGGATTGCCGGTATGTGGGGCAGGTGGGGCCGGCGGCTGAAGAGGCTGCTGCTTAGGGCGGCGTTTGGCTTGTCGTTAGGCTGTTTCTGCTGGCGGCGGGGTGGTCTTTCTTAGGCCGCCCGTCTGGCAGGCGGCCCTGGCGGCGGGCGCCCACGATTGCGGTCCGGAGCGTTCGCCGCGCGCCTGATGCCAGGGAAGAACGGCTGACGGGGAAGATGTCTGGCGATGCATCGCTGATCCTTCCACGAGGAAGAACACCCGATGCATCGCTGATCCTCTCCACGGGAGAGGACGCCCGATGCATCCCGGATTCTTCCAAACGGAGCACCGCCGGCCTTGCCTCACCGATTCCTCCGCTTCTCGCCCGACCTCTCCCCAAATGCCAAAGAAGGCCGCCCGCGCGGCCGGTTTTGGCGGCCCCGCAAGATTTTCCGCTCCACTTGACTATCTCACCAAAACGCCAAGCACTCGATTCGCCCCCGCGCCGGTGAAATGATCACGCTGTAGCCCGTGGCGTCGGCGGCCGGTGGGCGCGGGGC
>LXNH01000027.1_pt1 | contig 29701 bp, 25 predicted proteins | sample 809111 | NCBI WGS metagenome assembly LXNH01 (sample SAMN04870528, study PRJNA318959) | seawater metagenome | biome: 00002010; material: water; isolation source: marine seawater | place: Greece: Milos, Mediterranean Sea | collected 2013-05-29 | depth 5-7 m
CCGACAGATCGCCCTGCGCGCGCGCTTCGGCGATAGCGTTGATGACGGCGGGACGTTCCACGGTTTTCAGCCGCTGGAGCTCTTCTTGCAAGCGCTCGGCCCCGCGCACGGTCAAAGGAATGGCAGACATGTCGTTTCCCAAACAAAAGTAGAAAACGCCCCCGACGGAGCGTTCTCGGTGTGAAGGTCTTGGACCTGACGCATGGGCGCCGTCGAAAGCGGATCGGGACGGGCAACGCCAGGAACGGAACGGCCAGGGACGGGCAAAGTCGAACCCGATGGATCCCCTTGTGCCCGCTCGGGCCGGCCCGCCGGACGAATGCGGCAAGCTGCGACCAAAACAAAACCCCGGCTCGGGTCGGAACCGGGGCAATCAAGTCCCTATTGTGGTCAAAGTCCGAGGGAATTGCAAGCGGCCGGAGAAAACCATGTTTTCGGCGCATTTCGGCGCTGTAACCCGCTAAAACCCGTTGATTCCATACCGCTACCCGGCGTTGCATAAAAGATACTTGGCGCCACGGATAAACCCCGAGTCCCGGTATTTTCAGCGGGGTTTATGTAAAAACGCCATATTGCATTGAATAAAAAAGGTATAACCAAAAAAAATAGCCTATTAATAACAATTAAATACATGCCGGTATGCGCCGGCATTTTCCAATCTGCAAGCGAAGGAATGCGCGGCCCGGCCCTTGCGGCCGCCGCGCACAGCGATTGATTGTGCGTGTTGCAAGGTTGTGCGGGCGCATCGCAGTCATCCGGCGCGACGTCCGCCCCTCCATCGCAGCGCCTATGGGCACAGGCCCGCGCCTGCGGCGGAGCGCGTTCGGGAACGGGAGCTGCCATGCTGCAAAAACTGAAAGTCCGTACGGGCATGATGCTGGTACTGGCCTGTTTTGTGATTACCCTGGCCCTGGCTTGCGGCTTGAGTTGGATGAATGCCGAAAGCAGCGTGCGTGAAATCGAAGACCTGAATAATGTGGCCGTACACCAGGTCGATCCACTGTATGAAGCCAACGCCGCCCTGCTGCGCGCCCGGCTGGCATTGGGGGCGGGGCTGGCCGATCTGCAGGCGGGAGCCGGCGGCCGGACCACGGAGGCGGCCGCCGGCCAGTTGCAACTGGCCCGCGAACGCTTCACCCGCTACATGGCCGTGCCCAAGAGCGAGCGCGGCCAAGAGCTGGCGCAGATCCTGCAGGGGCGGTTCAACGCCTATGCGGCCGCACTGGACGAGCAGGACGCGGCCCTCAAGCAAGGCGCGCTCGCCCGCTACCAGCAAGCCGCGCCGCGGGTACCGCAGGCGGACGCCGCGTTCGCCAGCGACATGCAGGCGTTCCTGGCGCGGGTACAGGAGCGCAGCGATGGCGTGCTGGCGCGCTCGCAGCACACTTATGCCACGGCGCGGCTGTCGGCCGTGGTGCTCCTGTCCGCCGCCCTGCTACTGGCGCTGTTGTGCTGGGCCTTCGTCCGGCGCGCAGTGCTGCTGCCGTTGCAGGACGCCGGCCGCCACTTTGACCGGATCGCCGCCGGCGACCTGACCCAGCGCGTGGAGGCCCGCTCTAACAACGAGATCGGCATGCTGTTTTCGGCGCTGCGGCGTATGCAGGACGGCCTGAACCGCACGGTGACGACGGTGCGCCAGGGGGTGGAAGAAATCAATGTGGGCGCGGCCGAGATCGCCGCCGGCAACGCCAATCTGTCGACCCGCACCGAAGAGCAGGCCGCGGCGCTGGAGGAAACCGCCTCGACCATGGAGGAGCTGGCCGCCACGGTCAAGCAGAATGCCGAGAACGCGGCCCAGGCCAACCAACTGGCAGGGGTGAGCATGGAGGTGGCGCAGCGCGGCGGCCATACGGTCAGCCAGGTCGTGGCCACCATGCAGGGCATTTCCGACAGTTCGCGCCGCATCGCCGAGATCGTCTCGGTGATAGACGGCATCGCTTTCCAGACCAATATCCTGGCGCTCAACGCCGCGGTAGAGGCGGCCCGGGCAGGCGAACAGGGCAAGGGTTTCGCGGTGGTGGCCGGCGAGGTGCGCAGCCTGGCGCAGCGCGCCGCGCAGGCGGCCAAGGAAATCAAGACGCTGATCGAAAGCTCGGTCGAAACGGTCGCGGCCGGATCGTCCCAGGTCGCCGCGGCCGGCCAGACCATGGACGAGATCGTGACCTCGGTGCAACGGGTGGCCGACATCATGGGCGAGATCTCGGCGGCCTCCTCGCAACAGGCCGGGGGCATCGACCAGGTCAGCCTGGCCGTCTCGCAGATGGACGAGGTCACGCAGCAGAACGCCGCGCTGGTGGAGCAGGCCTCGGCCGCCGCGTCGGCGATGGAGGAGCAGGCGCGGCGCCTGGCGGAAGCGACCTCGGTGTTCAAAACCCAGTCGGGCCAGGTGATCGAGGCGACGCCGCTGCCGGTGGACGGCAGGGCGCCGGCGTCGCGGCTGTCGCGCTCCTGAGCGGCCCGGGCGGACGCGATGCTCCCCCGCGCCCTGCTGTGCCCTTATTTCTTGCGGCGCAGCAGGGCGTACAGGATGATGGCGCCGAAGGTCGCGGTACCGATACCGCCCAGCGTGAAGTTACCCAGCTTGACGGTGAAGTCGCCCGCGCCCAGCACCAGCGTGACCGCGGCCACGATCAGGTTGCGGTTGTCGCTGAAGTCGACCTGGTTGACGACCCAGATGCGGGCCCCGGCGATGGCGATCAGGCCGAACACCACCACGGACATGCCGCCCAGCACCGGCGCCGGAATGGTCTGGATCAGGGCCCCGAACTTGGGCGAAAAGCCCAGCACAATGGCGATCAGCGCGGCGATCACGAACACCAGCGTCGAATAGATGCGGGTGACCGCCATCACGCCAATGTTCTCGGCATAGGTGGTGACGCCGGTGCCGCCGACAGCCCCCGACACCATCGTGGCCACGCCGTCGCCGACGAAGGCGCGGCCCAGGTAGCGGTCGAGGTCCTGGCCGGTCATGGCGCTGACCGCCTTGACGTGGCCCAGGTTCTCGGCGACCAGGATAATGGCCACCGGCACGATCAGGCCCATCGCCTCGGCCTTGAACACCGGCGCGGCAAAGTGCGGCAGGCCGAGCCAGGCGGCGGCCGACACGGCCGCGAAGTCCATCGGCTTGCCCAGGCCCAGGCCGTTGGCGCAGATCGCGTACACCACGCAGGCCAGGATCAGGCCCACCAGGATCAGCAGGCGCTGCACCATGCCCTTGGTATAGACGGCAATGCCCCCCACGCACAGGATGGTGACGATGGCCATGGCGCTGTCGAAGCCCGAGGCGCCCATGGCGCCCTTGGCGGCGATGGGCGCCAGATTCAGACCGATCACCGCAACCACGGCGCCGGTCACCACCGGCGGCATCAGCGCGTCGATCCAGTTGGCGCCCCCGCCGGCGCGGCCGTTGGCGATCCAGACCAGCACGCCGATCAGGGTGTAGGCCAGGCCGCAGGCGATGATGGCGCCCAGCGCCACGCCGATGTTGGCGTTGGCCCCGCCTCCGGCGTAGCCGGTGACGGCGATGACGCCGCCGATGAAAGCGAAGCTGGAGCCCAGGTAGCTGGGCACGCGGCCGCCCACGAACAGGAAGAAGATCAGGGTGCCGATGCCCGACATCAGGATGGCCACGTTGGGGTCGAAGCCCATCAGCAGCGGCGCCAGCACGGTGGAGCCGAACATCGCCACCACGTGCTGGGCGCCCATGGCCACATTCTTGGGCCAGGACAGCCGTTCGTCGGGCGCAATGATGACGCCGGGCTCGGCGTCGTCCGCCAGGCGCCAGCGCGGAAAATAGGAATTGGACATGGAATCCCCGGGAATGATTGGTGTGAGCGGGCGCCAGTGTAAAGGGGGCCGGGAACGGGCGGCAACTTAAGTTCCGCGCCGGCATGCCGTATTAGTGGAAACCCCGATCAATCCCCTTCCCGGAGATCTCCATGGCCATCGATTCCATCAGCGGCACCTCACGCATCGGCAGCATGGCCGACCTGTGGGCGCAGAAAATCCAGGCCAACAAGGATGCCAAGGACGACAACAAGGGCGTCACCGTCACCCCCGACGGCAAGATCCGCGTCACCAATGCCGGCGCCATGAAGGTCGGCCAGGCCGAGGAAACCGAATCGTCCGAAAATGACGACCACTACACCCGCCAGATCAAGGAACTGCAGCGCCAGCTCAAGCGCGTGATGGAGCAGATCGCTCGCGTGCGCGACAGCAACGCGTCGGCCGAACAGAAGGCCACCCAGTTGCAGGCGTTGAACGGACAGGCGCTGCAGATCATGAATCAGATCCAGCAGGTGATGAACGAGAAGATCAAGGCGATGGCCAAGGCGAACGGTGGCGTCTCGGCCACGGCCTAGGGGCCATTGGCGCGGGTTCTCCCGAATGCCCGCCGGGCTGATGGCGCGCATCAAAATTTGTGATTGGACTGGCGGCGCGCGTAGCCGCTAAGGTCTCCGGACAAATCAAAAAACCACGGAGACAAACCATGCATGCAATGCGCACAGCCCTTGCAGGGGCGCTGCTGGCCGCCTGCGCCGCCCCCGCGCTGGCGGGCACCGTCACGGTGATCACGTCGTTCCCGAAAGATCTGACCCAGGCCTACAAGACCGCATTCGAAAAGGCCAACCCCGGCATCACGCTGGAAATCCTCAACAAGAACACCGTGTCCGGCATCGCCTATGTGCGCGAAACGCCGGCAGGCCAGCGTCCGGAAGTGTTCTGGGCCAGCGCGCCGGATGCCTTCGAGGTGCTGGGGCGCGACAAGCTGCTGGCCAAGTCTTCGGATGTCGCCAACAAGGACGTGCCGGACAAGATCGGCAACTATCCCATCAACGATCCGAGCGGCATGTACCTGGGCCAGGCGCTGGCCGGCTACGGCATCGTCTACAACACGCGCTACATCAAGGCGCACAAGATTCCCGCGCCGGTCGAGTGGAAGGATCTGCTGGCGCCGCACTGGTTCGGCCACCTCGGCATCACCTCGCCGTCGCGCTCGGGCACCATGCACCTGACGGTCGAGACCATCCTGCAGGGCGAGGGCTGGGACGATGGCTGGAATACGCTGCTGCGCATGTCGGGCAACAGCAGCACCGTGACCGAACGTTCGTTCGGCGTGCCGGACGGGGTCAACAACGGCCAGTTCGGGGCCGGGCCGGTGATCGACTTCTTCGGCCTGTCGAGCAAGTATTCGAAGTTCCCGGTGGAATTCGTCTATCCCTCCGAGACCGCCATCGTGCCGGCCAACATCGCCCTGATAGCAGGCGCCAAGAATACCGAGGAAGGCAAGAAGTTCATCGCCTTCACTCTCAGCCAGGCGGGACAGGAACTGCTGCTGGAACCGAAGATCTCGCGCCTGCCGGTGCTGCCGTACGCGGCGCTGGGCGGCAAGGTGCCAAAGGGCTATCCCGACCCGGCCGATATCGCGCGCCGCAGCAAGGTGCAGTTCAATGCCGATCTGTCGCAAAGCCGCTATTACGTGGTGCAGTCGTTGTACGACCAGACGGTCACGTTCCGCCTGAAGGAGCTGCAGGCGGCCACCAAGGCCATCTATGACGCCGAGGCCAAACTGGGCGACAAGGCCAAGAGCGGCAAACCGGCCGAACTGCTGGCGCAGGCCCGCAAGCTGGCCTGGACGCCGTTGGTCGACGGCAAGCAGGCCGCGGATCCCGCCTTCCTGAAGATCTTCAGCGGCAACAAGAAGGACGCCGCGGTCAACCAGCAGATCACGCAGCTGGAAGGCGAATGGAATGGCACGGCCAAGAGCAATTACGAACAGGCCGTGAAGCTGGCGCGGGAAGCCGCGGCGCTTTAAGCCCGGCCCCTGCCGGACGGAGGGATTCGCCCCGTCCGGCCGCCCCCCGCCGCGGGCGGGCTGTCTTGAACCATTACGGGAATCTCGATGAATCTTCCGGGCCATTCACGCCTGCCCGCCGGCCCCATGCTGGCCGCGCTCCTGGTGCTGGGTTTCCTTGCGCTGTTCCTGGTCGTGCCGGTGGGCACGGTGTTCTACAGTGCCTTCGTCAATGCCGATGGCGGCTTCACCATCGGCCATTTCGGCGCGTTCTTCAACCAGCCGCTGATGCTGGAGGCGTTCTTCAACAGCCTCTATGTGGCGGGCTGGTCGGCGCTGCTGGCCTCGCTGATCGCGGTGCCGCTGGCGTACTTCACGGTGCGCTTCGACTTTCGCGGCGCCCTCATCATCCAGACACTGGGCGTGCTGCCGCTGATCATGCCGCCGTTCGTCGGCGCGGTGGCCATGCAACTGATTTTCGGCCGTTCGGGCAGTGTCAACCTGCTGCTGGACGACTGGTTCGGCGTCACCATTCCGTTCATGGAGGGGCTGAACGGCGTGATCTTCGTCGAAGCCCTGCACTACTTCCCGTTCATCCTGATGAACCTGGTGGTGGCGCTGCGCAATATCGACGGCGCCATGGAGGAAGCGGCCTTCAACCTGGGCGCGCGCGGCTTCCGGCTGTTCCGCCGCGTGATCTTCCCGCTGGCCCTGCCCGGCTATGTGGCCGGCGCCTCGCTGGTGTTCGTGAAGGTGTTCGACGACCTCGGCACGCCGCTGGTGCTGGGCACCACCAACATGCTGGCGCCGCAGGCCTATCTGCGCATCACGCAGGTGGGGCTGGAGGATCCGCTGGGGTATGTGATCAGCGTGATCATGATCGCCTTCTCGATCCTGGCGCTGTGGCTGTCGGCGCGGGTTCTGAAGGGACGCGACTATTCCACGCTGCAAAAGGGCGGCAATTCGATCCAGAAGCGCAAGCTGCGGCCCGCGGAAAGCGTGCTGGCCTATGGCTGGATCATCCTGGTGCTGCTGCTGGTGCTGTCGCCGCACATGGGCGTGCTGCTGCTGTCGCTGGCCAGCGTCTGGAGCTTCGCGCCGCTGCCCGACGGTTACACGCTGGCCCACTACAGCGCGGTCTTCAGCGAGTCGCAGGGCATGATCGCCAATACCCTGCTCTATTGCGGCCTGGCCGCGGGCGTGGACGTGATCCTGGGCACCGCCATCGCCTACCTGATGCTGCGCACCCGGTTGCCCGCGCGCCAGTGGCTGGATCTGCTGGCCTCGGCGGCGCTGGCGATCCCCGGCATCGTGCTGGCCATCGGCCTGCTGCGCACCTTCCGTGGCGTGGAGATCCCGGGCACCGGCACATTGCTGACCTCGTCGTGGATCATCATCATGATCGCGTACTCGGTGCGGCGGCTGCCGTACGCGCTACGCTCATGCGTGGCGGCGCTGCAGCAGATCAACGTGTCGCTGGAGGAAGCCGCGCAATCGTTGGGCGCGACGCGCCTGCGCACCATCCGGCGGGTGGTGGTGCCGCTGATGGCCGGCGGCATGCTGGCTGGCTTTGTCACCAGCTTCGTGACCGCGGCGGTGGAGCTGTCGGCCACCATCATGCTGGTCACCAAGGACAGCCAGGCGCCGATGAGTTATGGCATCTACCTATACATGCAGAGCGCGGCGGGCCGGGGCCCGGGCGCGGCGCTGGGGGTGCTGGCGGTGGTCGCGGTCGCGATCGGCACGTATGTCTCGCACCTGCTGGTCGAGCGCGCCCAGGCGCGCCAGCGCCCGGCGCGTCACGACGAGACGGCTTGAATCAAGGGGAATCGACATGAAGAAAGTCAGCGTTGAATGCCGCAACATCCGGCTGTCGTATGGCAGGACCGAAGTGCTCAAGGACGTCAACATCCACATCGAACCGGGCGAATTCTTCGCCCTGCTGGGGCCCTCGGGCTCGGGCAAGTCCACCCTGCTGCGGCTGATCGCGGGCTTCAACCGCCAGGACGCCGGCCAGTTGCTGGTCGATGGCAAGGACATCAGCGCCATCCCGCCATGGGATCGCAATATCGGCATGGTGTTCCAGAACTACGCGCTGTGGCCCCACATGACCGTGTGGGACAACGTCGCGTTCGGACTGGTCGAACGCAAGCTGCCGCGCGAGCAGATCCGCGCCAAGGTCGAGGCCGCGCTGGAACTGGTGGGCCTGTCGCAATACGCGCGCCGCCGTCCCAACCAGTTGTCCGGCGGCCAGCAGCAGCGCGTGGCGCTGGCGCGTACCATCGTGATCGAGCCGCAAGTGCTGCTGCTGGACGAGCCGCTGTCGAACCTGGACAAGAAGCTGCGCGTGCAGATGCGCCAGGACCTGCTGAGCCTGCAACGGCGCCTCGGCATCACCACCATCTTCGTCACGCATGATCAGGAAGAAGCCATGACCACCGCCGACCGCATGGCGGTGCTGGATCACGGCGTGGTGCAGCAGATCGGCGCGCCCAACACGCTGTTCGACTATCCGGTGAACCGCTTCGTGGCCAACTTCGTCGGCACCATGAATGTGCTGGAAGGCGAGGTGCGCGAACGCACCAGCGGCAGCGTGGTGCTGGCGGTGGAGGGCGTGGGCGACCTGCACCTGCCGCTGGCGGCCGAGGCGCCGCTGGCGCAGCGCCTGGCGGCCAGTTTCCGGCCGCATACGGTGCAGATCGAGATGGCAGACGGACTGGGCGACGCGCGCTATGTGTGGCTGCCGGGCGTGGTGGAAAGCAGCGAGTTCCTGGGCGAATTCACCCGCTACCAGGTGCAGATCGGCGAACAGCGCCTGACGGCCGACCAGTCGCACCTGGCGGGACTGTCGCCGTTCCCGGTGGGCGCGCCGGTATCGATCGGACTGGAGCCGACCCAGGTGCGGCTGCTTGCCGCCTGAGCCCGCTTCCCCTACAAAGGCGGCATGGAAATCTATCAGATCCGCGCCTTCGTCACGGTCGCCCGGCTGGGCAACCTGACGCGGGCCGCCGAAGCGCTGTCGCTGACCCAGCCGGCCGTGACCGCGCAGATCAAGGCGCTGGAGCAAAGCCTGGGCGTGGCGCTGTTCGACCGCAGCGGGGGGCGGCTGGCGCTGGCCAAGGCCGGCGAGATGCTGCTGCCCACCGCCGAATCGCTGCTGGTGCTGGGCGCGCAATTCAAATCCGAGGCGCAACAGTTGCAGGGCAGCCTGCAGGGCGCGGTCGAACTGGGCCTGCCCAGCGAGAAACCGGACTTCCTGCGATTGGGCGAGTTGGCCGCGGCCATTACGCAACGATTGCCGCTGGTCGAGCTGAAGACCCAGACGCTGCCCACCGCGGTGCTGGCCGAACAGGTCAGCACCGGCCGGCTGCCGGCGGCGCTGACCATTGCCGCGCATCCACCGCGCGGCGTGCTCTGGATGCCGCTGCGCAGCGTGCGCTATCGCATCGCGCTACCGCGCGAGCACGCCGCGGTGCTCAAACGTGGCGGCTGGCGCGAAGTGGCGCAATTGCCGTGGCTGGACGGCCCCGCCGGCAGCCACACCCATCTGTTGTTGCGCGACATGTTCGAGCGCCACGGGCTGTCGCCGCGCGTGGCCATGCAGAACGACGACCAGGCCAACCTGGAAGCGCTGGTGCGGGCCGGCGCCGGCTGCGCGCTGTTGCGCGAGGAAACGGCGCTGGCCGGCGCGGCCTCGGGCGACTTCATGGTGTGGGGCCAGGCCCGCGCCGATGCGCTGCTGGGCTTCATCCTGCCTTACGAACGCGCTAGCGAGCCCGCGCTGGTCGCGTTAAGCTCGATCATTCAAGCCATCTGGAAGCCGCGCGCCCCGGTCGCGTCCGATCCGCCCGCCGTCGCGCCCTTCCCCACCGAATCGACACCCCAATGACTGAAATCTGGTTCATCCGCCACGGCGAAACCGACTGGAATCGCCAGCGCCGCCTGCAGGGCTGGCAAGACATCCCCCTGAACGAATTCGGCCGCAACCAGGCAGGCCTGCTGGCCTCGCGCCTGCGCGAAGAGGCCCGCAGCACGCCGATCGACGCCATTTACAGCAGCGACCTGCAGCGCGCCCACGCCACCGCCACGCCGGTGTCGGAACAACTGGATCTGCGCGTGCGGATCGAACCCGGCATCCGCGAACGCGGTTTCGGCGTGCTGGAGGGGCTGGACCTGGAACGCATCGACGTGCTGGCGCCCGAAGCCGCTTCCGCCTGGCGCAGCCGCGATCCCCTGCGCGCGCTGGACGGCGGCGAGACACTGGGCCAGTTCCAGTCGCGCGTGATTTCAACCGTGGACGACATCGCCGGCCGCCATGAGGGCGAGCGCATCCTGCTGTTCACCCACGGCGGCGTGCTGGACATCATCTGGCGCCATGCCAGCGGCGTGCCGTTGAACGCGCCGCGCGACGCGGCGCTGCTGAATGTCAGCATCAATCGCGTCGGCGTGCGCGGCCGCCAGTGGCAAGTGCTGGATTGGGGCGACGTGGACCACGTGGCCGCGGAAGTCGGCGACGACGTGGTGCCGTGATGGCCTGCGCGCCGGCTCAGCCGGCCTTGTCCGCCTTGCGCGGCTTGCGCGGCGCGTTGCGCGCCAGCCGGTCGTAGACCACGTTGGGCAGCAGGCGCATCAGCTTCGCCACCACACCCATCTGCCACGGGATCACCGTGTAGGACGTGCCGCGCCCGATGGCCGCATGGGCGCGCTGCGCGAACTTGTCGGCGTCCATCAGGAACGGCATCTTGTACGGGTTGTGGGCCGTCATCGCGGTCCTGATGTAGCCCGGCGCGATGGTGACGACGCGGATGCCGTCGCCCGCCAGTTCCAGCCGCAGACTTTCGCAGTAGGTCACCACCGCCGATTTCGAGGCGCTGTAGGCGCCCGCGCCCGGCAACCCCCGCACGCCGGCGACGCTGGCGATGCCCACCAGCCGGCCGCCACCGGCCGCGCGCATCGGCTCGACAAACGGCTCGAAGGTGGCCACCGTCGCCAACAGGTTGGTATCGACGATGGCCTTGAAAACGTCGTAGTCCTCGTGTTGCCCGGTCAGCGTGCCGGCGCTGATGCCGGCACTGGCGATGACCACGTCCACCCGCCCTTGGCAGAAGGCAATGAAATCCCGCGCGGCGGCATGCAGCGCCTGGCGATCGCACACGTCCACAGCGTAGCAGCGGTGCTGGCCGGGCAGGCTGGCGGCCAATTCGCGCAGCGCGTCCTCGCGCCGGCCCAGCAGGCCGAGCGTGGCCCCGCTGGCGGCGTAGCGCTGCGCCAGGGCGCGGCCCAGGCCGCTGCTGGCGCCGGTGATGAATACTCTGTCCATGGAGGCTGGCCCCGGGTCGGATGAAAAGGGCGGAGCCTCCCGGATGAGAGGCTCCGCCCGCTATGCTACAGGAACGCCGGAGCGCGGCTTACAGGAAGATCAGCGCGAAGATCGCCGCCACCAGCGCCCATTTGGACAGGTAGTACAGCGGCTTGCTCTTCTTCTTGAGCGCCTTGCCGAAACGGCGCACGGCATAGACCACGCCGAAGATGCGGTTGATGCCGCCAGTGGCGTCGCCTTCCTGGTTGGGCGCGGCCGCCGCGCGCAACAGGAAACCGCCGACCACCCGGTTGAACGCCTGGGCCCAGCGGTAACGCATGGGGCGCTCGACGTCCGCGAACAGGATGATCCGGTTCTGGTCGGTCTTGTTCTCGGCGTAGTGGATGAAGGTCTCGTCGAACACCACCGCCTCGCCGTCGCGCCAATGGTATTCCTGGCCATCGACATTGATGTAGCAGTCCGGACTGTTCGGCGTGATCAGGCCCATGTGAAAGCGCAACGAACCGGCGTAGGGATCACGGTGGCGCGGCAGGCGGCTGCCGGGCGGCAGCGAGGCGAACATCGCCGCCTTGATGGTCGGGATGCCCGCCAGCAGCTTGGTGGTGACCGGGCAGAGGGCCTCGGCCGAGGGATGGTCCGCGTCGTACCACTTCAGGTAGAAGCGCTTCCAACCCGTCTTGAAGAACGAGTTGAAACCCGCGTCGTTGTACTTGTCCGAGGCCTTGATGTGGCCGTCCCCGTAGAGGTTGACGGCCTCGGCCCGGATGTCCTCGCAGTGGTCCAGCAAGACCTTCAATTCAGGGAATTGATCCAGGTCGAGATAGGGCTTGTTGGGCACGCCGGAGAACGCGTACATGAAACAGTTCAGCGGGGCGGTGAAGGTGGAGTGATCCAACGCCTGCCGCGAGAACCGGTGTCGTATGCGGCCACGGTAGTGGACGACCGTGGCGCACACGATGAACAACGCCAGAATGAACCACTTCATTCTTTTGTCCTTGATTCACTTGAAGCGCGCCCCCTGCGCGCCCAAGCACTATTTGTCCAACAAAGACGCGTGAAGTTCCTGCAGCGGATAGACCTGCAGGCCGAGGCCTTGACGCAGGTACTGCATGCCTTCGACGGCCGCGCGGGCGCCGGCGATGGTGGTGAAGAAGGTCACGCGCGCGGCCAGCGCCTGCGTCCGGATGGTACGCGAGTCGACGATGGCGTTGCGGCGTTCTTCGACCGTGTTGATGACCAGCGCGATCTCGCCGTTCTTGACCATGTCGACGATGTGCGGACGGCCTTCGGTGACCTTGTTGACCAGTTGCACCGGAATGCCGGCCGCTTCGATCTCGGCCGCGGTGCCACGGGTGGCGACCAGCTTGAAGCCCAGGGCGTGCAGGCCGCGCGCCACTTCCACGGCGCGGGGCTTGTCCTGGTTCTTCACGCTGATGAACACCGTGCCGGATTCCGGCAGGCGCACGCCGGCGGCCAGCTGCGACTTGACGAAGGCTTCGCCGAAGCTGGTGCCCACGCCCATGACTTCGCCGGTCGACTTCATTTCCGGACCGAGGATGGTGTCCACGCCCGGGAACTTGACGAACGGGAACACGGCTTCCTTGACCGAGAAGTAAGGCGGCACGACTTCGCGGGTGATGCCCTGGGCCGCCAGCGTCTGGCCGGCCATGGCGCGCGCGGCGATCTTGGCCAGCTGCAGGCCGGTGGCCTTGGACACGTAGGGCACCGTGCGCGAGGCGCGCGGGTTCACTTCCAGCACATAGACGTCGCCGCCCTGGATGGCGAACTGCACGTTCATCAGGCCGCTGACATTCAGGGCCTTGGCCATCATGGAGGTCTGGCGCTTGATCTCGGCGATGACGTCTGCCGACAGCGAGTACGGCGGCAGGCTGCAGGCGGAGTCGCCCGAGTGCACGCCGGCCTGCTCGATGTGTTCCATGACGCCGCCGATGAAGACGGTTTCGCCGTCGGCCAGGCAGTCGACGTCGACTTCGGTGGCGTTGTTCAGGAAGCGGTCCAGCAGCACCGGCGAGTCATTGCTGACCTTGACGGCCTCGCGCATGTAGCGTTCGAGGTCCTGCTGCTCGTGCACGATTTCCATGGCGCGGCCGCCCAGCACGTAGCTGGGACGCACCACCAGGGGATAGCCGATTTCGGCGGCATGGGCCAGGGCCTCGGCTTCGGTGCGGGCCGTGCGGTTGGGCGGCTGGCGCAGGCCGAGCTTGTTCAGCAGCTTCTGGAAGCGCTCGCGGTCTTCGGCGATGTCGATGGATTCGGGGCTGGTGCCGATGATCGGCACGCCGTTGGCTTCCAGCGCGCGCGCCAGCTTCAGCGGGGTCTGGCCGCCGTACTGGACGATCATGCCGACCGGGTTTTCCTTGTGGACGATTTCCAGCACGTCCTCGAGCGTCAGCGGCTCGAAGTACAGGCGATCGGAGGTGTCGTAGTCGGTCGAGACGGTTTCCGGGTTGCAGTTGACCATGATGGTCTCGTACCCGTCGTCGCGCAGCGCCAGCGCGGCATGCACGCAGCAGTAGTCGAACTCGATGCCCTGGCCGATGCGGTTCGGGCCACCGCCCAGCACTATGATCTTCTTGCGGTCGGTGGGCGCGGCTTCGCACTCTTCCTCGTAGGTCGAGTACATGTAGGCCGTGCGGGTGGCGAATTCGGCGGCGCAGGTGTCCACGCGCTTGTAGACCGGACGCACGTTCAGCTGGTGACGCAGCTTGCGCACCTCGGATTCGACGGTGTCCAGCAGGAATGCCAGGCGGCGGTCGGAGAAACCGCGGCGCTTCAGTTCCCACAGCGTGGCCTGGTCCAGGTCGGACAGCGTCTTCTGTTCGAGCGCCAGCTCGATATCGACGATTTCCTTGATCTGCGACAGGAACCACGGGTCGATGTGCGTGATGTTGTGCACTTCGTCCAGCGAGAAGCCCTGGGCGAAGGCATCGCCCACGTACCAGATGCGTTCCGGACCGGGTTCGCCCAGCTCGACCTGCAGCTTTTCGCGGTCGGTGGTCTTCTGGTTCAGGCCGTCGACGCCGACTTCCAGACCGCGCAGCGCCTTCTGGAACGATTCCTGGAAGGTGCGGCCGATGGCCATGACTTCACCCACGGACTTCATCTGGGTGGTCAGGCGTGCGTCGGCGGTGGGGAATTTCTCGAAGGCGAAACGCGGCACCTTGGTGACCACGTAGTCGATCGACGGTTCGAACGAGGCGGGCGTGGCGCCGCCGGTGATTTCGTTCTTGAGCTCGTCCAGCGTGTAGCCCACGGCCAGGCGCGCGGCGACCTTGGCGATGGGGAACCCCGTGGCCTTGGACGCCAGCGCCGACGAACGCGACACGCGCGGGTTCATCTCGATGACGATCATGCGGCCGTTCTTGGGGTTGACCGCGAACTGCACGTTCGAGCCGCCCGTGTCCACGCCGATCTCGCGCAACACCGCGATCGATGCGTTACGCATGATCTGGTATTCCTTGTCGGTCAGCGTCTGGGCCGGCGCCACGGTGATGGAGTCACCGGTGTGCACGCCCATGGGGTCCAGGTTCTCGATGGAGCAGACGATGATGCAGTTGTCCGCCTTGTCGCGAACCACTTCCATCTCGAATTCCTTCCAGCCCAGCAGCGACTCTTCGATCAGCAGTTCGCTGGTGGGCGAGGCTTCCAGGCCGCGGCGGCAGATGGTTTCGAATTCTTCGGCGTTGTAGGCGATGCCGCCGCCCGAGCCGCCCATGGTGAAGCTGGGGCGGATCACGGCGGGGAAACCCGAGGTGCCGACTTCCGCGGCGATGCGGCGCTGCACTTCCCAGGCTTCGTCCATGCTGTGGGCGACGCCCGACTTGGCCGATTCCAGGCCGATGTCGGTCATGGCCTGCTTGAACTTCTGGCGGTCCTCGGCCTTTTCGATGGCGTGCTCGTTGGCGCCGATCAGTTCGACGTTGTGCTTTTTCAGCACGCCGTGGTGGGCCAGGTCGAGCGCGCAGTTCAGCGCGGTCTGGCCGCCCATGGTGGGCAGCAGCGCATCGGGTTTTTCACGCTCGATGATCTTTTCGACGGCTTGCCAGGTGATGGGCTCGATGTAGGTGACGTCGGCCGTTTCCGGGTCCGTCATGATGGTGGCGGGGTTGCTGTTCACCAGGATGGTGCGGTAACCCTCGGCTTTGAGCGCCTTGCACGCTTGCGCGCCGGAATAATCGAATTCGCAGGCCTGCCCGATGATGATAGGGCCGGCGCCGATGATGAGAATGCTTTTTAGGTCTGTACGCTTGGGCATGATGCAATCTTTACTTTTGGCCGGACATCAGGCTGATGAACTTGTCGAACAGCTCCAGGATGTCGTGCGGACCGGGGCTGGCTTCGGGGTGGCCCTGGAAGCAGAAGGCCGGACGGTCGGTGAGCTCGAAGCCCTGCAGCGTGCCGTCGAACAGCGAGACATGCGTGACGCGCGCATTGGCCGGCAGGCTGGCGGCGTCGACCGCGAAACCGTGGTTCTGGCTGGTGATGAAGACGCGCTTGGAGGCCAGGTCCTGCACCGGGTGGTTGGCGCCGTGGTGGCCGGTCTTCATCTTGAGCGTCTTGCCGCCCACCGCCAGGCCCATGATCTGGTGGCCCAGGCAGATGCCGAACACCGGCAGCTTCTTGTCCAGGAACACGCGGGTGGCGTCGATGGCGTAGTCGCAGGGCTCGGGGTCGCCGGGGCCGTTGGACAGGAACACGCCATCGGGGTTGAGCTTGAGGACGTCCTCGGCGCTGGTCTCGGCCGGCACCAGCGTCAGGCGGCAGCCGCGGTCGGCCAGCAGGCGCAGGATGTTGGACTTGATGCCGAAGTCGTAGGCCACGACATGGAACCTGGACTGCTCGGGCTGGGTGTAGCCTTCGCCCAGTTGCCAGGTGCCTTGGGTCCAGGTGGTGCTGGACTTGATCGAGACGACCTTGGCCAGGTCCTGGCCGGCCATGCCGGCGAAGCCTTGCGCCAGTTCGACGGCGCGCTCGGCGTCGGTGCCGACGAAGATGCAGGCGCCCTGGGCGCCCTTTTCACGCAGGATGCGGGTCAGCTTGCGGGTGTCGACGCCGGAAATGGCGACGATGCCCTGTTCGGACAGGTATTCGGGCAGCGATTGCGTGGAACGGAAGTTCGACACGCGGGCGGGACAGTCGCGCACCACCAGGCCGGCGGCGTAGACACGGTTGGCTTCGACGTCCTCGGCGTTGACGCCGGTGTTGCCGATGTGCGGATAGGTCAGCGTGACGATCTGGCCGCTATAGCTGGGATCGGTGAGAATTTCCTGGTACCCGGTCATCGCGGTGTTGAACACCACTTCGGCGACGGTATGGCCAGGCGCACCGATCGACACGCCTCGAAAAATGGTACCGTCCGCCAGAGCCAGAATTGCAGGAGGGAAGCGGTTGATCCCCTCGGGAAAGAGTTGCGGCAGCACAGTAAACCCCGGTTTTAGAATCGATAATCAAACCTTGGAATTATACCTTGAGCGGGCGTTTTTCCCGGGGAACCGCGCCAAATAAGGCTGAGATCGGAGATTTCAGGCGCCGCGCCCGTCCATCCGCGCCCTGCCGCCGCCATACCAACGGTGACAGCGCCGCCGCCACGGCGGTGATACGCTAAGACACCTTCAACCCCGATGTTGCGAGCCGTATTGCCCATGTCCAGCCAACTTGACGCCCTGCGCAATCACACCACCGTTGTCGCCGACACCGGCGATTTCGAAGCGATGAAGGCGCTGCGTCCCACCGACGCCACCACCAATCCGTCCCTGATTCTCAAGGCCGTGCAGCAGGATGCCTACCGCCCGCTGCTCGAAAAGACCGCCCGCGACCACCGCGGCGCCCCCACCCCCGAACTGATGGACCGCCTGCTGGTCGCCTTCGGCCGCGCCATCCTGGACATCGTGCCCGGCCGCGTCTCGACCGAGGTGGACGCGCGTCTGTCGTTCGACACCCGCGCCACCATCGAGCGCGCGCGCGCCTTGATCGCGCTGTATGAAGCCGCTGGCGTGCCGCGCGAACGCGTGCTGATCAAGATCGCTTCCACCTGGGAAGGCATCCAGGCCGCCCGCGCGCTGCAGGCCGAGGGCGTGCGCTGCAACCTGACGCTGCTGTTCTCGCTGCCGCAGGCGGTGGCCTGCGCCGACGCCCAGGCGCAGTTGATCTCGCCCTTCGTCGGCCGCATCTACGACTGGCACAAGAAGGCGGCCGGAGCCGCATGGGTCGAGGCCGACCATGCCGGCGCGCGCGACCCCGGCGTGCAGTCGGTGACCCGCATCTACCAGTACTACAAGCGTTTCGGCATCGCCACCGAGATCATGGGCGCGAGCTTTCGCAACGTCGGCCAGATCCTGGCGCTGTCGGGCTGCGACCTGCTGACCATCAGTCCCGAGCTGCTGACCCAGCTGGCGCAGACTGAAGGCGACGCGCCGCCGCAACTGCGCGCCGACGCGGTGGGAAGCGACATCGCCCGCGTCGCCTCGGACGAAGTGGCCTTCCGCACCCAGCTCAACGACGACGCCATGGCCAGCGACAAGCTGGCCGAGGGCATCCGCGCCTTCGTGGCCGATGCCATCAAGCTGGATGCGCTGATCGAGGCGCAGCGCGCCTGACCGGCCCGGCCGGGCCACGCCCGGGCGGGCCTTCAGCGATGGTCGTGCGAATGCACCTGCAACGCTTCCAGGAAGCGTGACACCATGTTGTAGGCGGCGACCGTGGCGGTCAGCTCGACGATCAGTTTTTCCGACCCCATGGCGGCGCGCGCCGCCTGGAACACCGGCTCGGGCACCTGCACCTGGCGCGTCATGGCGTCGGTGTAGGCCAGCACCGCGCGTTCGCGTTCGCTGAACAGCGTCGACGCCTCCCAGTCCGGCAAGGCATCCAGCTGGGCCTGCGACACGCCCTCTTTCAGCGCAATTGGCGCGTGCTGGTCGGCTTCGTAGGGCGCGCCATTGACCGCCGCCACCCGCATGATCACCAGTTCGCGGATATCGCCCGGCAGGGTCGACAACTGGCGGATGGACGTCAGGTAGTTGAGCCAGCCGCCGGCTACCGCCGGGCTGTGCAGCAGCATCTGGTACAGATGCAGCACGCTGCCGCGCTCGGCGACGATGCGTTCGACCAACGGCCGCGCCTCGGGATGGGACAGATCGGCGTAGGGAAGACGTGCCATGAAAACTCCATAGGGATGAAAACGAAGATCCTAAGGCCGGCCAAGGCCAAAAGACCGGGGCGCTGCAACTGCACACATTCGCAAGAACTTTGACATAATGACAGAACATTGCGCACCTCCAGGACCCGCCTAGAATGAATGCGCCTCCCCAGTCGCATCCACCTGTCACGCTCGCCAACTGCGATAGCGAACCGATCCACGTGCCGGGTGCCATCCAGCCCCTGGGCGTGCTGTTGGCGTTCGACAGCGCGGGCGTACTGCGCTATGCCAGCGAGGATGCGCCGCAGGCCCTGGGCGTGCCGCTGGCGCTGGGCCACCGCTGCGCGCCGGGCACCCTGCCGCCCGAACTCGCGCACCTGCTGCCGGGCTGGCTGGCCAGCGCCGACCCAGTCTTCGACCCGCTCGCCATCACGCTCGGCGCGCATACCTACGACGTCATCGCCCATCGCAACACCGACGCGCTGACGCTGATCGAACTGGAACGCCGCGGCGACGCCACCGGCATTGCCGAGCCCGCGCGCATCTATCGCGGCATCGAACGGATCCGGTCGCAGCGCGACATCGCCTCCCTGCTCGACCACACCGTCCAGGCGGTGCAGCGCGCCACCGGCTTCGACCGGGTCATGGCGTACCGCTTCCATCCCGACGACAGCGGCGAAATCGTGGCCGAGCGGCGCGGCGACGCCACCCTGGAAGACTGGGTCGGCCGCCGCTATCCGGCCGGCGACATTCCGGCCCAGGCGCGCCGCCTCTACACGGTGAACACGCTGCGCCAGATCGCCGACGGCCAGTACCAGCCGGTGCGCGTGCTGGGCGAGGACGGGCCGGCGCATGCGCCGCTGGACCTGAGTTTTTCAGTGCTGCGCAGCGTCTCTCCGGTACACCTGGAATACATGGCAAACATGGGGGTGCGCGCGTCCATGAGTCTGTCGCTGGTGCTGGGTGGCCGGCTGTGGGGCATGATCGCCTGCCATCACCATGCGCCGCGCCATATCCCCTATTCGGCCCGGCTGGCCTGCGAAGCGCTGGCGCAGGTACTGTCGGCGGCGCTGGCCAATATCGAAGGCCGTGAACGCGCCGAACAGGCGCGCCGCAGCGCCGCGCTGGTCAGCCGCCTGGCCGAACGCGTATCGAAATCCGAAAACGTGCACCAGGCCTTGTCCGGCACGCCGGACACGCCCGCCGCGCTGGTGCCCAACGACGCCGCGCTGTGCCTGTGGGGCAACAGCGTGACGGTGTTCGGCGGCATCGCGCCGCGCGGCGAACTGGCCGGCATCCTGTGCGCGCTGGACCAGAGCGGCCAGCGGCTGGTGCACACCGACAATATCGCCCGCGACTACCCCGGCCTGCAGACCGACCTGGTGCCCTACGCCGGCCTGCTGGCCTGCAAGTTCGACCCCATGAACAACGGCTGGCTGATCTGGCTGCGGCGCGAGCAGGTCGAGACCTTGGTCTGGGGCGGCAAGCCCGAGAAGCAATATGCCGTGGGCACCCTCGGCCCGCGCCTGACGCCGCGCGGTTCGTTCGAGGCCTGGCGCGAGGTCGTGCGCGACACCAGCGCGCCGTGGCTGCCGCCCGAACTGGAAACGGTCGACAACCTGCGCGACGAGCTGTCGCATATCGCCACCAGCCGCGCCGCCGACGTCGACCGCGCCCGCACCGCCCTGCTGGCCATGCTGGGCCACGATCTGCGCGACCCGCTGCAATCCATCTCGATGGCGGCCACACTGCTGTCCAAGACCGATTCCGGCGCCCGCATGGGCGAACGCATCCGCTATTCGAGCGGCCGCATGCAGCGGCTGATCTCGCAGGTGCTGGACCTGTCGCGGCTGCAAGGGGGCATGGGGCTGGGCATCGAGAAGCGCCAATGCCAGTTGTCCGAATTGCTCAACGGCCTGATCGACGAAAAGCGCCAGGCCTATCCGGGGCTGCTGATCGAACCGGAGATCGCGCCCGGGCTGCGCCTGATGGCCGACACCGACCGCATCGCCCAGGTGGTCACCAACCTGATGAGCAACGCGCGCCAGCATGGCGCGCCGCGCATGCCGATCCGCGTGACGGCCCGGCTGGCGGACGATACCATCGAACTGGTCGTGGCCAATCACGGCGCGCCGATTCCCGACGACGTCATGGCGCACCTGTTCTCGCCCTTCAAGCCGGAATCGCTGGGCCAATCGCGCAATCGCACCGGCCTGGGGCTGGGCCTGTATATTGCCGAGCAAGTGGTACGCGACCATGATGGCGACATCGCCGTCGCCTGCCGCGACGGCCTGGTCATTTTCACAGTCACTCTGCCGCGCGGATTGGACGCGCCGCAGGCCCCCTGAATCCTGGAGACATCATTTGAACGAAGCGCGCGCGTTACGCGTCCTGCTGGTCGACGACAATGAAATGGGCTCGGAACTGCTGGCCGAATTCCTGGCCATGTCCGGGCTGGAGACGCGCTGCGCCGGTAACGGCGAGGACGCGCTGGCACAGGCCGCGGACTTCGAACCCCAGGCGGTCCTGGTGGACATCCTGCTGCCCGACATGGATGGTTATGAGCTGGCGCGGCAGCTGCGCGCGCGCAACGCCGGCGCCCGCATCTACGCCCTGAGCGGCCTGGCACGCCACGAGCGGCACCAGGATGCGGCCAGCCTGTTCGACGACTGGATCGAAAAGCCCGCCGATCCGGATGCGTTGCTGACCGTGCTGCGGCAAGCCGGCTGAGGCCGCCGATGCTCGCCATCTCCCCTCATTCCGTCCTGGTCGCGCAGGGCGTGCGTTTCAAAGTGCTGGCGCAGATCTTCCCGGTCCTGCGGCACGAGGCCATCTCGCCGCTGTCCAACGCCACCGTGGCGGCCGCCATGCTGCGCCAGGCACCCGAAAACGCCGATGCCGAGGCCTTGCGGCAGCGCACCCAGCGCCTGGCGGGCGAACTGCAGCAAATGCTGGAGGACAGCGTGGCGGAGATCCGCGGCCTGGACCAGTGGCTTGACGACAACGGCGCCACTCAGCCCGCCGCGGCGCTGCTGCGGGAATGCCGCAAGCTGTTGTTTTCGCAGTTGATGTGGTCCAAACGCGGGGTCCGCTGGCCGGAGACGCCCGCGCCGGTCGAGCTGCCGGCCTTCGACGCGCGCTATCTGCTCATGGCCTGCGTGCTGTGCCTGCTGCCCTGGCTGCCGGAAGGCGCCGAGCTGGAACTGGACGCCGCCGACCCGGTCGCCTGGCACTTCCGCCTGCCCCCCGCGGCGCAGGCGCCGGCGGCAGCGGGCCTGTTCACTGCGGCTGACATCGAGGCGCTGGCCAGCGAGGCGGGCTGGCGCCTGGAGCGTCAGGCGCACTGCTGGTCGCTGCGCCTGCCCGCCGCCACCGGCCGGGAACCCGCATGATCTCCCCCGTGCACCAGGTGCTGCGCGACGGCACCCGCGAGCGCCACGAAACCCTGGACCAGGGGCTGGCGTTGAGCGACGCCGATCTCGATCAGACTCGCTATCTGGCCTATCTGCGCGCCCTGCTGGGCTGGCTCGAACCGGTGGAACGGCCATTGTGGCGGCTGCCGTGGCCGGCGGGCCTGCAGGCTGCGACCCGGGCCGGCAAGAGCGCGCTGATCCGCGCCGACCTGCTGGCCGCTGGCGATGCATCGCCGGCGCCGCAATGCCTCGACGTGCCCGTGCCCCGGGCGGCCGACGCCTATGCGCTGGGCGTGGCCTACGTGGTGGAAGGATCGCAATTGGGCGGCCGCTTCCTGGCCAAGCGGCTGCAAGACGCCGTGCCGCCGCTGCCGCTGCGCTACCTGCGCGGCTATGGCGACGACACCGGCACGTTGTGGAAGGCGTTCCTGGCCTGCCTGGACGACTGCGCCCGCGGCCAGGAAGCGCAAGCCCTGCGCGGCGCCCAGGACGCCTTCGACAGCCTCACCGCCTGGCTGCGGGCGCAGCGCGCGCTGCGGGCCTGAACGGCGGGCGGCGCTCAGAGCTTCTCGGTCTCGCCCGATTTGGGCTGCCACTTCATCAGCCGCTTTTCGCCCACGCCGACGATGTAGTCCAGCACCAGCGCGAACGCGGTCAGCACCACGATGCCCGCGAACACGGTGTTCACGTCGAAGGTGCCCTCGGCTTGCAGGATCAGGTAGCCCACGCCGCTGGCCGAGCCCAGGTATTCACCCACCACCGCGCCCACGAACGCCAGGCCGACCGAAGTGTGCAGGCTGGAAAACACCCAGCTGGTCGCGGACGGCAGATAGACATGGCGCAACAGTTGGCGCTTGCGCGCGCCCAGCATGCGGGCATTGTCCAGCAGCGTCGGGCTGACCTCGCGCACGCCCTGGTAGACGTTGAAAAAGACGATGAAGAACACCAGCGTCACCGCCAGCGCCACCTTGGACCAAATGCCGAGTCCGAACCACATGCCGAAAATCGGCGCCAGGATCACGCGCGGCATCGAGTTGGCCGCCTTGATGTAGGGATCGAGAATGGCGCTGGCGCGCGGCGACAATCCCAGCCACAGGCCGAACGCCAGGCCGGCGATGGTACCGATGAAGAAGGCCAGCACCGTTTCGGTGAGCGTGACCCACAGATGGGTGTAGATGTCGGCGTTGGTGACGAACCAGGCCCAGATGCGGCCCCACACTTTGAGGGGTTCGCCGAAAAAGAACGCCACTTTGGGATCGCGCGAGGCAATATGCCAGGCGCCCAGGATGACGACCAGCAGCAGCAACTGCCAGAAGCGCAGGCTGGCGGAACCTGGTTTGAACGACTTGGACATGGTCAGGGCCTGTTCGTGAGTAAGCGGGCGCGGCCTGGATCAGGCATGGGCCTCAGGCCCGCTTCTGTTGTTGGGCATAGCCCTTGAGCACTTCCTCGCGCAGCACGGCCCAGATGGCCGCATGCAATTCGACGAAGCGCAGGTTGTTGCGCACTTCGGCCACGTCGCGCGGACGCGGCAGGTCGATGGCGAATTCGCCGATGGGATGCGTGCCCGGCCCGGCCGACAGCACCACCACGCGGTCGCTCATGGCAATGGCTTCGTCCAGGTCATGGGTGATGAACAGCACCGCCTTGCGCTTGGCCATCCACAGATCGAGCACTTCGTTTTCCATCAGCTGGCGCGTCTGGATGTCGAGCGCCGAGAATGGCTCGTCCATCAGGATGATGTCCGGATCGCGGATCAGCGTCTGCGCCAGCATGGCGCGCTTGCGCATGCCGCCCGACATCTGGTGCGGATAGCGGCTTTCGAAACCGCCCAGGCCGACCCGGCGCATCCAGTCGCGGCCGCGCTCGAGCGCCTCGGCACGCGGCACGCCGGCGAAGTCCAGCCCGGCCACCACGTTGTCGAGCGCGCTGCGCCAGGGCAGCAAGGCCTCGCCCTGGAACATGTAGCCGGCGCGCGCATTGATGCCCGACAGCGGCTGGCCGAACACCTTCACCTGGCCCGACGACGGCGTCAGCAGGCCGGCGCTGACGTTGAGCAGGGTGGACTTGCCGCAGCCCGTAGGGCCCACCACCGACACGAACTCGCCCGGCGCGATGGCCAGGCTGGTGTCGCTGACGGCGGTGTAGCGCTGCGAGCGGTCATCGCGGGAGACGAAGGTGCAGCTAATGTTTTCCAGCGACAGCGCGGCTTCAGCCATTGGGGTATTTCTCGTTGGCGCGGCGCGCGAAGTCATTGGTCCAGACCTTGGAAGCGTCGATCTTGGCGCTGTCGAAGTCCGCCTGGAAGGCAGCCAGCGCCTTGAGCGCGGTGGCGGCGCCATCCTCGGGGATCAGGCCGTCGGGCGACAGGCCTTGCAGGCTCTTGCGGATGGCCGCCTTGTACACCGCCGGATCGCCCAGCAGATAGGTCTCGGGCACCACCTTGGCGATTTCGTCGGGGCCGGCCTTCTGGATCCACTTGTCGGCGCGCACCATGGCGTTGGTCAGCGCCTGCACCGTGTTGGGATTGGCGTCGATGAACGCCTGCGGCGCATACAGGCAGCCGGCCGGCATGTTGCCGCCGAAGATGTCCTGGGTGTCCTTGAGCGTGCGGGTATCGACGATGATCTGGATGTCGCCCGGCATTTCCAGCATCGACACCACCGGGTCGGTGTTGGAGATGGCGTCGATCTGGCCGCTGCGCAGCGCGGTCACCGCGCCGGCGCCAGCGCCCACGCCGATGATGGAGACGTCCGACGCCTTCAGGCCATGCTTGGCCAGGAAGAAGCTGACCACCATGTTGGTGGACGAGCCCGGCGCGGTCACGCCGATCTTCTTGCCTTTGAGGTCGGCCGGGCCCTTGTAGTTGGGCATGTTCTTCTTGGACACGCCCACGCCGATCATCGGCGCGCGGCCCTGCAGCACGAAGGCGCGGTAGGCCTGGCCCTTGGACTGCATCGACAGCGTGTGCTCGAAGGCGCCCGACACCACGTCGGCGCTGCCGCCCACCACGGCCTGCAGGGCCTTGGAGCCGCCAGCGAAGTCGGCGATGGAGACATCCAGGCCTTCGTCCTTGAAGTAACCACGGGCCTCGGCGATGGACAGCGGCAGGTAGTAGATCAGCGGCTTGCCGCCCACGGCGATCTGGACCTTGGTCTTTTCCAGCTTCTGGGCGCGCACGATGGCGGGGGCCATGCCCATGACGCCGGCGGCGCCAGCCATCTTGAGCAAATCACGGCGTGTGACTGACATGTGTTGTCTCCTTGGGATCGGGTCTACCAATAGCGCCGGTCTGCGCCAGCTTGTTGATAGCCGCTGAATCATACCCCAGTGATTTCAGGACTTCCTCGGTATGTTCCCCTAATGACGGACCGATCCAGCGTGTGCCGCCCGGGGTTTCGGACAGCTTGGGCACCACCGCCGGCAGCTTGACCGGGCTGCCATCGGCGAAGTGATGCTGCTCGATCATGCGGCGCGCCAGGAACTGCGGATCGCTGAACATGTCGGCCACGCTGTAGATCTTGCCGACCGGCACGTCGGCCGCCTTAAGGGTGTTGAGCGCCTCTTCGATGCCGCGGCCCTCGCACCATTGCTGGATGGCGCCGTCGATTTCCTCGACGCGGCGGGCGCGGCCGTCGTTGCGCACCAGATCCGGGTCGGACGCCAGGTCGCCGCGACCGATGGCCAGCATCAGGCGGTGGAAGATCGCATCGCCGTTGCCGGCGATGACGATGTTCTGGCCGTCGCGCGTGGTGTAGGTATTGGAGGGCACAATGCCCGGCAGCGCGCCGCCGGTGCGCTCGCGCACCACGCCGGCCACATCGTATTCGGGCACCAGGCTTTCCATCATGTTGAAGACGGCCTCGTACAGCGCCACGTCGACCATCTGGCCCTGCCCTGCCTGGCATCCCGCGCCCTGCACGCCATTCCAGCGGCCGCCGGTGGCGTCACGGTGGCGCAGCGCCATCATGGCGCCGATCACGCCGTGCAGCGCGGCGATCGAATCGCCGATCGAGATGCCCACGCGCAGCGGCGGCCGGTCGGGATGGCCCGACACGTAGCGCAGGCCGCCCATCGATTCGCCGATGGCGCCGAAGCCGGGCTGGTCCTTCATCGGGCCGGTCTGGCCGTAGCCGGACAGGCGCACCATGATCAGCGCCGGATTGATGGCGCGCAGTTGTTCATAGCCCAGGCCCCACTTCTCCAGCACGCCGGGGCGGTAGTTCTCGACCACCACGTCGGCATCCAGCGCCAGCCTGCGGGCGATCTCGCGGGCTTCGGGATGCTTCAGGTTGAGGGCGATGGATTGCTTGTTGCGGGCCTGCACTGTCCACCACAGCGAATTGCCTTCGTGCAGGTGGCGCCAACTGCGGATGGGGTCGCCGCCACCGGTCCCGTCGGGACCATGCGGCGTTTCCACCTTGATGACGTCGGCGCCGAATTCGCCGAAGATACGCGCGGCGAACGGGCCGGCGATGAGCGTGCCGAGTTCCAGGACCTTCAGGCCGGTCAGGGCTGACATGGTGGTTGTCTTCCTCTCGTGGAGGCCGCGCCGCGCGCGGCGGGCCGTTCTTCCAATGCCCGCCGGTACATCGCCGGCGGACTATCGTGGCTGCGTATCAGGTGGTCTTGCGCTCCATCAGCGCCCACGCGATGGTGCCGGCGTCGACATATTCCAGCTCGCTGCCGGCCGGCACGCCCCGCGCCAGGCGCGTGACCCGCAGGCCGCGCTCGCCCAGGGCCTCGCCCAGGAAGTGCGCGGTGGTCTCGCCTTCGGCGGTGAAGTTGGTGGCCAGGATGACCTCCTGCACCACGCCGTCGGTGGCGCGGCGGATGACGCGGTCGAAGTCCAGTTCGCGCGGGCCGATGCCCTCCAGCGGCGCGACACGGCCCATCAGTACGTAGTACAGGCCGCGGTAGCCGTGGCTGGACTCGATCATGTTCTGGTCGGCCGGCGTCTCGACGATGCACAGCAGGGAGGGATCGCGCTTGGGATTGGCGCAGGTGGCGCACACGTCCTCTTCGGCGAAGCTGTTGCAGCGCGAGCAATGGCGCAGGTCGCGCACCGCGCCCGCCAGCGCGCGGCCGAGCATGTCGGCGCCCTGGGGGTCGTGCTGCAACAGGTGGTAGGCCATGCGCCGCGCGGACCGCACGCCCACGCCGGGCAGGCGCCGCAGCGCTTCGATCAGCGAGACCAGCGGTTCGGGTTCGGGCAGTAGAGGGTCCATGACACGGCGGAAACTTGCGGGCGGCAAAGGCCGCGCCGCCCATTGCGGCGGCGGCCGGTACGTGCGCTCAGAACGGCAACTTCATGCCCGGGGGCAGCGGCATGCCGGCGGTGACGGACGCCATCTTTTCCTGCGAGGTGGCTTCGGCCTTGCGCAGCGCGTCGTTGAAAGCGGCGGCGACCAGGTCTTCCAGCATGTCCTTGTCGTCGGCCAGCAGCGAGGGATCGATGTCGACGCGCTTGACGTCGTGGCGGCAGGTCATGGTGACCTTGACCAGGCCGCCGCCGGAGGCGCCTTCGACCTGGATCTCGGCCAGCGCGTCCTGCGCCTTCTTCATGTTTTCCTGCATCTGCTGCGCCTGGCGCATCAGGCCGGCCAGTTGTCCTTTCATCATGATGGAGCTTCCTTGAACGAGGGAATGTGGGGATTGCCGGCGCGTTACGCGGCGGCGGAAGGAGGATCGACGTGGCGGATCGAACCGGCCACAACATGGGCGCCGAAGTCGGCCACCAGCGCCTGCACGAAGGGATCGACGGCAACCGCGTCCTCGGCGGCCTGCTGGCGCGCCGCGCGCTCGGCCTGGGCCACGGCGTGGGCGGTGGCTTCACCCACGGCGCCGACGTCCACATCCAGCCGGATGCCCTGTCCGAAGTGTTCGCACAGCACCGTCTGCAGCCGCACGCGGCTTTCGCTTTCGGCCAGCGTCTTGACCGCCACGCGCAGGATGATGGCATCGCCCTGCACGCCGGCCCATTCGCTCTGGCGCGCCAGTTCGGCGGCCAGGCCGGTGACCGGCAGGCGCGCGGCCAGTTCGGGCCAGGCGGCGGCGGTCATGTCGGCCAGACGCGCGCGCGACTGGCGCTTGCGGCCCGGGGCCGCGGCTTCGCGCCGCACGGGCGCGGCCGATGGCACGGGCGCGGCCGATGGCGCGCTGGCCAGGGTTTCGAAATCGTCATCGGGGTCCGACGTGAAGCCGCCATCCGGCACGAAGCCGCCTTCGGCCTCGAACGGGATTTCCTCATCGACCCAGGAAGGCGGGCCGTCGTCATCCGCGGCCGGCGCCACCGCGGCGGCCACGGGCGTCACGGCCAGGGGGGCCGCCTTGGCTGCCGCCGGGGTGGCAGCGGCGGGCGGCGGCGTGACGGGCGCCGGCGCCGTCACTGGCGCGGCGGCAGGCGTCGCCGTGGCAGGCGCGCTCGCCACGCCAGCGGCGACGGCGACGGGCGACGGCTCGGCAGCGGCTTCCGCGCTGGCCTGCGTCGAAGCCGCTGTGACGGGCTCCTCTTCCCACGGCGGCGTGCTGGCTGCGGCCGGCTCGGCCGCAGCGGCGGCCACCGGCGTGGGCGCGACGGCGGCGGACGCGGCGTTCGCTTGCGGCACGCTCGCGGATGAGGATGCAGGTGCGGGGGCCGCGGCCACCGGAGTCGCTGCCGGGGAAACCGGTGGCGCGACCGGCGCGGCCACGGCGGGTTCGGCCGTCTGGCGGGCCGGCGCGGCGGGCGCCTCGATGGCGGTCTGCGGACCGGCGTCACCGTTGAGCGCCAGCATGCGCAGGCAGGCCATGATGAAACCGGCGTACTCGTCCGGCGCCAGGGTCAGTTCGCCGCGGCTGTGCACCGCGACCGAATAGAACAGTTGCACCGCGTCGGGATGCAGGGTTTGCGCAAGGCGGGCGATGTCGGCCGCCAGCGGGTCCTCGGCCGGCGTCACGCCCGACACGCGCTGCTCGATCGCGATGCGCGACAACAGCACGGCCAGGTCGGCCAGCGCGCCGGCATATGACAGTCCGCGCGTGGCCAGTTCATCGGCAACCGCCAGCACGCCTTTGGCATCGCCGGTGGCCAGCGCGTCCAACAGGCGCACCAGGTGGCGCTGGTCGATGGTGCCGAGCATGCCGCGCACGGCGTCCTCGGTCAGGTTGCCGGCGCTGTAGGCAATGGCCTGGTCGGTCAGCGACAGCGCATCGCGCATGGAACCGCCCGCGGCCTGGCCGATGAGACGCAGCGCCGGCACTTCGAAGCCGACCTGCTCTTCGCCCAGCACCGCCTGCAGGTGGCCCACGATGGAGTCGGCCGGCATCTGCTTCAGATTGAATTGCAGGCAGCGCGACAGCACCGTGACCGGGATCTTCTGCGGGTCGGTGGTGGCGAGGATGAATTTGACGTGTGGCGGCGGCTCTTCCAGCGTCTTGAGCATCGCGTTGAACGCGTGCCCCGTCAGCATGTGCACTTCGTCGATCATGTAGACCTTGAAGCGGCCCGCGCCCGGCGCATAGACGGCCTGCTCCAGCAGTTGGGTCATTTCCTCGACGCCGCGGTTCGAGGCCGCGTCCAGTTCGAGGTAATCGACGAACCGCCCGGCGTCGATCTCGGTGCAGGCGCGACAGACGCCGCAGGGCTTGGAGGTGATGCCGGTTTCGCAGTTGAGCGATTTGGCCAGGATGCGCGACAGCGTGGTCTTGCCGACGCCGCGGGTGCCGGTGAACAGCCAGGCGTGATGCAGGCGCTGGGTGTCGAGCGCATGCGTCAGCGCGCGCACCACGTGATCCTGTCCCACGAGGGTATCGAACGATCGCGGCCGCCACTTGCGGGCCAGTACCAGATAAGTCATGGCGGGATTGTAGAGCCTTTGCAAGAGCCTATGCGATTGCCGGCGCGAAATGCAAAAGGGACGGAATCATTTTCCGGGGAATCCCCCTTGGAAAACAACCCCGTCCCCTTTGAGAAACCGGTTGGCGAGCCTTACTCCGGCACTGACCCTAAACGACTATGGCTGCTTCGTTCCCGACCT
>LXNH01000028.1_pt1 | contig 29528 bp, 37 predicted proteins | sample 809111 | NCBI WGS metagenome assembly LXNH01 (sample SAMN04870528, study PRJNA318959) | seawater metagenome | biome: 00002010; material: water; isolation source: marine seawater | place: Greece: Milos, Mediterranean Sea | collected 2013-05-29 | depth 5-7 m
GCACGCCGCCGTTCCGCGCGCCGCATCATTCGGCGTCGGCCTTCGCCCTGGTGGGCGGCGGCGGCCGGCCGCGGCCCGGCGAGATCAGTCTGGCCCATCATGGCGTGCTGTTCCTGGACGAGTTGCCCGAATTCAGCCGGCGCACGCTCGAGGCGCTGCGCGAGCCGCTGGAGACGGGCAGGGTGATCATCGCCCGCGCTCTGCATACCGCGCAATTCCCCGCCTGCTTCCAACTGGTGGCCGCGATGAATCCGTGCCCTTGCGGGTGGCGCGGGCACCCCCGCCGCGCCTGTCAGTGCACGCCGGATCAGGTGGCGCGCTATGCCGGCAAGGTCTCGGGGCCGCTGCTGGACCGCATCGACCTGCATGTGACCCTGCCGCCGCCCGATCTTGACAGCCTGCAGGGCGCGCCGGGCGAAGCCTCGGCGCCGGTCCGGGCACGGGTGGCGCATTGCCGCGAACGCCAGTTGGCGCGCCAGGGCAAGCCCAACGCCGGCCTGGCCGGGGCCGAACTAGAGCGTCATTGCGTGCTCGAGCCAGCCGCGCAGGCATTGCTGCTGCAGGCGATGCGGCAGCTGGCCGGCTCCGGCAGGGCCTTGCATCGCGCCTTGCGCGTCGCCCGCACCATTGCCGATCTGGATGGGGCGGACACGCTGGCGGCCAGTCACGTGGCCCAGGCGGTGCAGTACCGCCGGTCAGGGCTATGATGGCAGGTCTTTCCCGAGGCCGTCCGCCGTCGCTGTCGGTTCCGTCCCTGCTTATGTCGGGGCCTACGCTCCGGATGCGCGCGTCGGCTCGACAAACTCAGGGAAATCACCATATAATCAAAGGCTTTCCCGGATCCAGGCTATCTTTTTTGCCGCGGCCGCCGGGGGAAGGGCCTGAAAGTGGGCCTGAAAGCCGGGAGCACCCTGGTGGTGTTTCCCGGTTGGGGGGCGGTTATGGCAGTACGTGGTTTGCAGTACGCCAAAAGCAGTAACCCCAGAGCAGTAACCCAAAGCAGTACCCCAAAGCAGTACCCCAGAAGTGGCAAGAGGTCCTCAAGTTTTGCCGCAATGGTGTAGGCCGAACGTTCCCGCCCTTGTGGCTGGCGCGGCGCCAACCGCCTTGCGACAAGCACCTCGCGTCATGTAAATCAACAATGCGTTTCAGTTTAGGGAATCATCATGCCCAAGATGAAAACCAAGAAAAGCGCCGCAAAGCGCTTTCAGGTTCGCGGCAGCGGATCCATCAAGCGTGGTCAGGCGTTCAAGCGTCACATCCTGACCAAGAAGACCACCAAGAACAAGCGTCAACTGCGCGGTTCTGCGGCGGTTCACGAGACCAACGTGGCTTCCGTGAAAGCCATGATGCCTTTCGCTTGATCTAAGGGAGATCTACTATGCCTCGCGTCAAACGCGGCGTTACCGCCCGCGCACGTCACAAGAAAGTCATTTCCGCCGCCAAGGGTTACCGTGGCCGCCGCGGTAATGTGTTCCGTATCGCCAAGCAAGCGGTCATGCGCGCTGGCCAATACGCCTACCGCGACCGCCGCAACAAGAAGCGCACCTTCCGCGCGCTGTGGATCACGCGTATCAACGCCGCGGTCCGCGAACATGGCGTCAGCTACAGCGTGTTCATCGCTGGCCTGAAGAAGGCTGCGATCGAACTCGACCGCAAGGTCCTGGCCGATCTGGCCGTGCGCGACAAGGCCGGCTTTGCCGCCATCGTGCAGCAAGCCAAGGCTGCCTTGGCTGCCTGATCGCGCGCTTTAACTCATCGCGCATCGCTGCAAACGGGGCTGTAAAGGCCCCGTTTGCGTTTTGAAGGCTGGATTTCATGACTCAATCGGTTGATGACCTGGTTTCCCAGGCGCAAGAACGGTTCGCCGCGGCTACCGACGCCGCCGCGCTCGAAAATGCAAAGGCCCGCTTCCTGGGCAAGGATGGCGCGCTGACGGTCCTGCTCAAAGGCCTGGGCAAGCTCGATCCCGAACAGAAGCGTGACATGGGCGCCCGGATCAATCAGGCCAAGCAGAAGGTCGAGGAGCTTCTGACGCTGCGCCGCGCCGCATTGGCGCAAGCGGAGCTCGATGCCCGCCTGGCCTCCGAAACCATTGATGTATCGCTGCCGGGCCGCGGCCGTGTGCCGGGCGGCATCCATCCGGTCATCCGGACCTGGGAGCGTGTCGAAGAGATCTTCCGCTCCATCGGCTTTGACGTGGCCGACGGCCCCGAAGTCGAGAACGACTGGACCAATTTCACCGCGCTCAACAACCCGCTGGACCATCCGGCGCGTTCCATGCAGGACACGTTCTACGTCGACATGAAAGACGCCGACGGCCTGCCGCTGCTGCTGCGCACGCACACCAGCCCTATGCAGGTGCGTTACGCCCGCATGCACAAGCCGCCCATCAAGGTCATTGCGCCGGGGCGCACCTACCGCGTCGACAGCGACGCCACGCACTCGCCCATGTTCCACCAAGTGGAAGGGCTCTGGATCGCCGAGGACATCTCGTTCGCCGACCTGAAGGGCGTGTATACCGATTTCCTGCGTTGCTTCTTCGAAAGCGACGATCTCGTCGTGCGTTTCCGCCCGTCGTTCTTCCCGTTCACCGAACCGTCGGCCGAGATCGACATGATGTTCACGTCGGGCCCGAACCGCGGCCGCTGGCTGGAGATCTCCGGCTCGGGCCAGGTGCACCCGCAGGTGGTGCGCAACTTCGGCCTGGACCCGGAACGCTACATAGGCTTTGCCTTCGGCTCCGGACTCGAGCGCCTGACGATGTTGCGCTACGGCGTCAACGACCTGCGCCAGTTCTACGAAGGCGATTTGCGCTTCCTGCGCCAGTTCAACGAATAACAGACGGCTAGATCATGCAATTTCCTGAATCCTGGCTGCGTACGCTGGTCAATCCTCCGATCGCAACCGATGAACTCGCGCACCGGCTCACCATGGCCGGCCTGGAAGTCGAAGACGCCGTGCCGGCCGCGCCCGCGTTCACGGGCGTGGTGGTCGCGCACATCGTCGAGATCGCCCCGCATCCCGATGCCGACAAGCTGCGCGTCTGCCAGGTCGATGACGGCTCCGGCTCGCTGTTGCAGATCGTCTGCGGCGCGCCTAATGCGGCCGCCGGCCTGAAGGTGCCGCTGGCCCGCGTCGGCGCCGAACTGCCTGGCGGCATGAAGATCGGCGTGGCCAAAATGCGCGGCGTGCAATCGTCGGGCATGTTGTGCTCGGCGCGAGAGCTGGGCCTGTCGCAGGATCATGCCGGGTTGCTGGAACTGCCGGCCGACCTGGTGCCGGGCCAGTCGATCCGCGAAGCGCTCGACCTGGACGACACCATCTTCACCTTGAAGATGACGCCCAACCGCGCCGACTGCCTGTCGATCCTGGGTGTGGCGCGCGAAGTCGCCGCGCTGACCGGCGCGCCGCTGTCGGTGCCCACCGCCAAGGCCGTGCCGGTGACGCTGGATGAACGCCTGCCCGTGAAGGTCGAGGCGCCCGACCTGTGCGGCCGCTTCGGCGGCCGCGTGATCCGTGGCGTCAATGCCCGCGCGCAGACCCCCGACTGGATGAAGACGCGTCTGGAGCGCGCCGGCCAACGTTCGGTGTCGGCGCTGGTGGACATCTCCAACTACGTCATGCTGGAACTGGGCCGTCCGTCGCACGTGTTCGACCTGGACAAGATTCGTGGCGACCTGTCGGTGCGCTGGGCGCGCGAAGGCGAAACGCTGGAACTGCTGAACGGCCAGACGGTCACGCTGGATTCGAAGGTCGGCGTGGTGGTGGCCGGCGACCAGGTCGAAAGCCTGGCCGGCATCATGGGCGGCGAGGCCACCTCGGTCACGCTCGATACGCAGAACATCTACCTGGAAGCCGCATTCTGGTGGCCGCAATCGCTGGCCGGCCGCGCGCGTCGCTACAAGTTCAGCTCCGAGGCCAGCCACCGCGGCGAGCGTGGCGTGGACTTCGCCACGATCCCGCAGCACATCGAATTCATCACGCGCCTGATCGTCGATATCTGCGACGGCCAGGCCGGTCCGCTGGATGACCAGATCGTCAACCTGCCCACGCGCGAGCCGGTGCGCATGCGCCTGGCGCGTTGCCATCGCGTGCTGGGCGTACCCGTCGCGCAGGCCGAAGTCGCCAGGATCTTCGGCAGTCTGGGTCTGGAATTCACGCTTGACGGCGATGACTTCATCGTCACCCCGCCGTCGTACCGCTTCGACCTCGAAATCGAGGAAGATCTGATCGAGGAAGTGGCCCGCATCCATGGCTTCGAGAACATCCCCACGGTGCCGCCGATGGCGCGCGCCAAGATGTTCTCGCAGCCGGAAGTGCGCCGCGGCCCGCATGCGCTGCGCCGCCTGGCTGCCGCGCAGGACTACCAGGAAGTCGTCAACTACAGCTTCGTCGAAGCCGAGTGGGAGCGCGACTACGCCGGCAACGATACGCCGGTCAAGCTGGTCAACCCGATTGCCAGCCACCTGTCGGTGATGCGTTCGAGCCTGATCGCTGGCCTGGTGGCCAACATCCGCCACAACGCCAATCGCAAGCAGACGCGCGTGCGCCTGTTCGAGCTGGGCCGCGTGTTCATGCGCGATGCCTCGGCCCAGGACGGCCCGCTGGAAGTGGCCGGCGTGCGCCAGCCGCTCAAGCTGGCGGGCGCCGCCTGGGGGCCGGCGGTGGAAGAGCAGTGGGGCGTGCCCGCGCGCCAGGTCGATTTCTTCGACGTCAAGATGGACGTACAGGCGCTTTTCGGCGCGCGTGGCGCCCGCCTGCGCTTCGAGGCCATGGTCCATCCGGCGCTGCATCCGGGCCGCAGCGCCCGCATCACGCTGGATGGCGCGGCGGTCGGCTTTATCGGTGAACTGCACCCGCGCTGGGCGCAGCAAGCCGATCTGGCGAACGCGCCGGTGGTGTTCGAACTGGACGTGCAGGCCCTGTCCGCAGGCGAGCTGCCGCAGGTGCGCGAACTGTCGCGCCAGCCCGTGGTGGTGCGCGACCTGGCCCTGTGGGTCGACGCGCCGGTGACGGTTCAGTCCATGCTGGACACGGTGGCCGCAACGGTCAAGGCCGATCCGCAGCTGGCCGTGGTGCGGGACGTGCGCCTGTTCGACGTGTGGCGCGAAAAGGCCCAGGGCGACCAGCCCGTGGCCGAGAAAAGCCTTGCGTTCCGTTTCTGGCTACAGGACACTGAGGTCACACTGGACGAAGCCCGGGTGGCCGACTGCCTGGCGCGCATCAAAGACGCTTTGGTCAGTGCCCACGGCGCGCGCCAGCGCGCTTGAACCATGGGGAACCGTATGCTTGCCGAGCCGCGCACCCTGACCAAGGCCGAGCTGGCCGAACTGCTCTTTGAGCGGGTCGGCCTGAACAAACGCGAAGCCAAGGACATCGTCGACACGTTCTTCGAGGAAATCCGCGACGCCTTGGCGCGTGGCGATTCCGTCAAGCTCTCGGGCTTCGGAAATTTCCAGGTGCGCGACAAACCGCCGCGTCCGGGGCGCAACCCCAAGACCGGCGAGACCATCCCCATCGCCGCACGCCGCGTGGTCACGTTCCACGCGAGTCAGAAACTCAAGAGCGTGGTGGAGCAGGCCGCTCCCGCAGCGCCCGACGCCGAGGAGTGATACGCTTTGTCGGTAATTGTTATCGGCTCTCGACGCATCGCGGCATAGAATTCTCTTATGACACGTACCGAATCCACCGTTACCTTACCGCCCATTCCCGCCAAGCGTTACTTCACCATCGGTGAGGTCAGCGAGTTGTGCGGAGTCAAGCCGCACGTCCTGCGGTACTGGGAACAGGAATTCACGCAGCTCAAGCCGGTGAAGCGGCGCGGCAACCGCCGCTATTACCAGCATCACGAAGTGCTGCTGATTCGCCGTATCCGTTCCTTGCTGTACGAGCAGGGCTTCACCATCAGCGGCGCGCGCAACCGCCTGGGCGATGCGCGCGACACGCCGCACGACCAGGACGCGGCGGTGCGTCTGAGCGGTGCCGAGATGCAGGCGCTGCGCGCCGAACTGGGCAATGTGTCGGCGATGCTGGGCGAGGCGCTCGGCACGGCCGCGCCGGCTTCGGCCGGCAACGCGGTGAGCGCCAGCGCCACGGCCTGAGCGGCGTCCCGACGTTCAACGTTCAGTACCTTGCGAGCCATGCGCGCGCCTTGCATGAGAGAGATGCAGGCATCGCGCGGGGCACGCAGATTTTTCGAGTATTCGGCACTTTTTTTGCACCAATGCGTGCAAACATTTTTTAGGTCTGCTATACTCTTTTTCTTTCGGGGCGTAGCGCAGCCTGGTAGCGCACTTGCATGGGGTGCAAGGGGTCGCGAGTTCGAATCCCGCCGTCCCGACCAGCAATACCCTAGGGGGTTAGTGATAGTAATCACTAACCCCCTTTCTCATTTTGGGGACTTTTGCGGGGACTTCCCCGTTAAAGCCGCCCCTCGCTTGAGCACCGTCAACGCCGGACTGCGCGTGTCGGTTGCTGCGATGCGATTTGCATACTCGATCAGCTTGGTCAGCTCGGCCGCAGAGTAGTGCGACGTGATACTTCCATCGGTGTGGCCCAGTAGTGCCTTGCGATCCTCCTCCGGCACGTCAGCCGCATTCACCTTGTATAAGGCCATGGCCTGAAGGTGGTCGGGTAGCTCTTTAAAAAGCATGGCCTGCTCCTCCCACGACAAGGGGTAGGGTTTCCCAGTCGTATGAATCGCGGTTGAGCGTCCGGCATTTATCGGATGCTCCTAAATTCCATTACCCACCACCAGGGATAGCATCTGAGGCGCCGGCGCCGTTGTTCTGCCTGGACTCTCGTGTTCGAGCCGGTCATTTCATCGCCCTGTCGATCGCGCAGGTATGATGCGAGCAGATCTCTCAACTGCTTTCGAAGGGGCTGAACTTGGAATTTCGTCGTGCGAAGCTTGTGCCGGAATTGATCATCAGCAACATGGCGGCGAGTAAAAGGTTTTGGGTAGATCTCTGCGGCTTTTCCATTGCCTATAGTCGAGATGAAGAGGGCTTTGTATATTTGGACCTCAATGGCTCCCAGGTCATGCTTGAAGAGCTCGGTGATGGCAGGAAGTGGATCACCGCGCCGCTCGAGGCGCCCTTGGGCAGAGGGGTGAATTTCGAGATTGAGGTGCCTGAATTGGGCCCGCTTCTTGATAATCTGGCGCAAGTCGGATGGCCGCTCTTCATGCAACCTGAAGAAAAGTGGTATCGCCGGGATGCTGTTGAGGTTGGGGTTCACCAGTTCTTGGTTCAAGATCCAGACGGGTATTTGCTTCGCTTCCAATCGAGTCTTGGCGAGCGGCCGTTCTCTGGGTAGCTTGCCGGCCGGGCCGGCGTGCTGGCTGGTCATCTCGATACCTCGTTGGGATGCGATTCCCCAATACCATTTTTCCGCGTGCGGAGTTTTGCAATGAAAAAAGAAAGCTATCGCATCAACGTTCGGCGGACTGACAAAGGTGACCCGAAGGGCAGCTACACCGCGCATGAAGTCGGCCGCTGTGGAACGCATGAACGGAAGCCTGAGAACTGGAGGAGGTTCAGCAGCCGTGAAGCGCTGGATGCTTTTGGGGTGACCAGCTATCTCGGCGCCTGCGGAAAATGCTGGACCGATCCAGACGAGCGGGCTGAAGAGAATCGAAAGCTCGCTGCGCTGTTTGCGGGGTAGCTTGGTTACGCGTTTGCATTTGGCGTTCATTCAGTGGCTCCTTGCTCCTCGCCCAGTACCCAATGCAGGGCGGCGGCATACTCGCCCGTGGCTTTGGCTAGCGCGGCTTGAATCTGCTTGCGGGATTTCACGCGGGGCCGCTCGCCCAAGACTGCGGCCTGCTTTCGGTTTCGCTGGTGGGGCGTGGCGTTCTTCCCGGCCGCGACCAATTCGGCCACCTTGGCACGTTGCTCATGGGGTTTGAGCTTCACCAATGCCCCGACATGGGTGAGGGTGATCTGAACCGTCTCGATGGCGTTCTGGACGACCTTTGGGCTATCCAGCAGGGCTCAGGTGTCGCGGACCGTGGCGACCGTGCAGTTGTAGATGACCGCAATCTGGTCTTCATCTTTGCCCAGGGCAAGGTGTTGGCGCATCTTCTCGGCGCGCCCCAGCGGTGTATCGGCCGTGAGGGCTTCGTTCTCGCTGACGATCGCGTCCAGAGCGTTCTCGCGTTTGGAGGGATGCGCAATGCGCAGATTCAAGACGATGGCCAGCGGGCTTGATGTTGATGCTGGGCGCCAACGGCTGCACGTCCGTGCCGCCTGCCGCGGCGCCCGCGTGGATCATGGAGCCGGCGCCGAACTTGATCCCTCTGCTCGATCGGATTATTTCGCCCTCCGGGCCGGGATCCAGCAACTGACGGCGCAACTGCAAGCCTGCCAAGCGTGGCTACGCTGAGCGTGTGTCACGCGCCACGCCGCAGGCTATGACATAGCGTTGGCTGAAGAGGCTCCTGCTTCGACCCCGGAGGCGCAACTATAGGTCGGCGTAGCGCGGCAACAAATCCTGGTCTACCAAGCGCATCTCGATATGATTCGCCAATTCGATATGCCCGGGGTTGTCGACCGAAAATACCTCGTTCGCGACACTGACGATGATAGTGCCAGTCTGCGTCTTTCCTGCAGCGGGTACGGGAATCAGCGCCTGGGCTTCCGGAACTTGCTGAGCAGTGATTACTTGAGGCAGATACAGCATCCAGCCCACGCCAGGCTTGTCCTCAAAGACCTTCTTGGCGGCATAAGCCTGTGGTTCGACGGAGACATATTGCGGCTGTAGAACGTCAACAATTACTTGGGTGATAGAGGCCATTTTTTCGACAGTTTCGAAGATTGAGTCGTCTATTGACTCAACATCCAACGAACTGGGAAAGAATCCGCTGCCAACTTGGATCGATACGGAAATTCCGTCGTTGCGATCTTGCGCCCCGTTCCATATTGCGACGTGCGTGACTGTGGAATCTTTTCCATATCGATGCCTCAGTACAGCAAGGATCGCAGCCGATGGCGCGTGACCATCAAAGACGGAATAGAGTAACGCCTCCTCGAGGCTATCTCCCTGTGCATACCACGTGCTAGGGTTCTTCGTCTGTTTGTCTATTGCTGCTGTTATGGGAAACAGCTTTTCTATCTGCGAGGAGAAATCGTCCGAACGTAGTGAGGGGTCTCGGAATTGAGCAGTAATAAGCATGGGTTGCGCTCACGGATAGTAAATAGAATTCACGCGATATCGCTGCAATATGGGCAGCATCCGTTCTCTGGTTTTTGGTGTTTGGAAATACCAACGGAGCTTTGTCGGTGGATTGGAGTGAACCGCAGAAGCCTGTCGTTCGATGATCTCAGACATTTTTTTAAAGCCGCCGAACCAGGGTTCGGATTTGCCATCATCTCCGATGAACTGATCGTAGTCACCTTTGGCCTCCTGCAGCAGGCACTCGGCAGAGATGAATCCGTCAAAGTCGATATCAAAGGGAATGCCTAGGGCCGTCCCTACCCAGTTCCATTCATCACTCCATAGGCACTGTTCTGTATCGTAGTCGTATCCGGTAACCCGAGCCTGGTATGTGTAGGCATTCCAATTCGCGCCGTGCCTGCGCCTGACTTTCCTTCCCAGATCTGGCGGGCACTTTTGGCAGGGCTCCCCTGTTCTTGGCAAAGCAGGGGCGGTGGGCTTGGCTTCGCCATCCTCCCGCGGCGTATCGCCCGGCAACGTGGCAACACCACCCAGTACCGCGCCTGCTGCAGCGCTTGCCGCGGCTCGGGCGAGAGCTGCGGCAATGGCCTCCGCGATCCAACCCGCTAGGGGAATTGCCAACGGTCCTGGCATATTGCTTTACTCCGTATTTTGCAGGTCAGCGCTATGGCGCAATTGCCATTGCATCACCTGGATGAAGTCATGAAATCGTTGATCGGCCGGACGTCCGGGCTTCTCCATCCAGCGACGCAAGCCGGGTTGCTTGTAAAACCCCGGCGCCAGCGCTTCGGTTCTGAGGAAATCAACCAGATTGGCGTCCTCTTCAATTCCCATGGCTCGTGCCTGTGCCAATGCAGTGGCAAGCCGCTCTGATAACCCGCTGGGAGAAAGGCCTGGATAGTCCCGCAGAATGTCTCGCGTGACAGTTTCGACAAAACCTCTTGAGTCGATCGCGCACAGGCCTTCGACCTGTTGTGGGGTGAGTTCAAGCTGCATGAGTCTGGTGAATCGTGGTGAGTTGCCCGTTGCGCTGCACCAGCCAATCTTGAGCCGGCGCAAAGAACCAGGCGCGTTGAGCGGGCGTCAAGATAGCGGCTATGTCGCTCGTGATCCTTGCATCGTAGTAGCGCAGCAGTGCGGTGGAACCATTTGGCATGCGTACATTCAGTCGCGCACGCAACGCCACTGCCAAGTCTTCTGTCGCGTAGCCGCTGATAATCCACACGCACCCGATCTCGCTATCGCCAAGTTGTAGCAGCGAAGCCATATGAGAATCTGAGTCGCCCGTGCAGTCCAGAAGCCAAGGACCAGCGTTGGCCAGCGCTGCGTCAGCGGTTCCATCGAACAGCGCGATGCAAGATGCGGAGCGGAACAAACCCAGATCGGGCGAAATATCAGCATATAGCAGTCTGTCCACCAGGCCATACATTCTCAGGGGATACGTTGTCTGCTGCTGGCGAGAGGTGAGGTATTGCTCTATCTGGTCCGTCACCAGGCTACCCTCGAGCCACGGTCGTTGCCGCGGTGCGTGCGGCGGACTCCAGGCATTCTTGGCAGAGCGTCTCGCTTTGCGGCGTTGGGTCGCTCGCGGGATCTGACAATCCCTCGGCCTCGCTGATGCGCGCCACCATTTGCGAGGCAATTAATACTGCCCCACATGCGGTACGCATCCCTTCTACAGCGGTGTCGTTGCCCATGAAGGAATGATTGCGCCCAGGGTCAGGGAGGATGGGAAATGCTCCTTTGCATTTCGGGCACATGACCTTGTGGCCGACCAAGGCGATTTCTCGCCCGAGAAGCATTGAAATTGGGTGGCCTTCCACCACAGTCCCGCCGTGCGAGGTGCGGTCCCCTTTTCGGATAATGGCGCGTTCGGTCATGTAGCCTCCATTACTGTCTGCCCCCAATTTAGCATTCTTGGCAGGTGTGGCGGCTAGCCTCCTAAAATGACTCGACCCGCCGTGGTCGGCTACCGAAGGGCGTGGCGTTGATTCGTAAGCCCGTTGTTGGCGCTGGAGGCTACACCTCTGCTCGTTGTTGGCTGCCAGCCACGCCCTCTCTCAGACGAGATGCACCTTCACGGCATGCCAGTCATGCGATGCGGAAGGGCATGCGGTAAGGGGATGACCTTGACCTGCCCCCAGATTTTGTACGACTCCGCCAGGCGTTTTACGCTGGAATCGGGGTTCTCGTTGAGTACGGTGAGCAGGATCCGCCCATGGGAATCCTTCGTTGAGGCCGTGGGTACGGTCACCGCTATTTGGAGATATGTTGCGGTAAATCCCGCCATTTTCTTCAATGGCATCGGTGCCTTCAAGGCGCCGCCTCGATCTGCCACATTTATCGGGCGATTAGTCGATTGGACGTAATTTGTTATTGATGGTTAGAATCCAGGCGCTCTGCTTTTTATTAATCAGGCCACGGGTAGCGCCATTCGTTGCAGGCCGCATGGAGAAAAAATGTCGAGGATGAAGAGAATTGCCGTGCTGGCATGCGTTGCCGCCTTGATTTCCGGATGCAAGACCACGGTCGAGACGGCGGTCAGCCTTTCTGATTTACTGACCGCGCCCAGCAAGCAACTACCGGGCAATTTGTATGTGGAGGTGCCAAGCTGCCAAAGCCATGAGGATTCGCGCCTGCCGTCGACCTCGGTGCAGGACGTCCAAAAGGCGATGCCCGGTATTTTCTCCGACGCCAAATATCAAGAATGCTTCCGCAAGGGATTTGATTCCTATGTGCGGTTCTCTGTACCGATATTTCTCGACAAGGACCTGGATGGCAAGCCGGCATCGCCTTCCCATATCAATCTGATATCGAACGAGAAGGCCTTGCTGCGAGTCAGCGTTCCGGACCAGGTGAAGGCCCGCATTATCAATGCGCAAAAGCGATCGCCCGTGGGCGGGTTGGATCTGAAGTTCGTGATTCGGGTCAAGAACGATACGGGCAAGGATTTCGCATTCACGGCCTTGGCGGCGTACATCGACCGGACGCCGCACGTCTTCAATAGCCTGACGGTAAAGCGCGGCGGCGAATTCGTTATCACGCTGTCTGACGTTTCCGCCCGGTCGGCGCTGGATAAAGGTGAAGCCCTGGTCTTGCTGCTGCCGTCGAACTAGCTGTCTTTGCATTTGGCGGGGGTATCCGCGGACATGGGCGTGTCAGGTGGTCTCGGCGCATCGTATGCGGATACTAGACTTGCAGCCACCGCGGTGGGGCGATTGACCAGATTTTATCCCGCGCGCTAGGATGCCGCGGCGCGTTCGCGCCTCATCCATCCGCTACGGAGTCTTCATGGTCACCTGCTATCTGCGCTACGTCATCGACCCCAGCCGTCTCAAGGAATTCGAAGCCTACGGCAAGATGTGGATTGTGCTGGTCGAGAAGTTCGGCGGCACGCACCATGGTTATTTCCTGCCGTCCGAAGGGGCCAACAATATCGCGCTGGCGTTGTTCACGTTTCCCAGCCTGGCCGAGTACGAGCGCTATCGCCAGCAGTCGATGGCGGATCCACAATGCCAGGCCGCATTCCAGTACGCCGAGGACACGCGCTGCATTCTCAGCTACGAGCGCAGTTTCTTTCGCCCCGTGTTCGATTGAACGCAGGCGCGGCGAGGCGGTCCCGCTGGTTCGCTGCCGCAGCCGGCGGGCGCGCCGTCTGGCGCTGCCTGTTATGCCTTGATTTGAGTGGCTCTGTGCCTGTCGTGGAGCGAAGACGGCACGCATAATTTTGCGCATCCGCCAGCCGATTCCAGGAGCCCGCATGCGCTACCGCTACGTCACCGCCGATGTTTTCACCGAACATGCTTACCAAGGCAATCCCTTGGCGGTGGTGCTGCAGGCGGAGGGGCTCGATACCGGGCAGATGCAGCGCATCGCGCGCGAATTCAATTATTCGGAGACCAGTTTCGTGTTGCCGCCGCGTGATGCGGAGCACACCGCCTGGGTGCGTATTTTCACGCCCGACCGCGAGGTGCCGTTCGCCGGGCATCCCAATGTGGGAACGGCCGTGGTGCTGGCGCGCGAGATGATCGCGGCGGGCCAGCCGGCGCCGGCACGGTTTGTGTTCGAGGAAGCGGCGGGTCTGGTGCGCATCGATTTGCGCTATGGCGAGGATGGCGGTTTGCGCGGCGCCGAGTTGGCCGCGCCGCAACCGCTGACGCGCGCCAGCCAGGTGACGGCCGAGGCCGTGGCGCGCGCGTTGAGCCTGGCGCCGGAAGATATCCAGTTGTCCGAGCACGCGCCGCAGGTGGTGTCGGTGGGATTGATCTTCCTGGTGGCGCAACTGGCCAGTCGTGCTGCGTTGCGCCGCGCGACGCCGGACCCGGCGGGCTATGCGGCGTTGCTGCCGTTGGACGGCGCGCGTTCCATCTATGCCTATACCACCGACTGCCGCGACGATGCGGCGCTGGGGCCCACGGATATCCAGGCGCGCATGTTCACCGGCCGTATGACCGAGGACCCGGCCACCGGTAGCGCGACCGGAGCCATGACGGCATTGCGGGCAGCCCTGCGCGGCGCAGGCGCGCTGCGCCTGCGGGTGGGCCAAGGGGTGGACATGGGGCGCGCCAGCCTGTTGCTGGCGCATGCCGAGGTGCGTCCGGATGGCGTATGGGCCGGCGTGGCGGGTCAGGCGGTGGTGGTGATGGAGGGCACGCTGCCGCCGCCCGCTGCAGCCTGAGCCGCGTTGCGCGATCTTGTCGCGGCATGTCCGTGCCGTGTATGCTGGCTGCCATGAACCGCATCCAATTTGCCCCGCCGGCCATGCCGGCCCGGGCCGACAACCGACGAGTCACTCGACGCCTGCGTTGAGTGGCAAGCCGTGTTCGAACGCCGGATCCCCGGTGTTCCCACCAGAAGGCCACGATACCCCTCGTGGCCTTTCTGTTGGCGCGGTATGCGCGCCTTGCTTTGCAGCCATCGAGGGCGTAGCGCCCGGCCTTCGTTTTTCCCTTGGAGAGGAACGAAGCATGAAGCATCCTGAACTGGCCATCCGGTCTTTCCGTCCGGCGGATGAAGCCGCCGTCATCCAGCTGTGGACCGATTGCGGGCTGACGCGGCCCTGGAATGATCCGCGCAAGGACGTGGCGCGCAAGTTGACTGTGCAGCCCGACCTGTTCCTGGTCGGCGAGGCGGACGGCGCCCTTGTCGGCACCCTGATGGGCGGATATGACGGCCACCGCGGCTGGGTCAACTATCTGGCGGTGTCGCCGGCGCATCAGCGCCGCGGCTATGCGTCGGCGCTGATGCGGGCGCTGGAGCGCAAGTTCCTGGAGATGGGGTGCCCCAAGGTCAACCTGCTGATCCGCGCGGGCAACGTGGCGGTGAAGGACTTCTACGCCAGCCTGGGATTCCAGCAGGATGAGGTGATCAGCCTGGGCAAGCGCTTGATTCCCGACCTGTGAGTCAGCGCCTGGCCGGCAGCGTGCTCGCCATGTGGCCGGCGCGGCGTTCAAGGCGCTGCGCCGCCGGCCGCTGGCGGATCGCCTTGGCCTGGCGATCCTGCCGTCGCTGAACGCCGGCGGCGGTGTGCTTCAGGGACCGCCCGCTTTCCCCTACATGGGTTCGGTCAGATACACCGCTTCGCGGCCGACGATGGGCATGCGGGTTGGCATGAAGATGGTGCAGTTATCGCAAGGCGAGCGGATTTCTTCGCCGGCGTTGATGCCGATGAGTTCGCCTTTGTCGAACACCTCGAAGCCGAGCAGCGGCCGCGTGAAGCTGAAGTCGTCGGACTTGACCATATGCACTTCCAGCAGGCGAAACGGTTGTGCCGGCGTCGCGGGCGCGTGGCGGGCGGGCGCGTCGATCAGGCCAAGGTGCGACAGGAAGCGCAACGTGACATCGGTGGCGAGCGTGGCGGCCGATTGCGCGAAGTGCTGGCCGCATTCGACCACCAGCGCGCCGCCGCTGTTGGAAGCGGGATCGCCATGGCGGCCGTAGTTCAGCACGCCGGTGCCGGGAAAGCGGCCGGCCGGCATCACCAGTTGCACCGCCGGCGCGCCGACTGCAGCCGCCAGCGCGGCATTGCGGTCCATCTCGGGATAGACCCAGAACGGCTGCACCGGCGCGCGGGTGGAGTGGATGTCGAGCACGTAGTCGGCTGCGTCCAGCACCGGGCGCAGTTCGCGCGCGCGCCGCAGTTCCGGGCTTTGTTCATTGCCGTCGAGCCATTCGGGCGACCAGATACGGTTCAGGTTGTGGACCAACTGGCGGTTTTCGTAGGGATTGTCGATGTCGAACGCGTCGTAGGCCTCCATGTTGGCGAAGCTGACGGTGAGCGTGCCGATCTTCGGGCGCACGGCCGTATCGAGCAGATGCGTGGCCGCCACCATGCCGCAGATTTCGTTGCCGTGGGTCAAGGCGTTGATCAGTACGTGCGGACCGGGCTTGCCCGATTCGAAGCGATGCACGTAGTCGATGCCGGTGTTGCCCTGGCGATAGGCGGAAAGGTCGCGCGGCAGGACTTCGAGCGGCGCGGTGTCGGGAGCGAAAGCGGGGTTGGACATGGCAGGGAACCTATTCCGGGCGGATGCCGGCGCGGTCGATCAGGTCTTTGTACAAGGCCAGGCGCTGCGACATCATATCGGTGAATTGTTGGGGAGTTTGCAGTTCGGGCGGCAGGGCGCCGCTTTTTTCCAGGGATTGTCTCGTGGTGTCCTGGCGCGCGGCGGTTTGCACCGCATCCAGCAGTTTCTGCTGGATGGCGGGCGGCGTGCCGGCCGGTGCGGCCAATCCGATCCACGACATGGAGTTGAGCACGGGATAGCCCAGTTCGGCAAAGGTGGGCACGTCGGGCAGCGATGGCAAGCGCTTGGGCGCGGCCACCGCCAGCGCGCGCATCTTGCCGACCTGGATGTGCGGCAGGAACGGCGCCAGGTTGTCGAGCGCGAACTGGGCCTCGTTGGACAGCAGCGCGTTCAGCAGCGGCGCGCCGCCGCGATAGGGCACGTGCACCGCGCTGACCTGCAGCGTGTGCTTGAGCAGTTCGGCGTTGAGCTGGCCCATGCTGCCGACGCCGGCGGTGGCGAAGTGGACCTCATCGGGGCGCGCTTTCAGGTAGTCGATGAATTCGGCGAAATTCTTGACGGGCAAGGCGGCGCTGGTCACCAGCACGTTGGGCGAGCGTGCCAGTTGCGAGATCGAAACGAAGTCCTTGATCGGGTCGTAGCCGAGGTTGGGATGCATCAAGGGGTTGGCCAAGTGCGAACTTTGCGACGAGGCGACCAGCGTATAGCCATCGGGCTTGGCGCGCGCCACGCGCTGGCTGCCGATTGCGCCGCCGGCGCCGTCACGGTTCTCGACCACGATGGTGACGCCCAGGATCTTGCCCAGCACGTCGGCGTAGAGCCGGCCGGCCAGGTCGACGGAGCCGCCGGCGGGGAAGGGCACCACCAGGGTAATGGGGCGCGACGGATAGGTGTCGGCGCGTGCGGACAGGGGCAGCAGGGCGGCGGCCATGCCCGCGAGCAGCAGTTGGCGGCGGGCGGGCGACAAGGCCTCGGAGGGGTGCTTCATGAAGCTCTCTTGTGGGGACGATCGGTTCGGTCTATTCTGCAATATTCATTGCAGAATGAAATATAGTCTGCAATGAAAATTGTTTGGTTTGGGGTTATCACCTAGGGCGCCGTCCGCGCTTCGTTTCCAGGGAGTCGTCCGCATCGTGAATCTGCATCAGCGCATCGCCGCCTACGACAAGAAACTGACCAAGACCGAACGGCGCCTGGTCGAGGACATGCTGGCACGCTATCCCCAGGGACTGCTCGAATCCGCCACGGCGCTGGCGCGCAATGTCGGTACCAGTGCTTCCACCGTGGTGCGCCTGTTGGCCAAGCTGGGCTACGACAGCTATGCCCAGGCGCAGATGCAGGCGCGCGCCGAACTCACCGCGCGGCTGGCTTCGCCAGGGGAGCGGGCCGACGCCGTCGGTCTGGACAATCCGTCGGCGCAGGCTTGTCTGCGCAATGCCCTGCTGCATGACCAGCACAACCTGGAAACGACCTATGCCGCGATCGACGCGACGGCGTTCGAGGCCGTGGTGCGCCTGTTGACGCAGCGGCGCGCGCGCGTGCATGTGCTGGGCTTGCGCCAGGCGGCGCCGCTGGCCAGTCACATGGCGCTCTACCTGAACCTGTGCCTGCCCGGCGTGCGCGCCCTGACCGGGGCGGGCCCTCTGTTCCTGGAAGACCAGTTGCTGTGGCTGGACGAGCAGGATGTGCTGCTGGCGTTCACGTTCCGGCGTTATTCGGTGGCTGCCGCCAAGGCGATCAAGGTGTTCAGGGAGCGTGGAGGCAAGGTAGTGCTGGTGACCGATACGGCGGCGGCGCCGGCCGCGGCGCAGGCACACCACGTGCTGCTGGCGCGCACCTCCAGCGCGTCGCCGTTCGATTCGTATGTGGCGGCGCTGTCGATCTGCAATGCTCTGCTGGCGGCGGTGGCGCTGCGCCGCAAACAGGCGCTGGCCGCGACGCTGGAACGCGGCGAGGCATTGTGGGACGCGCAATGGATCCATCCGCCGGCGCGTTGAGCTGGCCAAAAACGACCGCCGAAAGCGGCGCCGGAAGGGTGCGGAAAAGCGGCCTTTCATGGTTTGTCCAGATGCGTTTGCACCACGGCTTCTAGTACGTCATAACCCCTTGAAAACATTGCTTTTCAAGCCTGTTTTTTCTTGGCATATTGCGCTCCGGAACAAGCGGATTTCGGGAGCGCAGGATATGGACTTGTGGCCGCAGCGTCACATCGACGGCTTCGAGGTGCAGTGCGAAGTGGTGAGTCTGGACGCCGGGGTGCTGGCGATAGAGATCAGCGTGGCGCGGGCCGGCGTGGCAGCCTTGCCGCAGCGCTGGCCGCTGCCGCGTTTCGTGACCTTCGCCGATCCGGCGGTGGCGCGACGGCATGCCGAATTGGTGCTGTCGGGCATTGTGTCGGTGGACCCGGCCACCGGTGAGCCGCGCTACGGCATTCTTTGAATACGGTGGGGCGGCGTCCGGGTGTCGATCCGCTTGCAAGGCGGTATCGAGACGAGGATTGGCATACCAAATGTTGCTCACCCGCGAGTCCCGTGCCGGGTGGCACACGCCGCCGATCCAGGCTCGAACGGGCCTCCCGTGCCCGTGCGTGGCGGTAGGTTTTGTTTCGTTTATCACATCATGTGCCTTGCGCCGGCGCCTGGGGCCGGTACAGTGGACAACGGATGACAACAAAAAGGAGAGTTCCATGTTCGACACTTTTCCTGTCCTGCGCCGTGCCGGTCTGGCCGCGGCGACCATCGGCGTGGCCGGCCTGTTGTTTGCCGGGTGCACCACCACCACGCCGCAATCGAGCGCGTCCGCGGCGGAGCAGCGCCAGTCGATCAACAGCGCGGCCAACGCGTCTTTGGGCAAGCTGTATGAAGCCGCGCCGCAATCGAAGGACCTGGTGGCGCGCGCCAAAGGGGTGCTGATCTTCCCGGATGTGCTGAGCGGCAGCTTCTTCATCGGCGCCGAGCACGGCAAGGGCGTGCTGCGGGTGGGCGGCGCCAATGCCGGCTACTACAGCACGACCGCGGGTTCGATCGGCTTCCAGGCCGGCGCGCAGTCCAAGGCGATGTTCGTGTTGTTCATGACCGACGAGGCCCTGAACAAATTCCGCAACAGCAACGGCTGGACGGTGGGCGCGGACGCCACCGTCGCGGTGGTCAACATCGGCGCCAATGGCCGCATCGACACCAATACGGCGCAACAGCCGGTGGTGGGGTTCGTGCTCAACAATGGCGGCCTGATGGCGGGCGTGTCGCTCGAAGGCACCAAGATCGCGAAGATCGATATGTGATGGCGATGGCAACCGGGGCGGCCCGCGCGGCCGTCGCGGCGCCAAGCAAAACGCCGCGGCTTCAGGCCGCGGCGTTTTGCATTGAGGGGGCGCGTGTCAGCGCAGGATGTCGTCGCCATGGCTGCGCACGGCGTTCTCGCGTTCGATTTCGGCGGCTTCGATTTTCGGGTCGAGGCCGCGCCAGCGCAGGATGCGGCCGCGTTCCTCGGCGGGTTCCCAGCCGAGCATGCCGTAGCGCGTGATCTCGGTTTCTCCGGTGTCGAATGCCACCTCGAAGTAGCCCTGACGATCGGGCAGCGTGCTGCCGGGGAACCAATCGGTTTCTGGCATGTTGGACTCCTTGCCAAGCGATGAAGGGGGCGGCTTCTGCCTGAAGCCGGACGCATTTCATTGTCGGCCCGGCGGCGTGTTCCCGCAAGCGCGGCGGGACGCGACGGCAGGCTAGCCGAGCGGCACCGCGGTGGTGTAGAGCACCTGCTTGAGTGCGAAGCTGGAACGGATGCTGGCCACGCCGGGAATGCGGGTGATGTGTTCGACGATCAGGCGCTCGAGCGCATCGACGTCGGGCACCAGCGCACGGATCAGGTAGTCGGCATCGCCGGACATCAAATAGCACTCCATGATCTCGGGCAACACGGCGATCTCGCGCTCGAACACATCGAGCGCGGTCTTGCGTTGCTTGTCCAGCGAGATCTGGATGAACACATTCACCTTCAGGCCCAGCTTGCGCGCATTGAGCAGCGTGACGCGGCGGTCGATCAGCCCTTCGGTTTCCAGCCGGCGCACCCGCGCCAGGCAGGGCGAGGCCGACAGATTGACGCGCGCGGCCAGTTCGACGTTGGTCAGGCGCGCATCGCGCTGGAGCTCGTTGAGGATGCGGATGTCGGTGGCATCCAGGTTGATTTCCGGCATAACAGGCAGGTTGTTCGTGGATAGGCAGTTCGTTTGTGCCGAGTATGCCCGTTCCTGGGTTGAATTGAGGTGAAATATGCTGGGGTTTACCCTATAGACTATTCCTTTGTTTGGCAAATAAGCCAAGAGACGGAATATTCAAGCGGTAGATGTGGCAGCAATGAGTCAGCAGGGCACTTTTCGCAAATTCCTGCCCCTGGCGGGGGCGGTGATGATCTGGGGCGGCAATTGGCCCGTCATGAAGCTGGGGCTGGCGCACATGAGTCCGCTCTGGCTGGCGGCCAGCCGCTTCGGGTCGGCCGCGCTGATCAGCGTGGCGGTGCTGGCGCTGCTGGGCCGGCTGCGATTGCCGACGCGCCAGGAATGGCCGCTGGTGGCGGGCGTGGCGTTGATGCAGATGGGCGCGTTCACCGCGCTGGCGCTGTGGGCCCTGCAGTACGTGGCGCCGGGGCGGGCCTCGGTGATCGCCTACGCGACCTCGATCTGGGTGATTCCGCTGTCGTGGCTGGTGCTCAAGGAGCGCTTGTCGGCGGCGCAGTGGCTTGCCGTCGGGCTCAGCTACGCGGGCATTGGCGTGATCGTGGCGCCGGCCTTCAGTCCGTGGCAGGCGCATACCGTGATCGGCCTGGCGATGCTGCTGGGCGCCTCGTTTGCCTGGGCCTGCAACATCATCCAGCTGCGCGGCAGCCGCCACGTGCGGCTGGGCGCCGACATGATTCCCTGGCAGACCGCGATCGCCAGTGTCCCGCTGGCGGCGCTGGCCTGGTTGCGCGACGGCGCGCCGACCTTCCTGGGCGTAGCGGACGCCTGGCCGGTGATCCTGTATACCGGCCCGCTGGCGACCGCGCTGACTTTCATCGTGGTGCTTGGCATGACGCAGAAGCTGCCGCCGGTGGCGACGTCGATCGCCATGCTGTGCGTGCCGGTCATCGGCCTGCTGGTGTCGTCGGTGGTGTTCCGGGAACGCATTTCGCCGGACCTGGGGCTGGGGCTGGGCCTGATCGCGCTGAGCGTGGCGGCGTCGGCGCTGGCGGCGCGCCTGAAGCGTCCCCTGGCGCTGCGGCCGTCATAGGGAGGGCCGCGGCGCGGCGTGCTATCGTTGGCGCATTCAACTGAGAGTCACGCATGGCATTGCATCGTTTCGAAAAGGGTGAGCTGGGTCACTGGCTGCGCGTCGTTGCCGATAATTCGGATCCGGGCGCCGTCCAGGCCGATGTGCCCGCGCATGTGGCCGAGGCGCTGCAGACCTTGCGGTGCATCGACCCGGGCCCGGATGGCGCCTGGCGCATCACCGAGAAAGGCAAGCTGGCGCTGCGCATGGAAGAACCCGGCGCCATGCATTTGCGCTAGCACGCGCGCCGGCCCGCGGGCCTTTCCCTGTCCGCTTTGCCCCCTTGGTCCCGTAACCACGACACGTTTGTGACGAAGCGCCGTGTGGCGGGATTTCGTCCATTTCTTGCGAATGTTCGCGCCATGTGTCGTCAGATGGACGCCTATCGGGGCGGCCTACGGGAATTTCCTGAGACGGTTTGTTCGATTTGGCAGCGTCCGGACGTATCGCGCGCTGCGCGCCGCCGGTAAGATGAACTTGCGTGACGAATTCAGGTCTATTCATTGCGCGGGAGTTCTGCACCCGCCTCGTCACGCGTGGTTCACGCGTTTAGGTAGCCGACTGGGAGGTAGCACATGCAGCATCGTGACCAGGAAGTACTGATCGACGTTTCCACAGCGGCCATGGATACCGGCGGATATGGCGTATTGCTGACGGTAACGGCTGAGGGCGGCACCGAAGTGGATGCCGCGTTTTCCCACTTGGGCAACTGCGCCTCTCTGGATGAGGCACGTGATCGCGCGGAAGTCTTCGCGCAGAACTGGGTCGAGGAAAACATCTTCCGCTAGGCGCGTCCGCGCCGAAGGAAGTTGAACGGCTGTACCGGTCTGTGTGGCGCATGACAATCAGGATGACGTTCCAGAGATGGCGGCGGAAATTTCGGTTATCGTCGCTGCTCCATAACAAGCGGTCCTTATCGGACCTGCGTCGTTCCAAGATGACTGCCGCACAGACCAACTCCGCACTGGCGGAGCACATCAACGCTTTCCGCGAGCATTTCGACACCGTCATCCTGCCCATGTGGATGGGGCGGGGTTTCAATGACGCGTTGGGTCTGCCCTTCGAATCCCTGGATGCTGCCACCGGCACGCCGCTGCCTGTCGAGCGCTATCGCGCCATGGCGTGCGCGCGCCAGTTGTATGTCTATGCCGGCGCGCCGGGCGCCGCCGCCAGCGCGCACGCCGACCGGCTGTTCGCGTCGTTGCGCCGCGTGTTCCGCGACGAGACGCATGGCGGTTGGCACTACAGCGTCGACGCGCAAGGACGGCCGCTCGACGCGAGCCAGGATCTCTATACCCACGCTTTCATCGTATTCGCCTGCGCCGCGTATTTCCGGCGCTCGCGCAACGCCGATGCGCGCAAATTGTTGTTGGCCACGGCCGAGAACATCGAGGCGCGCTTTCGCGGTGGCGACGGGCTGTACCTCGCCGCCCTGAGCCCGGACGGGCGCCAGCCGCTGCGCGGACCGGCGCAGAATCCCATGATGCACCTGACCGAGGCCTATCTGGCCGCGGCCCAGGTGGCCGAGCCGGCCTTGTTCGCCACGCGCCTGCGTGGCCTGGCGCAGGCCATGACCCAATCCTTCGTGAGCGCGCCGACGCAGTGCATTGCCGAAATGCCGCTAGGCACGGCCGGCAATCGCATCGAGCCGGGCCACCAGTTCGAGTGGCTGTCGCTGGTGCGCGAGTCGGCCGAGGTGTTCGAAGGGCTGGACCTGGTCGAGTCGCTGCCGCGGGGCGTCCATTGGGCCCGCGCCCATGGGGTGGATGGGGGGGGAGTGCTGGCGGCCCTGGATGAACGGGGCGCGGTGCTGGACGATACCCGCCGGATCTGGGCCCAGACCGAATACCTGCGGGTCCTGGCGGTGCTGGACGATCGGCCGGCGCTGGCCGAGGCGCTGGCCGTCTTCCGGGGTCGCTTCCTGCATGACGGCGGCTGGTACGAATGCCTGGACGGCGGCGGCGAGGTGACGCGCGCCGATATGCCGTCGACCTCGCCCTACCATCTGGCGACCTGCCTGGCGGCGTTGCCAGTCGTTGTTTAATTGTTCCGTTAACAATTTTTGTTTAATCGACGATAGGTTTTAATAGAAAAACATTGGTGAAATCCCTTACAATTTAGTAACTATGTTTGTGGGGAAGCATCAATGAGCGTTATGTGCTTGGCTTGCCAACGCATCCACCCCGGTCTTGCCGGCGTGGCACCGCATGCCCATCTGGGGCATCAGGGATTCACCAACCCGACGCAGAAAGGCCGCGAGGAAAGCCGCGAAGACCACTTCCGTTGCTTGAGTTGCGGCGCCAAATGGTTGCGCGAAACCGATAAGTGGGGCGTGGATCTGGGGTTCAAGCTGGCGCCCTGAGGCGCCGTGCTGCCTGGCCGCGAGGCCGCCAGACCGCCTGTCATCAGCGGGCCCCGTGTCGGGGCCCGTTTTGTTTTGTAACGCTCGGTCTTGCAATCAGGCCTGGACGGCAGCCGGGGCGTCGGAATCCTGACCAGCGGTATCAAGCAGCCACTGCCGGAAACAGGATAGGGCATAGTGATCGCGCCGTTGCGGGGGGGCACACAGGTGATAGCCGCGGGCGATGGCGATGCGCAGGTCGGGGAATGGGGCGGCCACGCGGCCGGCCTGCAGGTCGTCCTGCACCAGGCAGCGTTGCAGCACCGCGATGCCCATGTCCGCCATCACGGCGCGCACCAGGATGCTGACCTGGTCGAAACCGCTGGCCAGCTTGAGCTCGTCGCGCCGCACCCCGGCAGCCTCGAACCAGCGCGCCCAGTTGTCCATGGCATTGGCGTGGTACAGCAGGGGTTCGCCGAGCAGGCCGGCAGCGGTGTCCCACAGATGCGCCGCGCGTCTTGCGGCCAGCCGCGAGGGGCTGCAGATGGCGATCATTTCGCGGCCGATCACGTAGTCCGCTTGCCAGCCCGGCCATTGCCCGGCGACGCCCGACAGGATCGCGGCGTCAGGCGTGGCGCCGGAGAAGTCTTCGTTGCGGCGATAGGCTGTGAAGCTCAGCTGGATCTCGGGATGGCGGCGGTGGAAATCGGGCAGGCGCGGCACCAGCCAGGCGCTGGCCAGGGTCGGCACGCTGGATAGCGTCAGGCGCAGGCGGCGATCGTCGGCGCGCAATTCGGCGCTCAGGGTCTCGATGGCCTGCAGCGGCGCCAGCCCGCCGTCATAGAGCTTGCGGCCGGTTTCGGTCAGGGTCAGACCATGGGCGTTGCGGCGCATCAGCGGTTGGCCGAAATGGGTTTCGAGCCGGGCGATGGCGCGGCTGATCGCGCCCTGGGTCACGCACAGTGTTTCGGCGGCCAGGGTGAAGCTGCCCAGCCGCGCGGCTGTCATGAAGGCATGCAGCTCGGACATCGATGGCGAATGCAGGCGCATGAGCGGGCAGGTCGGGCAGGGTCGCGGCACCATTATTCGGGGCTGCCCATGGCGGAGCCGCGCCGTGTCGCCACGCCCTAGCATGAGCGTTGGTAATGAAGGCGTGCAATATAGTCGTTTGAAAGCGGATCGTAAAGTTCGGACACTGGCGGCCTCGCAGCAAGACCTGCACCTTTTCCGGAGTCGCTCCATGCCCCGCCGCTTTTTCGGCTGTTCCGCGCGTATCGCGCTCGCCGGCGTCTGCGCCGTGCTGTCTTTTGCCGGTCAGGCGCAAGCCGCCGACTATCCTTCCCGTCCCATCAAACTGGTGGTGCCGTTCGCCGCGGGCGGCTCGACCGACATCGTGGCGCGCCTGGTGGCCGAGTATGCCGGCCGCGACCTGAAGCAGACCATCGTGGTCGAGAACAAGGCCGGCGCCGGTGGTTCGCTCGGCATGGAGCAGGTGGCGCGTTCGACCGCCGACGGCTACACCCTGGGCATGGCGACGATGAGCACGCACGGATCCAATCCGGCCGTCTATCGCCGGATGAACTATGACCCGCTCAAGGATTTCGAGCCGGTCGCCAACGTGCTGGCCGTGCCCAGCATCTTCGCCATCAACCCGCAGGTCCCGGCCAAGAACATGGCCGAGTTCGTGGCGCTGGCCAAAGGCCAGGCGGACAAGTACAGCTTCGCTTCGCCCGGGGTGGGGTCGCTGGGCCACGTGAACATCGAGAACTTCATGATGCTGGCCGGCATCAAGCTGCTGCACGTGCCGTACCGCGGCGCGGGTCCGGCGCTGAACGATGTGATGGGCGGACAGGTGGACGCGATCACCGACAACCTGTCCTCGACCCTGCCGCAGGTGCTGGGCGGCAAGCTGCGCCCGCTGGCCGTGCTGGGCGCCGAGCGCTCGCCGTTGCTGCCTGACGTGCCGACCTATATCGAGCTGGGCTATCCCGAGATGGGTACCGGTGGCTGGTTCGGCCTGGTGGCGCCGGCCGGCACGCCGCCCGCGGTGATCGAGCGCCTGAACCAGGCGGTGCGCGCGGCGATGCGCGACCCGGAATTCCGCAAGAAGGCCGAGGACGTTGGTGGTACGCTGATGCCGACCTCGCCGCAGGAATTCAAGGTTCAGATCGAACAGGCCCTGGCGCGTTACGCCAAAGTCGCCAAGGCCGCCAACATCCAGGCTGACTGATGATGACACCCGCCGATTTCCAAGCCGTTTCCGTGCATGCCCCGACCGCGCCCGCGCTGCCTTTGGTGTGCGATTCGCCGCATAGCGGCGAGCGCTACCCCGCGGACTTCGGCGCAGTGGCCAGCCTGGCGCAGTTGCGCCAGGGCGAGGACACGCACGTGGACGCCTTGTGGTCGGCGGCGCCGGCAATGGGCGCCACGCTGGTGGCGGCACACTTTCCGCGCGTCTACATCGATCCCAACCGCACGTTGCGCGATCTCGATCCGGAGCTGCTGGCCGAGCCCTGGCCGGAACCGCTCGAACCGGGCGAGAAGACCCGCCTGGGCAAAGGGCTGATCTGGCGCCGCATGGACCCGGCCACGCCGATCTATGACCGCAGGCTGACGCTGGCCGAAGTGCGCCATCGCATCCAGGCGTACTACGAGCCGTATCACGCGGCGCTGGCGCAGGCCATCGAAACCGCGCAACGCGATTTCGGCGCGGTCTGGCACCTGAACCTGCACTCGATGCCGAACGATGCCTACGAGCGGCTGGGCCGCGAGAGCGCGCATCCGCTGGCCGATTTCGTGCTGGGCGATCGCGATGGCACCACCTGTGAACCGGAATTCATCGCGCTGATCGAGACGGCGCTGCGCGACCGCGGCTACACCGTGGCGCGCAACGATCCCTACAAGGGCGTGCAGTTGATCGCGCAGATCGGCCAGCCGGCGTTGAACCGGCACAGCCTGCAGGTCGAGATCCGTCGGCCCCTGTACATGGACGAGGCGACGCGCGAGCGCAACGCGGGCTTCGAATCGCTGCGCGCCGATCTGTCGCAAGTGTTGACGCAAGTGGCGCAGTACGTGCGCGCGCGCCTGCCGGCGATATCGTCGACAAAATAGACGCGCGTGCATCGTTGCAATCCCGCGGCCCCGATTGATGCGAATCAATCGGGGCCGTTGCACGTGCGCTTAAGTTTCCCAATGCGGGGCCGTTGTCGCTAACAACGACCTGCGTCGATCATTGGCGCGGCCTATAAGGAACCGGTATGGCCGAGAAGATCATCAATGGTTTTTCCGTCGTGGCGTACGCGACCCAACCCGAGGGGCGCATTCCGGCGCGCGCCTTTCTGGAAACGCGGCGTCTGCCGGTGAAGGCGGAGACGGCGGCCCTGGCCGCTGACGCGCAGGCCGAGCCGCCGGCCTGTGACGCGGCCGAGGCCGTGGAGGAACCCGAAAGCCAGGCGTTCGAGATATTCGTCACGCGTCGCTTTCGCGGCGCGGTCGAAGCGATGTCGGCGGCGCGCAACGCGCTGGACCGGGTCAAGTCGGTGGACGAGGACGGCGTGCCCGATCACCTGCCGGACTGACGCCGCGCACGGTGTCAGGTCAGCGCGCTGCGCATCAGGATCTCGGTCAGTGCCCGGGTCGGCTGGTTGGGCGCGGGCGCCGAGATGACGATGAATTCCACCTGTGGCAGCGCCGGCAGGGCCGGCACCCCGGCGGGCGCGGCCAGGCCGGCGGTGGACAGGTGCGAGGGCTGTACCGTGATGCCCAGCCCGGCGCGGGCGGCCGCCTGACAGCCGGCGTAGCTGGTGCTGGTGCAGACGATCTGCCAACCGCGGCCGGCACGCGCCAGCGCATCGAGCGCCAGGCCGCGGGTGACGCTGGGTTCACGCAGCAGTATCAGGGGCAGCGGCGCGTCCGCGGCGATGCGCAGGCCTTCCTTGGCGCGCCACAGTAGCGCCTCTTTGTGCAATGTCTGGCCGCGGCGGTCGCCACGGCGGCGTTTGCCGATCATGACGTCCAGGCCGTTGTCGTCCAGCAGCCGGTAGAGATCGCTGGTGACGCCGATGGTGATGTCCAGTTCGACTTCCGGATGGGCCTGGCGGAACGCGGCCAGCACGTCGGGCAAGGGCCCCATGGCCAGGTCGTCGGAGGTGCCGAGCCGCACCCGGCCGCGCAGCCGCGGCACGTCGAACAGGCGTTCGGCCCGCTCGTGGGCGTCGAGGATGATCTCGGCATGAACCAGCAGGCTGCGCCCGTCGCTGGTCAGCGCCAGCGAGTGGGTGTCGCGCAGGAACAGGCGGCGGTTCAACGACTGCTCCAGCTGGCGGATGTGTTCACTGACGGTGGGCTGGGTCAGGCCGAGGCGGCGCGCGGCTTCGCTGAAGCTGGGCGCGCCCGCGGCGGTGGCGAATGTCTTGAGCCAGAGCGGATTGAGCATGGCGGCCTGCTTATAGGAAAGTCCGATAGCAGCTACAGTAACCAGTGGCCTTCACGATAGCAAGCGGCACGCCTATAGTTTCCGCAACCTCTCTGGAAACTTCTCGTCATGCGCCGCTTCCTGCCCGACTCGTTCACGCTCATTCTGATCGCCACCGTGGCGTTCGCCAGCTTTTTCCCGGCCGTGGGCAAGGGCGCCTCGTTCATGATGGTGGCCAGCAATGTGGCGATTTCGCTGCTGTTCTTTCTGCACGGCGCGCGCTTGTCGACCGATGCGATCGTAGCCGGGGTCAAGGACGTGCGCTTGCATGCGCTGATCCTGAGTTGCACCTTCATCCTGTTTCCGCTGTTGGGACTGACGCTGCGCGCGCTGTTTCCCGGTTTGCTGACGCCGTCGCTGTGGCTGGGCGTGATCTTCGTGTGCACGCTGTCGTCCACGGTGCAGTCGTCGATCGCGTTCACCTCGATGGCGCGCGGCAACGTGCCGGGCGCGATCTGCGCGGCCACCGCTTCCAATCTGCTCGGCACGGTGCTGACGCCGCTGCTGGTGGCGGTGCTGCTGCATCGCCAGGGTGGCGGCCATGGGCTGGCCGATGCCGGCCGCATCCTGGTGCAACTGCTGCTGCCGTTCGCGGTGGGCAGCCTGCTGCGGCCGTGGATCGGCGCCTGGGCGCAGCGCAACAGCCGGGTCCTGTCGAAGGTGGACCGCAGTTCGATCCTGCTGGCGGTCTACACCGCTTTCAGCGAGGCGGTGGCGCAAGGCATCTGGCATGCGTTCCCGGCGATCGACCTGGCCACCATGGTGCTGGTCAATGCCCTGTTGCTGGGCACGGTGCTGCTGGTCACGACCTGGGGCAGCCGCAAGCTCGGACTGTCCAAGGAGAACGAGATCACGCTGGTGTTCTGCGGCTCGAAGAAGTCGCTGGCGTCAGGGATTCCGCTGGCCACGGTGCTGTTCGGCACGTCGCAGATGGGTATCGTGGTGCTGCCGCTGATGATTTTCCACCAGATGCAGTTGATGGTCTGCGCGGTGCTGGCGCGGCGCTACGCCGACCGCGCCGAGCCGGCGCAGGTGGCCGAGCCGGCCCGCGCCTGAAGGCTAGCCTTCGGCGGCGAGCGGCTGGATTTTGCCGCCGGGCAGCCAGTAGACGGCGCCGTCGCGTTCCTCGACCGTCAGCACGGTAAGGCGGCCATTCTTGCAGGGGCCGCCGACGCACAGGCCGGTGTCGGGCTGGTAGGTGGCGCCGTGGCGGGCGCACATGATCAGATCGCCGGCGCGGGTGAAGAAGCTGCCTTCCCAATCGAGTTCGACGCCAACGTGGGCGCAGCGGTTCAGATAGCCGTGCACCCGGTCCTGGTAGCGCACGAAGAACGCCGTGGTCCGGCCCGCGCTGTCGGTGACCGGCACTTTGACGCCGAGCCCGCCGTTGACCAGGTCGGTGGCGGCGCAGACGCGGACTTCGGGAGCGGTACGGGAATCCTGCATGGATGGCCTTGGAAGCAAAGGGTGCGATCTTCGGACAGGGGGGCGGGCCTTGTCAATCCGCGGGCGCGGCGCCGTTTTCCTGCTGCCGCGCCCACATGGCGGCATACAGGCCGCCCGCCGCCAGCAGTTGCGCGTGGCGGCCGCGTTCGGCGATGCGGCCGTCCTCGAGCACGAGGATCTCGTCGGCGTCGGCCACGGTGGACAGGCGGTGGGCGATGATGAGCGTGCTGCGGCCGCGGCTGACTTCGCGCAGGTTG
>LXNH01000029.1_pt1 | contig 29524 bp, 29 predicted proteins | sample 809111 | NCBI WGS metagenome assembly LXNH01 (sample SAMN04870528, study PRJNA318959) | seawater metagenome | biome: 00002010; material: water; isolation source: marine seawater | place: Greece: Milos, Mediterranean Sea | collected 2013-05-29 | depth 5-7 m
GAACATCCAGACCCCGGCCAGGATCAGGATCGGCGCCAGCGAAGTCAGGTCGAACGACAGCAACTGCACGATCAGCGTGGTGCCGACGTTGGCGCCCAGCATGGCGGCCAGGGCCGGCATCAGGCCGACTACGCCGCCGGCGGCGAAGCCGGTGATCATCAGGCCGGTGGCGGTACTGCTTTGCAACGCGGCGGTGATGCCCAGGCCCGCGGCGAAGGCTCGCAGGCGGGTCCCGAGGGCCCGGCCCAGGGCGGCGCCGAGGGCGGCGCCAAAGGCGCGCTGCACGCCCGTTTGCACCATGTGCACGCCCCAGAGCAGCAGGGCGACATAGCCGGCGAAGTCGAGCAGGGTGATGAGTCCGGACATCCTTGGGTCGTTCCGTTCTTTTTATGACAAGAAATAATTCTGTAATGATCGCATGCCGGGACGGGCGGGGAAACCCGTATCCCGAATACAGCATACGCCCCGCAAGGCAAGATGCGCAGTCTCGGACCTTCCGCGTATCATTGCCGGATATTTCTTGGATGCAGGGGAGTGCCGGTGGCCGTTTCCGTTTTCGATCTATTCAAAATAGGCATAGGTCCGTCGAGTTCCCACACTGTCGGCCCCATGCGGGCCGCATTGCTGTTTGTCCAGGGCCTGGAGCGCGACGGCCTGTTGCCACGCGTGGCCAATGTGCGCGCCGAGCTGTACGGCTCGCTCGGCGCGACCGGCAAGGGCCACGGCACCGACAAGGGGGTGTTGCTGGGCCTGATGGGCGAGGCGCCGGACACGGTCGACCCGTCCGCCATCGCCGGCATGATTGCGTCGGTGCGGGCCAGCCGCCAGTTGCCGCTGCTGGGACGCCACGCGGTGCCGTTCGTGGAAAAGGAACACATGTTGTTCTACCGCCGTGAAGCCATGGCCGAGCATCCCAATGGCATGAAATTCCATGCCTTCGATGGCGAGGGTGTGGCGTTGCGCGAGGCGCGCTACCTGTCGGTGGGCGGCGGTTTCGTGGTGACGGCGGGGGCCTCCAACAGCCAGGTCATCGCGGCGCATGACCAACTGCCGTATCCCTTCCGCACCGGCCGCGAGCTGCTGGCGATGTGCCGCGACAGCGGCTTGAGCGTGGCGCAGCTGATGATGAAGAACGAGTTGACCTGGCGCGAGGCCGGCGATGTCGCGGCCAGATTGGATCAGATCTGGCAGGTGATGCAGGACTGCGTCTCGCGCGGCTGTGGCATCAACTATCCGGAGGCCGATGGCGAACTGCCTGGGCCGCTGCGGGTGCGCCGCCGCGCCCCCGAGCTGTACCGCAACCTGACGCAGCGTGCCGAGCGCACACTGTCCGACCCGCTGTCGGTGATGGACTGGGTCAACCTGTACGCCATGGCGGTCAATGAGGAAAACGCCGCCGGCGGGCGGGTGGTGACGGCGCCGACCAATGGCGCGGCCGGCATCATCCCGGCCGTGCTGCACTACTACGACCGTTTTGTCCCGGGTTCCAGCCGCGAAGGCGTGCGTGATTTCCTGCTGACCGCGGCGGCCGTCGGGCTGCTTTACAAGTACAACGCCTCGCTGTCGGGCGCCGAGGTCGGCTGCCAGGGCGAAGTCGGCGTGGCCTGTTCCATGGCGGCGGGCGGCCTGGCCGCGGCGCTGGGTGGCTCGATCGAGCAGGTGGAGAACGCCGCCGAGATCGGCATGGAGCACAATCTGGGCCTGACCTGCGACCCGGTTGGCGGCTTGGTGCAGATCCCCTGTATCGAGCGCAATGCCATGGCTTCAATCAAGGCCGTCAACGCCGCCCGCATGGCGCTGCGCGGCGACGGCCAGCATTATGTATCCCTGGATTCGGTGATCAAGACCATGCGCGAGACCGGCGCCGACATGAAGACCAAGTACAAGGAAACGGCGCGCGGTGGCCTGGCGGTGAACATCGTCGAGTGCTGAGGCCGCTGGCGGCCGCCAAGCGAAAAGCCCCTTGAGCGATCAAGGGGCTTGTTTTTTCACTTGGCCGGCGTCAGATCACGCGCGCCTGTTGCAGCGCGGCGATACGGGCCGGGATCGGCGGATGCGAGGCGAACATGGCCGCCAGGCCGCCCCTGCCGGTGATGCCAGAGGCTTCGAACGACCTGGGCAGCTCGCCCGGTTCCAGGCCGCCCAAGCGCGCCAGGGCGCGGATCATGGGTTCGCGGGCGCCCATCAGGTGGGCCGAGCCGGCGTCGGCGCGGTATTCGCGCTGGCGCGAGAACCAGGCCACGATGATCGAGGCCAGGATGCCGAAAATGATCTCACAGACGATCACGGTGACCATGTAGCCGGGGCCGAGACCACGCTCGTTCTTGAACACCACGCGGTCGATGAAGTAGCCCACCACGCGCGCCAGGAACACGACGAAGGTGTTGACCACGCCCTGGATCAGGGTCAGCGTGACCATGTCGCCGTTGGCGATGTGGGCCACTTCGTGGGCCAGCACCGCGGCCACTTCCTCTTCGCTCATGCTTTCGAGCAGGCCGGTCGACACCGCCACCAGCGAGTCGTTCTTGAAGGCGCCGGTGGCGAAGGCGTTGGGCGCGCCGTCGTAGATGGCGACTTCCGGACGGCCGATGCCGGCGCGGTCGGCCAACTGGTGGACCGTGTCCAGCAGCCAGGCTTCGCGCTGGCTGCGCGGCGCGTTGGGATCGATTACCTGCGCGCCGGTGCTCCATTTGGCCATGGGCTTGCTGATCAGCAGCGAGATGATGGCGCCGGTGAAGCCGACCACCACCGAGAAGATCAACAGGGCCTGCAGGTTCAGGCCGTTGGCGGTCAGGTAGCGGTCCACCCCCAGGATGCGCAGCGTGGCCGACAGCACCAGCATGACGGCCAGGTTGGTAATGACGAAAAGGATGATGCGTTTCATGCTTTTTTTGTTCCTCAGCGAGCGGGATTTGTGCGGAATTGGACTGTGCCGCGGCGCCGCAGTTCCCCAACTGCTGGGCCGCTCCCGGTGACGGAGAGTATAGTATCGCTTTCCCTTATTTCTTCCGTCACTTTTACCTGAGCGCAGCCCCCCGATGCAGGCACTTTGGATGTTGCTGGCGTCCGCCATGTTCGCCATCATGGGGTCGTTCGTGAAGCTCGGCACCGAGCATGGCGCTTCGCTGCCGCAGGTGGTGTTGTTTCGCGGCCTGCCGTCGGTGGTGCTGCTGCTGATCTGGGCCCGCGCCGGGCGCCAGTCGATCGTGCCCACCAGCTGGAAGCTGCACCTGTGGCGCAACCTGTCCGGCGTCACCTCGATGTGGCTCGGTTTCTTCGCCATTTCCCACTTGCCGCTGGCCACCGCCACCAGCCTGAACTACACGGCGCCGCTGTTCATCGCCTGCTGGATGCTGGGATGGGGCGGGGCCCAGCGCGATCCGGTGCGGATCGCCGCCGTGGCCCTGGGCTTCCTGGGCGTGATCGCGGTGCTGCGCCCCAGTATCAATGACGAACAATGGCTGGCCGCCCTGCTGGGCCTGGGGGCCGGCGCCATGTCGGCGATCGCCATGATGCAGATCCGCCAACTGGGCCGTATCGGTGAACCCGAATGGCGCACGGTGCTGTTTTTCTCCGTGGCGGTGTGTGCCTCCAGTTTGGCCGGCCTGGGCTTCGAAGGCTGGGGCCAGGCCGACTGGACCGGCTACAGTTCGCTGCTGGGCGTGGGCGTGACCGGCCTGTTCGGCCAACTGGCCATGACGCGGGCGTTCGGCCTGGGGTCGGCGCTGCTGACCGCGGCCCTGCAATACAGCACGATCATCTTCGCGGCCCTGCTCGGCATGGGCTTCTGGGGCGATACCCTGGATGGCCTGGCCTGGGCCGGCATGGGCCTGATCATCTTCGCGGGCCTGCTGTCGGTCTGGCGCACCATGCGCGATCCCAAGCCGGCCTGATCCCGCGATCCCGATTCCCTCCCAGGAGCCTCACCGATGACCATGACCCTGATTTCCGCCGCCGATCTGGCCACGCATCTGGGGGCGGCGGACGTGCGCGTGTTCGACGTACGCCACGACCTGATGAATCACGCCGCGGGCCGCGAGGCCTATGCCGCCGGCCACATTCCGGGCGCCCGTTACCTCGACCACGAGACGGAGCTGTCGGCCGCCCGCACAGGCGCCAACGGTCGCCATCCGCTGCCCGATCGTGGCCAGTTCGGCGCGCTGATGGCGGCGCACGGCGTCACGCCCGAGACCCTGGTGGTGGCCTACGACGCCAGCGGCGGCATGTATGCCGCGCACCTGTGGTGGATGCTGCGCTGGCTGGGCCACGAGCGTGTCGCGGTGCTCGATGGGGGCTGGCAGGCGTGGCAGGCGGCGGGCCTGCCGACCTCAGCCGAGGCGGCCGCGGCGGTGCAGGCGGGCGCGCCGGTAACGCCGGCCGCGCCGCTGGCCGGCAGCGTGGATGCGCAGGCGGTGCTGGACAATATCGCTCATCCCGCCTTTACGGTGATCGACGCGCGCGCGGCCAATCGCTATCGCGGCGAGGTCGAGCCAATGGATCCGGTGGCCGGTCACATCCCGGGCGCGCTGAACCGTCCGAACGGCCAGAATCTGCAGGCCGATGGCCGCTTCAAGGACGCGGCGCTGCTGCGCGAGGAATTCACCGCCTTGCTGGATGGCCGCGACCCCGCGGCCATCGTGCACCAGTGCGGCTCGGGCATCACCGCCTGCCACAACCTGCTGTCGATGGAAATCGCCGGCCTGGCCGGCTCGCGCCTGTATCCGGGCTCGTGGAGCGAGTGGTGCAGCGATCCGTCCCGGCCGGTGGCCAAGGGCGATTGACCCCGCGTCCCGGGCTTGGCGGCGAGCCGGGCCGCAAGATCGGGCCGCGGCGTTCCCGCGTCGGCGGCAGCCTTACCAGACCGCCGCCAGCCTGACCCGGCCGGAGACGCTCTCGGCGATCTCCAGGAAATGGTCCAGCGGCGGGGTGGCCAGGCCTGGCACCTTGGCCATGTCATCCCAGCGCCTCAGGCGGATCGCATCCGGCGCGCCCGGCATACTGGCGAAATCCACCGCCTGGCCCGCATCGAAACTGCCCCCCTGGAGCGCCAGGCTGCGCTTGGAGTCCTCCGAAAGCGTCGCTTCATACTGCGGCTCCACGTAGCAGAGGTAGCGTTTGGCCTCCACGTGCAACCGGATCGGATCGAGCACGGCCGAGCTGAACAGTCCGCGCAGGAACGGCAGCACGAAATACTGGTGCTTATCGTCGAGGCCGCGCAGCGTGGGCGTGTCCGGATGGTCGGCGATCAGGTGGCCCAGGTCGTGCAGCAGGCAGGCGGTGATCAATTGGGCATTGGCGCCATGGCGCTCGGCCAGCGTGGCGGTCTGCAGCGCGTGCCGCAGATGGCTGACGGATTCTCCATGATAGGAACGGTGCCCGCGTTCCAGGAAAAGCTGTTCGATATCCTGCAAGGTCAAGGCCATGGTTGTCTCCTGAGTGGCCACAAGGGGAAGAGGCGGGCAGTGATCCGCGGATCAGCCGGCTGCCGGCGCCATCTCCAGAAAGCGCGCGATGAGTTGCACCGGTTGGCGCTCGCGCAGGCAGTACAGGTATTCATGCATCACGACCTCGGCGCCCTCGATGTCCAGGGCCGCCAGTTCGGGATGCGACGGGATTTCACGTGACGGGATCAGGCTGATCCCCAGCTCGCACAGGATGGCCTGGCGGATCGATTCGCGGCTGCCGATTTCCAGCGTGCGCTTGACCGTCACGCCGGCCGCCTGCAGCGCTTCTTCGGTCAGCTGGCGCGTCATCGAGCCGGGTTCGCGCAGCAGCAGCGCGTGCTCGGCCAGGTCCGCCAGCGCCACCTTGCCGCGCCGCGCCAGCGGGTGGCCGCGATGCGTCACCACGCGGATCGGGTCGGCCGCGATCATGCGGCGGTACAAATGCTTGTCATCCATCAGAAACGAGGATGTGGCAATCTCAATACGATAGTCATGCAGCGCCTGCAGCATGCTTTGCGAGTTGCCGATGGCGACCGTCAGGTCGATGCCCGGGTAGAGCTGGTTGTAGCGCCGCACGGTATCCATGATGTAGTACGGGCCGGTGGCGCCGATGCGCAGGTTGCCCTCGCGCAGATCGCTGGCGTCGCGCAGCCGGAAATCGATTTCGGTTTCCTGTTGCACCAGCTTTTCCACCATCGGCATCAGGCTGTGCCCAGCGTCCGACAGCCGCATGCCGCGGCCCTGGCGATGGAACAGCTCGACGCCGTAACGCGATTCCAACTGGCGCAATTGCCCCGTCACCGTGGGCTGGCTCACGCCCAATTGGGCGGCGGCCTTGGTGACGGTGCCGCAGCGAGCCACGGCATAGAAGGATTTGAGTTCGGCGACGAGCACGGTTCAATGGGCCTGTAAATGGACGCAATGCGCAAGATCGCCAGTACACCAAAATAATTTGATGTTTTTATTACTGCATTTGCGCGAAGTGTCATAAACACTCAATACGCGCCTTCCATACTGCCTTCGTTCCCAGACCGGAGGCCCCATGGCCCAACAGCTTCAACGCGATACCAACACTGTTCCGACCGGCGCCGTGCCGCCGCATGGAGCGCCGCGCGGGGGCTTTCTGTCGGTCAGCAATCTCGTCAAGCGCTTTGGCAGCCACACGGCGCTTTCGGATGTGTCACTGGATATCCGCGCCGGCGAGCTGGTGTGCCTGCTGGGTCCGTCGGGCTGCGGCAAGACCACGCTGCTGCGCGCCATTGCCGGCCTGGAGCGCCAGGACAGCGGCACCATCCTGCTGTCGGGCCGCGACATCTCGCATGCCGAGCCGCAGGCGCGCGACTACGGCATTCTGTTTCAATCCTATGCGCTGTTTCCCAACCTGACGGTGGCCCAGAACGTGGCCTATGGCCTGAGCGGCAAGCGCGCCCATCGCAAGCACGTCGCCGATCGGGTTGAGGAAATGCTGACGCTGGTGGGCCTGGCGGGCGCTTCCCATAAGTACCCGGGGCAGATTTCCGGCGGCCAGCAGCAGCGCGTGGCATTGGCCCGCGCCCTGGCGCCGTCGCCATCCCTACTGCTGCTGGACGAGCCGATGTCGGCGCTCGACGCCCGCGTGCGCGAACACCTGCGCATCGAGCTGCGCGCGCTGCAGAGGCGCCTGTCGATCACCACGCTGATGGTGACGCATGACCAGGAGGAGGCCATGGTCATGGCTGACCGCATCGCCGTCATGAACGGCGGCGTCATCGAACAATTCGGCACCCCGCGCGAACTGTATCGGCAGCCCGGCTCGGCCTTCATCGCCGATTTCGTCGGCGAGGCCAACTGGCTGCCGTTCGAGCGTATCGACGCACACCATGCCCGCGTCGGCCGCCAGGAACTGACCGTGGACGAGGCGCTGGAGCGCAACGTTGGCAAGCTGTTCGTGCGGCCCGAGGCGGTGCGCGTGAGCGTGGCGCGTCCGGAGCAAGCCAACACCATGCTGGCCGACGTGCTCGATGGCGTGTTCCTGGGCCGTGGCTACCGCCTGGCGCTGCGCCTGGAAGGCGTGCCGGGCGCCACGGTGCATTCGATCGTGTCCCCTGAAACCGGAGATGCCCTGCTGGGTCCTCACGCTGCCAGCCGCTGCTGGGTGGAGCTGCCGCGCCATGCGATTCGCGCCTACGCTTGATCCGGCTTCGAGCCGCGTGCCCGCCGCCATGTCCGCGCCCGCCGATACGTCCGCAGCGCCCGGCGCCCCGTCGCTGGGCCGACAGCCGCTGCCGGCCTGGATCGGCGCCTGCGGGCTGGCCTTGGGGCAGGGGGCGCTGGCGCTCGGGTTGGCGCTGTTCCTGGCCCTGCCGCTGGTGGCCATCCTGGCCAAGTCGGTCACCGACGCCAATGGCGACTGGGCCGGTCTGTCGGTGGTGCTGGGCATCATCGGTGGCGACGGCTTCCTGGGCATGGTCGGGCGCAGCCTGACGGTGGGCGGGGTCACCATGATGCTGGTGGTGCCGTGCGCCTATGCCTTCGCCTATGCCCTGACGCGCAGCCGCATTCCCGGCAAGGGTCTGCTGCGCACTGTCGCGCTGTTGCCGCTGCTGGCGCCGTCGCTATTGCCGGGCATTGCGCTGGTCTACCTGCTGGGCAACCAGGGCCTGCTTAAAGGCCTGTCCGGCGGCGCCACCATCTACGGCTTCTGGGGCATCGTGGTGGGCGAGGCGTTCTACACCTTCCCGCATGCGTTGATGATCCTGCTGACTGGCCTGGCGCTGGCCGACGGACGCCTCTACGATGCGGCGCGCGCCATGGGCGCCGGCCCGATGCGCACCTTTATGACGGTGACGCTGCCTGGCACGCGCTACGCCGTGTTCTCGGCCTGCTGCGTGGTGTTCACGCTGACCGTGACGGATTTCGGCGTGCCCAAGGTGGTGGGGGGCGACTACAACGTGCTGGCGATGGAAGCCTACAAAGCGGTGGTCGGCCAGCAGAATTTTCCCAAGGGCGCGGCCATCGGCATCCTGCTGTTGCTGCCGGCGCTGTTGACCTTCGTATTGGACCGCCGCCTGCGGGCCCGCCAGGGCGCCCAATTGAGCGGCCGCGCCCAGCCCTACGCGGCCGCCGCCAACCGCCGCCGCGACACGGCCTTCCTGTTGCTGGCCGGCGCCATGGCCGGGTTCCTGTTGCTGATCATCGGCGTCGCGGTGTGGGCTTCGTTCGTGAAGATGTGGCCCTATAACCTGTCGCTGTCGCTGCGCTCGTATGACTTCGACAATATGGATGGCGGCGGCTGGCTGGCCTGGCGCAACAGCCTGCAGCTGGCCTTCTGCACCGCGCTGATCGGCACGGTGGTGGTGTTCCTGGGGGCCTGGATGATGGAAAAGGTGCCCACCCGCAGCGCCGCGGCGCGCGGGCTGCGCGGCGTGCTGGGCATGCTGGCGCTGATGCCGATGGCGGTGCCCGGCCTGGTGCTGGGCCTGGGCTACATCTTCTTCTTCAATGGCGCGGCCAATCCGCTCAACGTGCTGTACGGCACCATGCCGCTGCTGGTGCTGTGCACGGTGGTGCACTTCTACACCAGCGCACATCTGACGGCTGCCACCGCGCTGAACGCGCTGGACCCCGAGTTCGAGGCCGCCTCGGCCTCGCTCAAGGTGCCGCGCCTGACCACGTTCCTGCGTGTGACGTTGCCGATGTGCCTGCCCGCCGCGCTGGACGTCGCCCGCTACCTGTTCGTGTCCGCCATGACCACCGTGTCGGCCGTGGTGTTCCTGTACAGCCCGTCCACGGTGCTGGCCGCGGTCGCGGTGCTGAACATGGATGACGCCGGCTTCATCGGCCCGGCCGCCGCCATGTGCACCGTGATCATGGCCAGCTCGGCGGTGGCGGCATTGCTGCTGCACCTGGCCAGTCGCGCCCTGGTGGCGCGCAGCCAGGCCTGGCGCCGGCCCGCCGCGTTTTGATTGAATATTCTGCAAGGAAGACCCTCATGACTGTTTCGCCTCTGCCCGTCCGCCTGGAAGCGGTGATTTTCGATTGGGCCGGCACGCTGGTCGATTTCGGCTCCTTCGCGCCGACCAAGGTGTTCGTCGACGCTTTCGCCGAGTTCGGCATGGAAGTCACGTTGGAGCAGGCCCGCGGCCCGATGGGCGTGGGCAAGTGGGACCACATCCGCGCGCTGTGCGACGAACCGCTCATCGCCAATCAATACCAGGCCCAATTTGGCCGCCTGCCGACCGATGACGACGTCACCGCCATTTACGAGCGTTTCCTGCCGATGCAGTTGGACAAAGTGGCGCAGTACTCGGCCGCCATCCCCGGCGCGGCCGAGCTGCTGCGCGCGTTGCGCCAGCGCGGCCTGAAGATCGGCTCGTGCTCGGGCTACCCCGGCAGCGTGATGCGGCGGGTGGTGGAACGCGCCGCCGGCGAAGGCCTGGCGCCCGACTGCATCGTCGCCAGTGACGACGTGCCGCGCGCGCGCCCGGCGCCGGCCATGGCGCTCAAGAACGTGGTGGAGCTGGGCCTGACCGACGTGGCCGGCTGCATCAAGGTCGACGACACCGCCCCCGGCATCGAGGAAGGCCGCCGTGCCGGCATGTGGAGCGTCGGCCTGCTGCTGTCGGGCAACGCCGCCGGCCTGACGCTGGACGAATACCTGAGCCTGGACGACGGCGGCTGCCTGGCGGCCCGCGAACGCGCCGGCCGCGAACTGTCGAGCGCCGCGCCGCACTACCTGATCGACACCGTGGCCGACCTGCCTGGCGTCATCGCCGATATCGAATCCCGCCTGGCGGCGGGACAGCGCCCCTGAGGTTGCGACCGCCGCCCCCGATCAACCCTTTTTTCGCCACTCACCGCGACGGGCCCGGGCCCACCGCGGCGACCCGACTCACCCTTTTTCCGCTCACCCACGGAGTACGTTCATGAAACGCTTCACGCTGCTTGCCCTGGCCGCCGCCTTCTCTGGTATCACCGGCGCCGCTTCCGCCGAAACCACGCTGACCGTCTACACGGCGCTGGAAGCCGACCAGATCAAGGCCTATCAGGCTGCCTTCGAGAAGGCCAATCCCGACATCAAGATCCAGTGGGTACGCGATTCCACCGGCATCATTACCGCCAAGCTGCTGGCGGAAAAGAGCAACCCCAAGGCCGACGTGATCTGGGGCCTGGCCGGCACCTCGCTGGGCCTGATGGACAAGGAAGGCATGCTGCAGCCCTACGCTCCCAAGGGCCTGGACCAGATCGCCGCCAACATGCGCGATGCCAAGGCCGAGCCCACCTGGGTCGGCATGGACGGATTTGCCGCCGCCATCTGCTTTAACACCGTCGAAGCCGAAAAGCAGAAACTGCCCAAGCCCGAATCGTGGCAGGACCTGACCAAGCCGGTCTACGCCGGCAAGATCGTCATGCCGAACCCGGCCTCGTCGGGCACCGGCTTCCTGGACGTCAGCGCCTGGCTGCAGATCTTCGGTGAAGAGAAGGGCTGGGCCTACATGGATGCCCTGCACAAGAACATCGGTTCGTACACGCACTCGGGTTCCAAGCCTTGCAATCTGGCCGCCGCCGGCGAATTCCCGATCGGCGTGTCGTTCGACTACCGCGCCGCCAAGCTCAAGGCCGATGGCGCGCCGGTCGAGGCCGTGTTCCCGTCGGAAGGCCTGGGCTGGGAAGTGGAAGCCACCGCTATCGTCAAGGGCACCAAGCACCTGGAAGCGGCGCGCAAGCTGGCCGACTTCTCGGCCAGCCGCGCGGCCAACGAACTGTACAAGGCCAACTTCGCAGTGCTGGCGATTCCCTCGATCGCCACGTCCAACCCCAATCTGCCGGCCGACCTGACCAAGCGCATGATCAAGAACGACTTCGTCTGGGCCGCCACCAACCGCGATCGCATCATTGCCGAGTGGACCCGCCGCTACGACGGCAAGTCCGAGCCCAAGAAGAAGTAATCGGGCCATCGCGGCGGCGATGCCGCCGCGGCAGGGGAGGCGCCCGGGCGGGCGCTTCCCGCGCAACCTCTCTGCCTTGTTTCTCAAATGAAAAAATTCGACGTAGTCGTAGTCGGCGCCGGCATGCTCGGCATCGCCCACGCCTGGGCCGCCGCCAAGCGCGGCCTGTCCGTGGCCGTGATCGAACGCAGCCGCCAGGCGCACGGCGCGACCATTCGCAACTTCGGCCAGGTGATCGTCACCGGCCAGGCGCCCGGCATGATGCTGTCGCACGCCCAGCAGGCGCGCGAACTATGGCTGGACTTGGCATCCAAGGCCGGCTTCCACGTGCGCGCCAATGGCGCGCTGGTGCTGGCGCGCGACACTGGCGAGGCCGACGTGCTGGAAGAGTTCGCCCAGACCCGCCTGCAACAGGAAGGCTATCGCGCCGAGTTGCTGTCGGGTCGCGACGTGGCGAAACTCTACGACGGCCGGCTGGCGCATCACTGCGCCGCGCTGCGCGGGCTGGACGACCTGCAGATCTACTCGCGCGAAGCGCTGCCGGCCATTACGCGCTACCTGGCCGAATCGCTGGGCGTCGAGTTCATCACCGGCACGCTGGCGCGTGCCGTCGAACAGGGCCAGGTCGCGACCACCGCGGGCGACTTTGCCGCTGCGCATGCTTTCGTCTGCCCTGGTCATGATTATCTGACGCTGCTGCCCGAACAGTTCGCGCCGCTGAACCTGGAGGTGACGCGTCTGCAGATGTTGCGCGCGGCTTTCGAGACGCGGCCAATGGCGCTGGACCGTCCGCTGCTGACCGGCCTGTCCTGCGTGCACTATGGCGCCTTCTCGGATTTGCCCTCGGCATTGGCGCTGCGCGAGCAGATCCAGGCGCGTACGCCGATGCTGCTGGAAAACGGCATCCATCTGCTGGTCAGCCCCACGCCCTACGGCGAACTGATCATTGGCGACTCGCACCGTTATGGCCAGGATGCCTTCCCGTTCAACGACGAGTCCGTCGACAATGCCATGCTGGACCTGGCGTCGCAGGCGCTGGGCGCGCGGCTGCGGGTGCTGGAGCGCTGGCAGGGCGTCTACGGCACGCACGGCCCGGCGCCGTTCTCGGTGCTGCCGGTGGATGCCGCGACTACCGTGGCGGTGATGCACTCGGGCGTGGGCATGACGGTCGGGCTGGCCATCGGCGAACGCACGGTCGCTGGCGCACTGGGCCGCTGATCCGCGGCAAGCCAAAGGAAAAGGGCTCGCGATCGCGAGCCCTTTTTTCATGCGTGCCGTGGCTTCAGAGCCGCTCCTGCATGATGCGGCGATACCACTCGTGGAAGTGCTGCATGCCGTCTTCCATGGGCGACTGGTACGGGCCGGTCTCGTTCACGCCGCGCAGCATCAGGGCCTTGCGGCCGGCGTCCATGCGCTCGGCGATCTCGTCGTCCTCGATCGCCGTCTCCATGTAGGCCGCGCGCTGCGCCTCGACGAATTCGCGCTCGAAGGCGGCGATTTCCTCGGGGTAGTAGAACTCGACCACGTTGACGGTTTCCTGCGGGCTCTTCGGGTACAGCGTCGACAGCACCAGCACGTGCGGATACAGCTCGATCATGTGGGTCGGGAAATACGTGACCCAGACCGCGCCGAAATCCGGCGCGTCGCCCTCGCGGAACGACAGCAGGCGGTCGTGCCATTGCTTGTAGACGTCCGAACCCGGCTGCGCCAGCGCGTTGTGCACGCCAACCTTCTGCAGGCTGTACCAGTCGTTGAATTCCCAGGTCAGGTCGTCGCAGGTGACGAAGCGGCCCAGGCCGGGGTGGAACGGGCCGACGTGGTAGTCCTCCAGATACACCTCGATGAAGGTCTTCCAGTTGTAGTTGCACTGGTGCACTTCGACATGGTCCAGCACGTAGTCGCCGAAGTCGAACTCGGGCCGCGCGAACAGCGGCGCCATGTCGGCGGCCGGGTCGCGCGGGCCTTCGAACAGCAGGCCGTGGCAATCGCGCAGGCGGAACTTCTGCAGGTTCATGCAGGGCGTGGTGTCGAATTGCGGCGCGCCCAGCAGCTCACCCTGGTTGTTGTAGGTCCAGCGGTGCAGCGGGCAGACGATGTTGCCGCCGGTAGCCTTGAGGCTGCCGTGCGAATTGCAATGACCGGTGACATCACCGGCTTCCCCGCCCAGCATCAATGCCTGGCGGTGGCGGCAGACATTTGAGATGAGTTCAACGCCCTGCTGGTTGCGAACCAGCACGCGCCCTCCATTTTCCTGGGCCAAGGTGCGCCAATCCCCGACCTCGGGCACCAGTTTCTGGTGGCCGACGTACAACGAGGATTGCTTGAAAATGAGTTCTTGCTCGCGGGCAAAGAGGGCTTCGTCAAAGTAAGCACTGACGGGTAGCTGGGTGCGAGCTGGCACAACATGTGCCATCCGACCGATGTCGGTCATGATTCCCTCCGCTCGGATGAAAATTTCCCCCAACGCCGCGCCCACTGCGTACTACGTACCCGGTGGGCTCACTGCCCTCAATGGGGGCCTCTTTCTGGGGCGGCCCGGCGTTAAAAAGCCAGGACGGCTTGAGCTTCGCCATCTTCCTGCCGCTTGGACGGTTTGCGATGCCGTTTGCAATGCGGTTTGCAGAAAAAGGGCTAAATCCGTTCTGGCGCGAAGAAAAATCGGTGTATGGCCGATCAAGTAAGCCGTCAATTGTACCCCAACCCTTTTCCCCACGCCCGTGAAGATCGGTGAAGCTTAGTGAAGATGCGGCCGGGGTGGTTTGACCCCGCGCAAAAGCGGAATAACCTTGCGCGCCGTAGGTTTTTCAGACCAGCCTGCGGGTGGCGGGATGGCGCCGCAACAGCCAGCTGCTGGCCGCGGACAGGGCGAACACCGCCACGGTCAGCAGTGGCACGATCCAGGCATCGCGCCGCTCACCGGTGAGCGCGCCAGCGCGGTGCGCCAGATCCAGGAACAAGGGGTGGATCAGATAAACCCCGAAGGTCAGCGGCGCCAGCGCAGCCAGGCGTGGCAGGCGCGGCGATGCGACGATGCACTGGAACGCCGCCAACGACATGAACGGCACGGTCAGGCTGAAATAGTCGTAGAAATACGTGTCCAGCGTCCGGTTGCTGGACAGGGTGTACACGCCCAGGGCCGTGGCCGCCACGCTGGCGCACAGTACCAGGGCAGGGCGTGGCACGCGCAATTCGCCATCGAAGATCTGGCGGCCCGCGACGAAATAGCCCAGGTAGGGCAGGAACCAGGTCAGGAAGAAACCGGGCTGCGCGCCCAGGGCGCGGCGATAGAGCGCATCCAGGATGGCCAGGCCCAGGATGCCCACGACCCATAGCGAGCGTGAGCGCGGCGTGCTGCGCGCATACAGCCGCCGCACCAGCGGCGCGAACAGGTACAGCCCCACGATCATGTAGAGGTACCAGAGGTGGTAATAGGGTTCGCCCTGGGCGACCTTGCGCGGCCAGAAGGAAAAATCGACGTGGCCGTCGTCCCACCAGTCCAGGCCGGTACGCCAGGCCAGGTAGAACAGGCTCCAGAACACCAGCGGCGTCAGGATTCGCGCCACGCGCTTGCTGTAGAAGCGGCGCGCGTCCTGCGGCTTGGCGGGATCGAGCAGCAGGGCGCCGCTGACCATCACGAACACCGGCACGCACCAGCGCGCGGCCGAATCATAGAGATTGGCGGCCAGCCAGGCGCCATTGCCGTACGCCGCCGGTTCACTGACGATCAGGGCGGCGCTGTGCAGCAGCACCACTGCCGCGGCGGCAAGCCAGCGGGCGGCATCCAGGCGGGCGTAGCGGTCATCGGTCAATGGCATCGGACTCCCGGAGACAAGTGGGGCGGGGCAGGGCACAACGGCCCGTCCTCGCTTTTCACCTTAGCAGCCAAGGCGGCGCGGGTACTGTATCCAGGGGTTAGGTTGCGCATGAAAAACCGACAGGGCCGCGCGGGCGCTGTCGGTCTGGGGCTACCGATGCCGGTTCGCGGGGCGCTGCGGTTTTCGCAAACGCCTACGCGAACCTTTTGTCACGAAATGGCGGTGCCCATCATTGCAGCACGATATTGGCCTGTTTGATCAGCTGCGACACGATGGGTTGTTCGTTCTTGATCTGCTGGGCCAATTCGGTGGCGCTGCCGGTGCGCGGGTCGATACCCATATCCAGCATGCGTTTTTTCACCGCGTCATCCTTGAGCGTTTCGGCCAGGGCGGCCTGCAGCTTGTCCAGCACCGGCGCGGGCGTGCCCTTGGGGGCGACGAAACTGAACCAGGCCGTCATGTCGAAGCCCGCATAACCCTGCTCGGCCAGCGTCGGCAGCGTCGACTCGGTGGCCAGGCGCGTGGGGCTGGTGATGCCGAACACTTTGACCTTGCCGGCCTTCGCCTGCGGCATGCCGGTGGCGACCATGTCGAAGAACAGGTCCACGTCGCCGCTGATCAGGGCCGGCAGGGCCTGGGTCGCGCCCTTGAACGGCACATGCAGGATGTCGATGCCCGCGCGCTCCTTGAACAATTCACCGGCCAGGTGCGAGGAGGTGCCGGGGCCGAAGGTGGCGAAGGTCAGTTTGCCCGGGTGCTGCTTGGCGTAGGCGACCACGTCGGCGGTACTGTTGAAGGGCTGCTTGGGACTGGACAGCAATACCAGCGGGCCCACACCCACCATGCCGATCGGCGCGAAGCCGTCGGGGTCGTAGGGCAGTTCCTTGTACAGATAGCGGTTGGTCACCAGGGTGGAGTTGGTGGCCATCAGGATGGTGTAGCCGTCGGGCGCCTCGCGGGAGACAAAGGCGGCGCCGATCGAGGTGCCGGCGCCGGCCTTGTTCTCGACAATCATGGGCTGGCCCAGCGTCTTGGCCATGCGTTCGGCCAGCAGGCGGGTCAGCACGTCGGTGGCGCCGCCGGCCGGGAACGGCGACACGACCTTGATCGGGCGTGACGGGTAGGTGTCGGCCTGGGCGCCCAGGGCGGCGATGCCCAGCAGCAGGCCAGCCAGAAATTTGTAGCGTTTGCGAATCATGTTTTCCCCTTGGAATCGCGTGCGTGAGTGGAACCGTCGGGCCTGGCTTGGCCGTGGCCGGGACCCGCGGGGCGGGGCGGCGTAGGGCTTGCCAGGTCTCCTTGGATGTTTTAAATTCCGTAAAATGGAATTTAGTTTTGTTATTCGAAATAAACTATAAAAACGAAGCGAATAGAAATGCAATCTTTTTCTGACGCCAAGCGCAGGCCGCACCCCGCCGCCAAACCCGACCAGAAGCTGGAGTTGAGCGCCCCGGCCCGCCGCAAACGAGCCGGGGCGGTGGGCGAGGGGCCGGTATCGCCCGACTTCATCACGGCGCTGGCGCGCGGCCTGGAAGTGCTGCGTTGCTTCCGGCCGGGGGTGGCCGCGCTGGGCAACCTGGACCTGGCGCGCCTGACCAGCCTGCCCAAGCCCACCATCAGCCGCATTACCTATACCCTGACCGAGCTGGGCTACCTGCGCTACCACCCGGACACCGGCAAGTACTCGCCGGGATATGGGGTGCTGGCGCTGGGGTTCGGCCTGCTGGCAGGGCTCGAGGTGCGCGAACTGGCCAAGGCCTCGATGAGCGAGTTGGCGCGCGAGACCGGCGGCGCGGTGGCGCTGGGCGCATTCGACGGCGACGCCATGACATATGTCGAGGCCATCCACGGCTCGTCCGCCCTGTATCTGCGGCTGCCGGTCGGCTACCGCGCCAGCCTCGACAGCGCCATGGGCCGCGCCTATCTCGCCAGCCTGCCGCCGACGGCCTGCGCCGAGGTGCTGGAACGGCTGGGAGCGGCCGCGCCTTCGCCGCTGGCGATCGAGCGCGCCCGTGCCGAGTTGCGCGACACCGGCTGCTGCTTTGCCATCGGCGAATGGCAGTCCGGCATCAACGCCGTGGCGGTGCCGTTCGTGTCCGTGACGGGCGAGGGCGTGTTTGTCATGAGCTGCGGCGGGCCGGAAGGCCTGCTGCCCGACACCCGTCTGCGCAGCCAGGTGGCTCCCGCGTTGCGGGCCGCCATCGCGGGGCTGGCGGGCACGCCTGCCTGAGACCGGCGGCGCGGCGGGCCAAGGGCTGGTATCTCGTACAATTCACGGATTGATCCAACCCTAGCGCCCTCGGAGACCCGTTTGGCCAAACCTTCGCAAGCCGATCCGCAGACCGGCGACCAGCCCTTGCCCCAGGATTTCGAAACGGCCCTGGCCGAGCTGGAATCGCTGGTCGCGGCCATGGAAGACGGTTCGCTGCCGCTCGAGCAATCGCTGGCCGCCTACCGGCGCGGCGTGGCCTTGACGCGTGTCTGCCAGGAGCGGCTGGCCCAGGCCGAACAGCAGGTCAAGGTCCTCGAAGGGGACTTGCTGCGCCCGCTGGATCCTGCGGCGCTGGATGACGAATAAGAATCGGATGAAGCAAATTCAACTCGCTTTCCCGGAGTGGTTGCATGGCCGTGTGCGGCATGTCGAAGACGTGCTCGACGACCTCCTGCCCGCCGCCGACGCCGTGCCCGCCCGCCTGCATGAAGCCATGCGCTACGCCGTGCTCGGCGGCGGCAAGCGGGTGCGGGCCGCGCTGGTCTATGCCGCCGGCCAAGCCTGCCCGGTCAGCGGCAGCGTGCTGGCCGTCGAGGCCTCGCTGGACCGCGCCGCCGCCGCGGTGGAGCTGATCCACGCCTACTCGCTGGTGCATGACGACCTGCCCTGCATGGACGATGACGTCCTGCGCCGCGGCCGGCCCACCACCCACGTGCAATTCGACGAAGCCACCGCCATGCTGGCCGGCGACGCGCTGCAGCCGCTGGCCTTCGAACTGCTGGCCTCCATGCCCATCGCCCCCGCCTTGATCGTGCAGGCCACGCAGGCGCTGGCGCGCGCCGCGGGCAGCCAGGGCATGGCCGGCGGCCAGGCCATCGACCTGCTCAGCGTCGGCCACCGGCTGTCGCGCGACGAACTGCAACAGATGCACAGCATGAAGACCGGCGCCATGCTGGCCTGCAGTGTGGCGTTGGGCGGTATCGTCGCCGGCGCCAGCTCGGCCTCGCGCCAGGCGCTGGATGTGTACGCCCAGGCCATGGGCCTGGCGTTCCAGGTGGTGGACGACATCCTCGACGTGACCGCCGATTCCGCCAGCCTGGGCAAGACGCCGGGCAAGGACGCGGCCGAGAACAAGCCGACCTATGTTTCGCTGCTGGGCCTGGACGAGGCCCGCGCTTTCGCCGGTGAACTGCGCGAGGCCGCGCTGGCCGCGCTCGAGCCGTTGGGCGATGCCGGCAAGCGCCTGGTCGAACTGGCTGATTTCATCGTCCTTCGAGACCGCTGAACCGTGACCCGTCCGGGCTGGCCGCAGGCCGGGCATACGAACCCCATACAAGCATGACGACAGAATTACTGGACCGCATCCAATCCCCGGCAGACCTCAAGCGCCTGGATCGTCGCGAGCTCAAGCGGCTGGCCGATGAATTGCGCGGCTTCGTTCTGGAGTCGGTCTCCAAGACCGGCGGCCACCTGTCGTCCAACCTGGGCACGGTGGAACTGACGCTGGCCCTGCACCAGGTCTTCGATACGCCGCACGACCGCATCGTCTGGGACGTGGGTCACCAGTCCTATCCCCACAAGATCTTGACCGGACGCCGCGCCGGCATGGCCAAGCTGCGCCAGCAGGGGGGCATCTCGGGCTTTCCCAAGCGCAGCGAATCCGAATACGACGCCTTCGGCACCGCGCACTCGTCCACCTCGATTTCGGCCGCGCTGGGCATGGCGGTAGCTTCGCGCAACGCCGGCGTGCAGCGCCAGCACATCGCTGTCATCGGCGACGGCGCGATGTCGGCCGGCATGGCGTTCGAAGCCATGAACAACGCCGGCGTCACCGCCAACATCAACCTGCTGGTGATCCTGAACGACAACGACATGTCGATCTCGCCGCCGGTGGGGGCGCTGAACCGCTACCTGGCGCGCCTGATGTCCGGCCGTTTCTATGCCGCCGCCAAGAACGTCGGCCGCGCCGTGCTGCAGCACGTGCCGCCGGTGCTGGAACTGGCGCGCCGCTTCGAGGAACACGCCAAGGGCATGGTCACGCCGGCCACCCTGTTCGAGGAATTCGGCTTCAACTACGTCGGCCCGATCGACGGCCACGACCTCGACGCGCTGGTGCCGACGCTGCAGAACCTGAAGGCGCTGCAAGGCCTGCAGTTCCTGCACGTGGTCACCAAGAAAGGGCAGGGCTACAAGCTGGCCGAGGCCGATCCGGTGCTGTATCACGGCCCCGGCAAGTTCGACCCCGCCGTCGGCATCCAGCAATCGAAGGCGCCGGGCAAGCGCACCTTCACGCAGGTGTTCAGCGACTGGCTGTGCGACATGGGCGAGCAGGATTCGCGCCTGGTCGCCGTCACCCCCGCCATGCGCGAGGGCAGCGGCCTGGTCGAATTCGAGAAGCGTTTCCCGCAGCGCTACTTCGACGTCGGCATCGCCGAACAGCACGCCGTGACCTTCGCCGGCGGTATCGCCTGCGAAGCGCAGAAGCCGGTGCTGGCGATTTACTCGACCTTCCTGCAGCGCGGCTACGATCAACTGATCCACGATGTGGCATTGCAGAACCTGGACGTCACCTTCGCGCTCGACCGCGCCGGCATCGTCGGCGCCGACGGCGCCACCCATGCCGGCAACTACGACACGGCTTTCCTGCGCTGCGTGCCCAACATGGTGGTGGCGACGCCGTCGGACGAAAACGAAGCCCGCCTGCTGTTGTCCACCTGTTATCAGTATCCCGGCCCGGCCTCGGTGCGCTATCCGCGCGGCGCGGGCTGCGGCGCGGCGGAAACGGCCGGCCTGGATACGGTCGAGCTGGGCCGCGGCGTGGTGCGGCGCGAAGGCCGCAGGATCGCCATCCTGGCTTTCGGCACGCTGTTGCAGCCGGCGCTGGCGGCGGCGGAAAAACTGGACGCCACGGTGGCCGATATGCGCTTCGTCAAGCCGATCGACCGCGCCCTGATCCTGGATCTGGCCAGCCGCCACGATGCGCTGGTGACGATCGAGGACGCCGCCATCATGGGCGGCGCCGGCAGCGCCGTGCTGGAAGTGCTGGCCGCCGAAGGCGTCTCCATCCCGGTGCTGCAGTTGGGCTTTCCCGACGAGTTCATCGACCACGGCGACCAGTTGGCGCTGCTGGCCGGGATCGGCCTGGACGCCGCTGGCATCGAGCAATCGATCCGCACCCGCTACACCTCGCTGCTGGCCTGATTGCTTGCATCCACGGACCGGACTTTGGGTTTGGTCCCTGGGGCGAAACAGTGTGTTCCGGCCCCGCCAGCCTACGAATGAAAGGGTTTTCCCTGGCGCTGGCGGGAGTTTGGGCGATAATGGCCCCCTCCTAAAGATTCCTGGGTCTGCGTGTTCACGCCACGCTCGTCGCCCAGACTGGTAAGCCGAAATGAATTCTCCGATCGACCCCGCCATCGTGATGCCTGACGTCCAGAGCTCGACGGACACGCGGCACATCCCGATCCAGCGCGTGGGCATCCGTGGCGTGCGCCACCCCATGCTCATCGAGAACGCCGACGGTACGCCCCAGGGCACCGTGGCCAACTGGACCCTGACGGTGGCGCTGCCCCCCGAAGAAAAGGGGACGCACATGTCCCGCTTCGTGGCGCTGTTGGAAAAATACCGCAGCACCCCCATGACGCCGACGCTGTTCCGCGCCATGGCGGCCGACATGCTGCCGCTGCTGCACGCCGAGCGCGGCGACATCACCGCGGCCTTCCCGTACTTCATCAACAAGTCGGCGCCGATCTCCGGCGTGCAGAGCCTGCTGGACTACGAAGTGCAGTGGATCGCCCGCGCCCAGGGCGATCGGGTCGAGTTCGAACTGGTGGTGCAGGTGCCGGTGACCAGCCTGTGCCCATGTTCCAAGGCCATCTCCGAATACGGCGCGCACAACCAGCGTTCGCACGTGACGGTGTCGGCGATCCTGGAATCCGACATCGGCATGGATGGCGTCATCCGCCTGATCGAAGACGAAGGCTCGTGTGAGCTCTGGGGCCTGCTCAAGCGCCCCGACGAGAAATTCGTCACCGAACGCGCTTACGACAATCCCAAGTTCGTCGAGGATCTGGTGCGCGACGTGGCCGCCCGCCTGAATGCGCATCCCGGCATCGCCCGCTATCGCGTCGAGGCCGAGAACTTCGAATCGATCCACAACCACTCGGCCTACGCCGTGGTGGAAGGCTGAGTCCTCCGTGCGGCATCCGGCGGCCAATGACTGGCCGCTCATCGCGCGCCTGCAAGGCTGGGAAGCGCGGCTGGCCGATCATCTGGCCGGCCGTGGTCGTTTGGGCGTGGCGCTCTACGAGTTCTTCCGCTTTGGCGTGAAGCAGGCCTGGGCCTGCCTGTTCGGCGGCCTGATGTGCGCGCTGTTGCTGGCCACGCATTGGTGGTATCCGCAAGATGCCTGGCTGGCGCGTTACGACTTCCTGACGTTGGCGGCGCTCGCCATCCAGGCCGCGCTGCTGGCGTTGCGCATGGAAACCTGGAACGAGGCCAAGGTCATCCTGATGTTCCATGTGGTCGGCACCGGCATGGAGCTGTTCAAGACGGCGGCCGGCTCCTGGATCTACCCCGAGGCCAGCGTGTTGCGCATCGGCGGCGTGCCGCTTTTCACCGGCTTCATGTACGCGGCGGTCGGCAGTTACCTGGCGCGGGTCTGGCGCCTGTTCGATTTCCGCTTCCGCGCCCACCCGCCGCTGGCCGCGACTGTGGCCTTGTCGGTGCTGATCTACGTGAATTTCTTCACGCACCATTTCATCGCCGACTTCCGCCTGGTGCTGTTCGGCCTGACGGCGCTGCTGTTCGCCCGTACCTGGGTCTACTTCCGCATCTGGCGCGACTACCGCCGCATGCCGCTGCTGCTGGGATTCGTGCTGGTGGCGCTGTTCATCTGGTTCGCCGAGAACATCGGCACCTTCGCCAACGCCTGGCGCTATCCCAATCAGGCGCACGGCTGGGAACTGGTGTCGATCGCCAAGCTGGGGTCGTGGTTCCTGCTGATGATCATCAGCTACGTAATGGTCAGCGTGGTCAGCCGGCCGCAGCCGATCGATGTTGCGGATGCGCCGCGCCCGGTGGGGGCGAACAACGCGTCCCCGGTTTCCTGAGCGCCGCTGGCTTGCGTCCAGCGATCCTATCGGCGATAATCGAGGGCTTTCTTGCTCGACCGCCCATGTTTTTTGGGCAGCGGGCTGCCCCTTGCTAGCCATACGCCTCGAAGAAAAAGACCAGTGATAGAGAAAGCACTGGAAAGCCGGAACAGCCGTGAAAACGGGTTGATGACGGTGTCAGGCGGACTGCCGGCAAGACATCCTCAAGGAGTTTTACTCATGCGTCACTACGAAGTGGTGTTTATCGTTCACCCCGACCAAAGCGAGCAAGTGCCCGCCATGGTCGAGCGTTACCAAGCGCTGGTCACGGGCCAAGGCGGCTCGGTGCACCGCCTGGAAGACTGGGGCCGCCGTCAACTGGCCTACCCGATCCAGAAGCTCGTCAAGGCTCACTACGTCTGCCTGAACATCGAGTGCGGCCAAGCCACGCTGGATGAACTGGAACACTCGTTCCGCTACAACGACGCCGTGCTGCGCCACCTGGTCATCAAGACCAAGAAGGCCCAGACCGCTCCCTCGATCATGATGAAGTCGGTCGAGCGCGAAGAAGCCCGCAAGGCTTCGGCCGAAGCTGTCGCGGCCCCGGCCGAGTAAGCAGGGCTCACGCGAGTAGCCCATCCCATGAAGTCCCCTCGGTGCCTGGCAGGATGAACAAGCTGGAACTCAGCGCCCGCGTTCTCGAATGCGAGCCTTTGCGCCACACGCCTGCCGGTTTGCCAGCCCTGGAAATGGTGCTGGCGCACGAATCTGAGGTCATCGAAGCCGGCCATCCGCGCCGTGTCGAACTGACGATCTCGGCCGTGGCACTGGGCGATCTGGCGTTGCTGTTGCAAGGAACGGCGCTGGGGTCCGAATTGCACGTGCAGGGGTTTCTGGCCCCGGTGCGCAAGGACTCGGTGAAGTTCAAGCTGCATCTGCAGCAGGCGCGTCGGATCAGCGGCAGCGCAGGGCGCGATCCGCTGGTGGCTTGACGGGAAAAGGGCAAGGGGCGCGTAAGCGCCGTCGGAATACGGATAGGTTATGGGGAGTCGGGCCCGATCAAGGCTGACCCGGTCCCCTCAAACATAGAGGCACATATCATGGCTTTCTTCGGAAAACGCAAGGAAAAACGCAAATTCACGCAGCAGAACCCGCTCTTCAAGCGTCGTAAGTTCTGCCGCTTCACCGCCGCCGGCGTCGAAGAGATCGACTACAAGGATCTCGACACCCTGCGCGACTTCGTGCAAGAAAACGGCAAGATCATCCCGGCTCGTCTGACCGGCACCAAGGCAATCTACCAGCGCCAGCTGGACACCGCCATCAAGCGCGCGCGCTTCCTGGCCCTGTTGCCTTACACCGACAACCACAACTAATCCGGGGCACTGAAATGCAAGTTATTCTGCTCGAAAAAGTCGTCAACCTGGGTAACCTCGGCGAAGTCGTCCGCGTGCGTGATGGCTACGCCCGCAACTTCCTGATTCCCCAGAAGAAGGCCCGTCGCGCAACCGACGCCGCCCTGAAGGAATTCGAAGCGCGCCGCGCCGAACTGGAAAAGATCCAGGCCGAGAAGCTGGCCGCCGCCCAGGCCTTGGGTGAGCGCGTCAACGGCTACCAGCTGAAGATCGTCCAGAAGGCTGGCGTCGACGGCCGCCTGTTCGGCTCGGTGACCAACGCCGACATCGCCGAAGGTCTGAAAAAGGCCGGTTTCGAAGGCATCGAAAAGGCCCAGGTGCGCATGGCCAATGGCCAACTGAAGGCCGTCGGCGAGTACCCGGTGCAGGTTGCCCTGCACGCCGACGTCCTCGTCGACGTCACCGTGCTGGTCGAAGGCGAACTGTCGTAAGCCTGACCCCGCGGTAGAAAAAAAGCCGGCCCGCGTGCCGGCTTTTTTTCTTTACGCCGGTTTTTCTTCGCGTTACCCCGCCGCCATTTGCGTGTAGTCTTGCGGGCTGCACGCCTGTATCACACGTTGTTTCCTCCGAGGACCTCTTGACCCAGCCGCCCGTCCACCACAACGCCCCCGCCGGATTGCGCGCCTGGCTCGACAGCCTGGACGCCGACCGCGAGCCGTCGGTGCGCGATGCGACCATCGATGGCGTGCGCTGCATTATCAAGCGCCGGCGCCCGGGCCTGGCCAGTGGCGTGAGCTACGTGCTGCGTTATGCGCGCGCGTTGTTCCTGGGGCTGGGCTGCAAGCTGTTCCTGGGGGAATTTCCGCGGCCTGGCATCCTGCTGCGCAATGGGCTCGAACACGAGGCCCGGCGCCTGCGGCAACTGCTGCAGGCGGGTTGCCGCGTGCCCGAGGTCTGGTGGCAGGAAGACGGATTGCTGGTGCTGGAGTTCGTCGGCGAGGATCTGGCCGATTTGATCCGCAACGAAGACAACACCTCGCGCCTGTGGCTGACGCGCGCGGCCGCGACCGATCTGGCCGACTTCCACGGCCGCGGGCTGTGGCACGGCGGCGCCCAGATTCGCAACATCACCTTGCAAAATGGCGAGTTGTGGCGCATCGACTTCGAGGAAAACATCGGCTCGACCCTGTCACGCCCGCTGGCCCAGGCCTACGACCTGTTCCAGATGCTGGCCTCGCTGGCGTCCTTGCGCAAGTTGCCCGATGAGGTCGGCCGTGCCTTGGGTAAACTGGCGCTCGAGGTCTATTTCGAGTGCAATCCCGACCCCGAGGTCAAGGCGCGCTTGCGCCGCCTGGCCCGGCTGCTGTCTTTCATCGCCACGCCGCTGCGGCCGCTTTTGGGCCGTCTGCCGTCACGCGATGTGCAGGGTTTCTTCCGCGTTGCGGATATCCTGCAGCCGTTACTATTGAAGCCATGAATACTCCTGCCGATTCCCAGCTCGAATACCTGCGCGTTCCTCCCCATTCCATTGAGGCGGAACAATCGGTGCTGGGGGGCCTGCTGCTCGACAACGCCGCCTGGGACCGCATTGCCGACGTGCTGGTCGAAGAAGACTTCTATCGCCACGACCACCGGCTGATCTGGCACCACATTGCCCGGCTGATCGGCCTGGCCCGTCCGGCCGACGTCATCACCGTCCACGAATCGCTGGTCAGCGCCGGCAAGGCCGAGGACGCCGGCGGCTTGGCCTACCTGAACGCGCTGGCTCATAACACGCCGTCGGCCGCCAACATCCGCCGCTACGGCGAGATCGTGCGCGAGCGCGCCATGCTGCGCAAACTGGTGTCGATCGCCGACGAGATCTCCTCGGCCGCCATGAATCCGCAGGGCAAGGAAGCGCGCCAGTTGCTGGACGAGGCCGAGTCCAAGGTGTTCCAGATCGCCCAGGAAGGCGCGCGCGGCGCCGCCGGCTTCCAGGAGATCCAGCCGCTGCTGACACAGGTGGTGGAACGCATCGACGAGCTCTACCACCGCGAAAGCACCTCCGACGTGACCGGCGTGCCCACTGGCTTTACCGATCTCGACAAGATGACTTCGGGCATGCAAGGCGGCGACCTGATCATCGTGGCCGGCCGCCCGTCCATGGGCAAGACCTCGTTCTCGATGAACATCGGCGAACACGTGGCTATCGAGGAAGGCCTGCCGGTGGCAGTGTTCTCGATGGAAATGGGCGCGGTGCAATTGGCCATGCGTATGCTGGGTTCGGTCGGCCTGCTGGACCAGCACCGCATGCGCACCGGCAAGCTGATCGCCGAGGACTGGCCGCGCGTGACCCACGCGGTGCAGCTGATGCAGGACGCGCAGGTCTACATCGACGAATCGCCTGCCCTCAGCCCGATGGAAGTGCGCGCCCGCGCGCGCCGCCTGGCGCGTCAGTGCGGCCAGCTCGGCCTGATCATCATCGACTACCTGCAGCTGATGTCGGGCAACGGCTCGGGCGAGAACCGCGCCACCGAAGTGTCGGAAATCAGCCGTTCGCTCAAGGGCCTGGCCAAGGAGCTGAACTGTCCGCTGATCGCGCTGTCGCAGCTGAACCGCAGCCTGGAGCAGCGTCCCAACAAGCGCCCCGTGATGAGCGACCTGCGCGAATCGGGCGCCATCGAACAGGACGCCGACGTGATCCTGTTCATCTACCGCGACGAGGTCTACAACCCCGATTCGCCGGACAAGGGCACCGCCGAGATCATCATCGGCAAGCAGCGTAACGGCCCGATCGGCACGGTGCGCCTGACCTTCCAGGGTTCGAGCACGCGCTTCCTGAACTTCTCTGGCGCGCAGCCGCGCGACATGTACTGAGGTGTGCCGCCCACAAAAAACGCGCCCTCGGGCGCGTTTTTTTGCTTGTGTGGCGGATTCACGCTTCCGTTTCGGGTCGCTTGCCGTAGCGCGCGGCCAGCACGCCGCAGACCATCAGCTGGATCTGGTGGAACAGCATCAGCGGCAGCACGATCGCGCCGACGGCATGGCCGGCGAACAGTACCTGGGCCATGGGAATGCCGCTGGCCAGGCTCTTTTTGGAGCCGCAGAACAGCAGCGTGATGCGGTCCGGCAGGTTGAAGCCGAACACCTTGCCGGCCAGCGCCGACAGGCCCAGCGCCAGCGCCAGGATGACGGCGCAGCACACGACCAGGCCCAGCAGCGCCGGGACCGGCGTGGCGCTCCACAGGCCTTCGTTGATGGCTTCCGAGAACGCGGTGTAGACCACCAGCAGGATCGAGCCCTGGTCGACAAATTTCAGCATTGCCTTGCGCTTGTGCACCCAGGCGCCGATCCAGCGGCGCGCAACTTGCCCCAGCACGAACGGCAACAGCAGTTGCAGCATGATCTTGCCAACCGCGTCGAACGAGATCGGCGCGCTGCCGGCGTTGGCGACCACGGTGCCGACCAGCAACGGCGTCAGGAAGATGCCCAGCAGGCTCGAGGCCGAGGCGCTGCACACCGCCGCCGGGACGTTGCCGCGCGCCATGGAGGTAAAGGCGATGGCCGACTGCACCGTGGCCGGCAGGCAGCACAGGAACAGGATGCCGAGGTACAGCTCGGGCGTGACCAGTGGTTCCAACACCGGCTTGAGCGCCAGGCCCAGCAGCGGGAACATCAGGAAGGTGGCCGAGAAGATGGTGAGATGCAGCTTCCAGTGCGTGAGGCCGGCGATGATGGCTTCACGCGACAGGCGCGCGCCGTGCAGGAAGAACAGCAGGCCGACCGCGATGTTGGTGATCCAGCCGAACACCACCACGCCTTGCCCATGGGCGGGCACGATGCTGGCGATGATGACGGTGCAGATCAGGTAGAGGGTGAAGCGGTCGGGCAGGAGACGGACAAGGCGTGACATGGAGGGGGTATGGGGATGACGGAAAGCGGCGGCGCGCCGTGCGCGCCGGAATCGGGCCGTATTGTAGACGCGGGGGCGGGCAAGGCCGCGGGCAGGCCGGGGCGGGTGTCCGCCTGCCGGGCCTTTGCCGGCTCAGGGCGCCATGGCCAGGGCCAGGTCGAACGCGGCGATCAGCGAGGCCTGATCGGCCACGCCCTTGCCGGCGATATCGAAGGCGGTGCCGTGATCGACGCTGGTGCGCACGAACGGCAGGCCGACGGTGACGTTGACGCCATGGTCCACCCCCAGGTACTTCACGGGGATCAGGCCCTGGTCGTGGTATTGGGCCACCACGATGTCGAACTCGCCGCGGCGGGCGCGCATGAAGACGGTGTCGCCGGGCCAGGGGCCGCTGGCGTCGATGCCTTCGGCGCGCGCGCGGTCGATGGCCGGCGCGATGATGTCGAGGTCTTCGCGGCCGAACTTGCCGCCTTCGCCCGCGTGCGGATTCAGGCCCGCCACCGCCACGCGCGGCCGGGCGATGCCCATCTGGCGGCAGGCGCGGTCAGCCAGCCGCATGGCGGTCAACTCGGCTTCGGGGGTGATGCGCGCCATGACGTCCGCCAGTGCGACGTGGATGGTCACCAGCAGCACGCGCAGTTCGTCGTTGGCGAGCATCATGGCGAAGTCGCGGGTGCCGGAGCGCTCGGCCAGGATCTCGGTATGGCCGGGATAGTCGATGCCGCCGGCGTGCATGGATTGCTTGTTCAGCGGCGCCGTGACGATGGCGCGGATGCGACCGGCCCGGGCATCGTCGATGGCGGCGCAGACATAGTCATAGGCGGCGCGTCCGGCGGCGGCGTTGACCTCGCCATGAGGCAGGTCGGCCGGCAGGGCGGGGCCGCAGTTGACCACCTCGATGTGGCCGGCGTTGCCGTCGGCCTGGCCGACATGGGCGATCTCGCGGATTGCCAGGCGCGCGCCCAGCGCGGCGGCCGCGCGGCGCAGGGCGCCGGCATCGCCGTACACCACGCAAGGGGCATTCAGGCCCTGGGCGCAGGCCTTGACGACGATTTCGGGGCCGATGCCAGCGGCATCCCCCATGGTGATGCCCACGGGCGGGGGAGTGTTCAAGATGTGTTCCCGGTCGACGGCCTGGTGCGTTTACGGCTGCGCGTTCTTCGGCGGCTCGATCTCGCCGCATTCGAACGTGACGGTGGCGCGCTTGGAGCCCAGGCCGGTGGCATGGTTGGACGTAATGGCCGGCTTTTGCAGCTTGCGCCCGATGGATTGGCAGTACTGGTCGGCGCGCTGCAGCGCCTGGTTCTTGATTTCGACCCAGGTCAGCAGCTGCGTGCCGGAACTAAAGGTGACGCTGTAGGTGTTCTTGCCGGTGGACGTCACTTCGCTCATGCTGGAACAGGCGGCCAGCAGGGCGAGCAAGGCGGAGGCGAGGGCAAGGCGTGCGAACATGTTGGATCCGTGAAAGGCGACAAATCACATTACAACATTATGCCGCCCGGATCGGGCGGCCGTCACGACGCCGCGAATGTGGGCGCGAGGCGCCGGGCCACGCGGCGGGCGCTTCAGGGGGCGCCGACCGCGCTGCGGCGGTCGACCTTGCGGCTGAGCACGATGGAGGTCTGCGTCTGCTTCACGCCATCGATCAGGCCGATGCGGTCGAGCAGTTCGTCCAACTGTTCATGGGTCTCGCAGCGCAGGAAGATCAGGTAGTCATACGGGCCGCTGACCGACGACACCTCCTCGACCTCGGGCATTTTCTCCAGTTCGCGTATCACGGCCGCGGGGG
>LXNH01000030.1_pt1 | contig 28934 bp, 31 predicted proteins | sample 809111 | NCBI WGS metagenome assembly LXNH01 (sample SAMN04870528, study PRJNA318959) | seawater metagenome | biome: 00002010; material: water; isolation source: marine seawater | place: Greece: Milos, Mediterranean Sea | collected 2013-05-29 | depth 5-7 m
TGGTGACCGTCAGCGGCGCCTGCGGGTCGAAGGCGTCGGCGCTGACCAGCCACGGGCCCATGGCGCCGCTGGCGTCCCAGTTCTTGCCCTGCGTCACGTTGAACTTGCCATGGCGCAGCCAGTCGCGCACCGTGCCTTCGTTCAGGCAGGTCAGGCCGGCGATGTGCGACCAGGCGTCCTCGGCGGCGATGCGGCGGCCGGCCTTGCCGATGACGATGGCGATCTCGCCTTCGTAGTCGAGCTGCTCGGATTCGGGCGGGCGCAGCAGCGGCTGGCCGTGGCCGACGAACGATTGCGGAAAGCGCGGGAACACGCTGGGGTATTGCGGCGCCGCGCTGCCGTCCTGGTATTCCTCGTTGCGGTGGCCGTAGTTGACGCCCACGCAGATGATCTTGCCGGGGTTGGCGATGGGCGGCAGCAAAGTCAGCGTGGATAGCGGCAGCGTGGCTTGCAGGCGTTCGGCGGCCGCCGCCAGGCGCGGCAGGGCGCCCGCGGCCACCGCCGCCTGCAGGTCGGCGTGGCCCTGGCCGCCCAGGTCGACCACGGCGTCGCCGCGCAGCAGGCCGAAGCCGGCGCGGCCTTGATGTTCAAAGGACAGGAATTTCATGCGTCGAATCCAAAGAGGCGGGCCGGGTTGTCGACCAGGATTTTCTTGAGGGTGGCGCCGTCGCCGGCGTAGCGCGCCAGTTGGTCCACCAGCCGGCCTTCGTCGGGCGGCTGCTTGACCGACACCGGGTGCGGCCAGTCGCTGCCCCAGACCACGCGGTCGGGGTTGGCGGCGATCAGCGCCTGCGCCAGCGGCACCACGTCGTCCCAGGGCGGGCCGCTGCGCGACAGCTTTTCCGTCAGCGACAGCATCACCCAGAAATTGCCGCGCGCCAGCAGTTCCACCAGCTTGCGGCGGGTGGGATCGGCCGCGCCGGCGCCGGGGTCGGCGCGGCCCATGTGGTCGATCAGCACCGGGATGTCCAGACGCTCGAACTGCGCTACCTGGGCCATCATGCCGTCGGGTTCGGGTTGGAACTTGGCGTACCAGCCCAGCTCGCGGATGCGGGCGATGGCGCGCTCGAACACCGCGGGTTCCATGCTGATGCCCAGGCCTTGCCGCGTGAAGCGCGCGCCGCGCACGCCAGCGTCGTGCAGCCGGGCAATGTAGGCGTCATCGCGCTCGGCCAGCACCAGCGCGTTGGCGCAGCCGCGATAGCCGGGGCCGGCGGTCGCCAGGCCGTCCAGCACCACCTGGTGGTCGGCGCCATAGGTGGTGGCCTGGACAATGACGCCGCGCTCGATGCCCAGCAGGCGGTGCAGGCCCAGCGCGGTCTCGATGGTGGCGCTGGGCATTTCGTAGGCGGCGCCGGGGCGCACCGGGTAGCGGTCGGCCGGGCCGAAGACGTGGAACTGGCTGTCGCAGGCGCCCGGCGGCAGGCGCCGCGCGGGCGCGGTGGGATGCGGGTTGAAGGGCAGATATTGCGGCATGTGGTTCCCTCAGTCCAGCACGGCGACGAAGTCGCATTCGATCAGCTTGTCGCCGTCCAGGTCGGCCTGCATGGTGTGGCGCGCGGGCCGGTCGGCGGGATCGGGAAAGGCGCGCAGCCAGACAGCGTTGAGCGCCGCGCGCTGCGAGCGGTCGCGCATCCACACGGTCATTTTGGCGATGTTGGCCAGCGAGCCGCCGCCGGCTTGGACGATGCGGCGCACGTGATCGAACATCAGTTCGCATTGCCGTTCCAGCGTGTCGCCATAGGCGCCGGTGGCGGGGTCGGTGCCCTGGATGCTGCCCGAATACAACTGCCTGCCGACGCGGCAGGCGGCGGGGATGGGGTTCTTGTGGCTGAAGCCGTCGGCGTAGATGCTCTGTCGTGTCATGGTGAGCCTTAATTGGCGGTAATGCCCGCGCGCTTGATGATGGGCGTCCAGCGCGCGTCCTCGGCGGCCAGATAGCGGGTGAAGTCGGCGGGGGTGCTGGCCCGCGCGTCGGCGCCCAGCTCCTTGAAACGCTGGATGATCTCGGGCTGGCTCAGGATCTTGTCGAGCGCCTGGCTCAGGCGCGCCAGCACCTCGGGCGGCGTGCCCTTGGGCGCCAACAGGCCGGTGAAGGTGGCCGCCTCCATGCCCGCCACGCCAGCCTCGGCGAAGGTCGGGACGTCCGGCAGCGACGGCACGCGCTTGGCGGTGGTCACCGCCAGGGCGCGGGTGCGGCCTTCCTTGATGTAGGGCAGCGATACCGAGATTTGGTCGAAGTTGAAGTCCACCTGGCCGCCCAGCAGGTCGGTGGTGGCGGGGGCGTTGCCCTTGTATTGCGCGGTGGTCCAGCGCGCGCCGGTCAACGATTGCAGCAGTTCGCTCACCAGATGGTTGGTGGTGCCGGCGCCGGGCGAGGCCATGTTGAGCTTGCCGGGTTCCTTCTTGGCCAGCGCCAGCAGTTCGCCCAGGGTCTTGGCCGGCAGGCCGGGCCGCACCTGCAGCACCAGCGGCGTGTAGGACACCGAGCTGATGGGTTCGAAATCCTTGTCCCACTTGTACGCCTGGCGCTTGAAGATCAGCGGACTGAACAGCAGCGGGCCGTTGGCGGCCATGAACAGCGTGTAGCCGTCTGGCGCCGAGCGCGCCACCTGTTCGCCGGCGATCATGCCGCCCGCGCCGGGCTTGTTCTCGACAATGAACGGCTGGCCGAAAGCGGCCTGCAGCCCCGGGCTGATCAGGCGCGCGGCCACATCGACGTTGCCGCCGGGCGGGTAGGGCACCACGATTTTCACGGGTTTGTCGGGCCAGGCGGCCTGGGCCAGCGTGGTCGCGGCCATCAGCGCCAGGGCGGCGCCAGCCTTTGTAAGCGGGGTCATGGTTTTGTCTCCAGTGTGTGGGGGTGTTGTTGTTTTGGGAAACTCTAGAAACTTGGCCGCGCGGCGACAACGCCAAAAATTCCGAAAAGTCCGTATGTTGGACTTATTTCGGCAATCGCGGTTTGCCCCGATTCACCGCTTGGCCAAAAACCCGGGAAAATGCCCTGAAAGCGTGGGGCGGCGGCGATGCCGTGCCGTCCCGACAGGTTCAACATATGGACGTCTTGTGATGCGTATCGCCGCCCCGGAACTCAGCCCCGAACAAACCTACAAACTCATGAGCGGCATCGTGGTGCCGCGCCCGATCGCCTGGATCACCACGCTGGGGCCGGGCGGCAAGGTCAACCTGGCGCCGTTCAGCTGCTTTACGTTCGTGTCGAACACGCCGCCGATGCTGGGCATCAACATCGGCCGCAAGGCCGGCCGGCGCAAGGACACCGCCAACAACATCCTGGAGCACGGCCATTTCGTGGTGAATATCGGCAACGCCGACCTGCTCGACGCCATCCACGACAGCGCCGAGGAGCATCCGCCGCAGGTCAGCGAGGCCGAGCTGCTGAACCTGGACGTGCTGGCGGGCGAGCACATCGCCACGCCGCGGCTGGCGGCGGCGCCGGTCAGCCTGGAGTGCACGCTGCACAGCGTGATCCCGTTCGGCGACACCGGCGCCGAGTTCTTCGTGGGCGAGGTCAAGCTGTTCCACATCCGCGACGGGCTGGCGCGCGACGGCAAGATCGATACCACCCTGCTCGATCCGGTGTGCCGCATCGGTGGCCCGAACTACGCGCTGCTGGGGCCGCTGGTGACCAAGCGGGCGCTGCGCCAGACGCCCAAATCCGTCATGGGCAAGGACGCGGCATGAACCCGCAGGACGAGGGCGCGGCCGACGAGGCGCTGCCCGGCGCGCAGACGGTGCGCCGCGCCATGGCCATTCTGCGGCTGGTGGCGTGCGGCCAGGAGCGCGGCGTGCGCCTGATCGACCTGGTGCGCATGTCGGGGCTGAACCGGCCGACCGTGCACCGGCTGCTCAAGACGCTGATCCAGGAAGGCGCGGTGGAGCAGGACGCGGCCACGCGGCGCTACTTGATCGGCCCCGAAATCAGCCTGCTGGGCCTGGCGCGCACGCGCCGCTTTCCCTTGCTGACGCTGGCCGATCCCTATCTGGCGGAGCTGGCCGACCAGGTGGGCGACACGGTGTTTCTAAGCGTGCGCCATGGCCACGATTCGATCTGCATTGGCCGCAAGACCGGCCATCATCCGATCCAGGTGTTGTCGATCGAGGTTGGCGTGCGCCGGCCGCTGGGGCTGGGGGTGTCGGGCGTGGCGCTGCTGTCGTGCCTGCCGGATGCCGAGAGTGCCGCCATCGTGCAGGCCAATACCGCGCGCCTGGCGGTGGCAGGGGAACGGGCCGGAGACATCCTGGCGCGGGTCGAGCAGGCGCGCGCCAGCGGCATCGCCCATGCGCCCGCGGGGCTCATGCCGGGCACCAGCGCGGTGGCGCTGCCGATCCGCGCCGACAGCGGCGAGCCGTTGGGCGCGGTGACCGTCACGGCGATGGCCGAGCGCCTGGCGGGCGGGCGGCTGGCGCAGGTGGTCGAGCGCATGCGCGACCGCGCCCAGGCGATTGCGCGGCGCCATGCCGAAGTGCATGAACGGCGACGTTGAACGCAGAGGTAAGTTGCCGGGACGCGCCAGCACGTAGACGCGGGTGTCGCGGCCATAGTGCGTCTCGATGGCGCGGAAGGTGAAGCCCAGTTTCTCCAGCACGCGCTGCGAACCCAGGTTGTCGGGCCAGGTGACGGCCACCAGCGCCGCCGCGTCGAGCGTGCGCCAGGCGTACTCACAAAGCTGGCGCGCCGCCTGCGTGGCATGGCCTTGGCCCCAGGCCGCCCGTTGCAGGCGGTAGGCCAGCTGCAACGCGCCCGTGTCTTCCAGCCAGGTCAGGCTGATCCAGCCAACCGCGATGCCGCGCGGATCGACCACCGCCCAGTGGCCGATGTCGTCGGGGGGTGTCTGCAACCAGTCCAGCAGTTCCTGGCGGCGCGCCTGCGTGGCCGGCTTGACGCCGGTGCTGTGGCGCATGACCTCGGGATCGGATTCCAGGGCCAGGATCATGGGCACGTCGTCCGCGCGCAGGCGGCGCAGGGTGACGGTTGGGGGGGACGGCATCACGGCGGCGTTCAGTACGTCAGCGGCGCGCCGGTCACGACTTCGTACAGGAACCGGTCGAGCCGTTCGGTCTGGCCGTCGGGGCGGTCGAAGAAGGGCGCGTTTTCCAGGGCCGCCAGCGTCGTCTCCAGGTAGGCGTGGATCAACGGGAAGCGCGGGCCGTGCTCGGCCTCGCCGGCTTGCATCTTGATGGCCAGCAGCGCGTTGATCTCATCGCGCAGCGCGGGGTCGGTGACCATGGTATCGGCCAGGTCGGCAAAGCGCATCGGCGGGATGCCGCGGCCGCTGTCGATCCATTGCGCGGCCAGCACCGGACGCAGCACGTACAGGTACTTCTTGAGCCGCACGGTGTCGCCCTGCAGCGATTCGCGGAAGTTGCGGCCGGCCATGGATACGTAATGCCAACGGCCTTTCATGTGCGAGAAATACTCGCTGCGGAAGTGCCGCAGCCAGGCGCTGGTGGCGTCGTCCTGCCGGTACAGCACGGGCGAATCGAGCCATTCGAACAGGGTGGGATTGGAGCCGCGCAGCAGTTGCAGCGCCTTGCGCAATTCCCAGCCGGACACGTCCAGTTCGTCGTCGATGGGCAGCTCGATCACGTCGCGTTGAGGCGCCACGCGCAGGTACCAGTCCAGCTTGTGCACATACAGGAAGCGCACGTCGTAGTCGCTGTCGGGCGAGGCGAAGCCCCAGCCGCGGCTGCCGGACTCGCAGGCCAGCAGGACGCGCACGTCGTGGCGCTGCTCGATGTGTTCCAGGGTGTCCATGACGCGTTCGCGGACGGCCGGATCGATGGGGTGGGCGCGCAGGATCGAGGTCATGCGCGAAATGCTAGCACTTCGCCGCCGCGTTGCCGCCGTCGCGGCCGGGCCCGCGTTTGCATCTTATGATTAGGCGCCTTATCATTTGCTGCCATATCGATCACCGGACACGCCATGCCACCCCCCATTCCCGCCATGCTGGAAACCAAGCACCATGCCCTGCTGGACGAGGCCGCGCGCCGCGGCCTGGCGTCCTCCGGCGGCATCCAGTTGTGCTTCCAGGTGCTGGCGCTGGCCGGTGCCATCGACCGCGATTGCGCCGCGCGCCTGGCGCCGCGGCAGTTGTCGGAAGGCAAGTTCGTGCTGCTGTTCCTGCTGCACGGGCAGACCGGCGGCCTGTCGCCGCACGAATTGGCCGCGCGCGCCGGCGTGACCCGCGCCACCGTCACCGGCCTGCTCGACGGGCTGGAGCGCGATGGGTTCGCGCTGCGCCAGCCGGGCCAGGACGACCGGCGCCGCATCACGGTGACGCTCACGCCCAAGGGCAGGACGGCGGCGGCGCGGCTGTTCAAGGAACACGCGCAGTGGATCGGCTCGCTGTTCGACGGCTTGTCGCCGGCCGAGCAGCGTCAGCTCGGCGATCTGCTGGCAAAGGTGTGGCGCGGCACCGACAGCGGGCGCGCGGCGTTGGCTGGGGGCACGCCATGAGCGCCGCCGGCCGGGGCGTCAAGGACATTGGCGCCGAGCGCCTGGCGCAGTTGAACGCGGGCGCGCCCGCCACCCACCTGACCGAGTGCCTGGCGGTGGACTTCGCCCTTCTGATGCAGGCCTTGGCGCCCGAGGTCGGCGCCGACGGCATCGCCGCCATGCAGGCCGCGTCGGCGTTGGGCATCTCCAAGCGCATGGCGGTGGCGGCCCGCATCCTGCATGACGGCCTGGGCGCGGCCGGGTTCGCGCGGATGGCATCGCAGGCGTCGGACACCGCGCGTGGCTGGGCCTGCTTCATGATCGGCGCGGCGCCGGACCTGTCGCTGGCGCAACGCCTGGCAAGGATCCGGCCGTTGGCCGACGACGCGCATTTCGGCGTGCGCGAATGGGCCTGGCTGGCGGTGCGGCCGGCGCTGGCGGCCGATCTGGACGCGGCCATCACGCAGTTGCAACCGTGGACGGCGATGCCGTCCGAGCGCTTGCGCCGCTTTGCCAGCGAGGCGCTGCGGCCGCGCGGGGTCTGGTGCGCGCACGTGGCCGCGCTCAAGGCCGACCCGGGGCGGGCCTTGCCGCTGCTGGAGCCGTTGCGCGCCGATCCGGCGGTCTATGTGCAGGATTCGGTGGCCAACTGGCTGAACGACGCCAGCAAGGACCAGCCGGACTGGGTCAGGGGGGTGTGCGCGCGTTGGCTGACGCACAGTCCGGTCGCGGCGACGCAGCGCATCTGCCAGCGGGCGCTGCGGACCATCGGGGCGTAGCGCCGCGGGCTGCGTGGGCCGCGCGGCCAGCGATGGCGAGCGCGTGCCGGGGCATGCCGCTCAACCCTGCGCTTCGGCCGCCAGCGCGGCCTGCACGGCAGGGCGGGATTCGATGCGGTGCTGGAATGCCACCAGGGCAGGCCAGCGCGCCAGGTCCGGCGGCGCGCGGTCATCGCGGCGACATGACGCCCGCCTACCATCGTTTCTTTTCCGCGAGGCGCCATGATCATCCGCGATGCGCAGGCCGGCGACAGCGCCGATATCGTTGAACTGCTGGCCCAACTGGGCTATCCCGGCACCGCGGGCTTCGTGCCGGCGAAGATCGAACGCCTGCTGGCGCACCGCGATGCCGAGCTGCTGGTAGCCGAGGACGGCGGCCGGCTGCTGGGCTTCATCGGCCTGCATTTCATGGTGCAGTTGGCGCTGCCGGGGGATTTCTGCCGCATCACCTATTTCTGCGTCGGCGACGCGGCCCGTGGCGGCGGCGTCGGCCGGGCGCTGGAAGAGGCCGCCGAGGCGCTGGCGCGGGCGCGCGGCTGCGACCGCATCGAGGTGCACTGCCACCAGCGGCGCGTGGACGCGCACCGCTTCTATGACCGCCAGGGCTACCAGGAATCGCCGAAATACCTGATGAAGTCCTGCCGGCCCTGAGGTCGGGCGCCGCCGCGGCGCCCACGGCGGGTTGGCGCGCCCGCGCCGCTCTCGTGTAGTCTTGCCTGTTCCAACGACAAGTCCAAAGGACGGGCATGGAAGAGACAACTGAAGGGGCAACCCGAGCGACCACGCAAGACCCGCCGCGCGACTGGGCGGCGCTGGTCGACGAACTGAACCGCCTGCTGCGGCTCAAGACCACCGTCATCGGCATGAAGCTCTATGAGGACGAGGCGGCGCTGGCCGGCGTGAAGGGGCTGCGGCGCCCCAAGGCCACCCATACCACCGACCAGATCGTCGGCATGGCGGCACGGCTGGGCTGGACGGTGGGCATTACCGGCGACGACCTGGTCGGCGCGCAGTGCCGCGCGGTGATCGGCCTGGGGCCGCAGGACGAGGCCTGGCGCAGCGGCAAGGAATATGTCGGCGTGTGGCACGCCACCGGGGCCGATGCGCGCGCGCGCCAGGAAGCCTTGTCCTGTGTGCCGGCGGGCAAGTACCGCGCCATGGTGGTGTCGCCGCTGGCCTCGGGCCGGCTCGACCCGCCCGACATCTGCCTGGTGTACGCGACGCCCGGGCAGATGATCATCCTGATCAACGGGCTGCAATGGAAGAACTACCGGCGCTTCGACTGGAGCGTGGTGGGCGAGACCGCCTGTGCCGACTCCTGGGGGCGCGCGCTGGCCACCGGGGAGCCCAGCCTGTCCTTGCCCTGTTATGCCGAACGCCGCTACGGCGGCGTGCCGGACGAGGAAATGTTGATGGCGCTGCCGCCGCGCGACCTGCCCATCGCGATCGAAGGCATGAAGGCGCTGTCGGCCAACGGCCTGCGCTATCCGATCCCGCCATATGGCATCCAGAACGATGTGCGCGCCGGCATGGGCGTGAGCTACGCGCAGCCGCCGCGCGGCTGAGGCGGGCCGCCGGGCGGACAGCGGGAGGTCAGGCCCGGCGCGCCGCCGCTGCGCCGGGCAGGCGCGGCCGCTCAGGCGCCGGCCAGCGCCGCCGCCAGCGTACGCGCCGCCGGCCCCAGCGGCTGGTCGATGCGGTGCGCCAGGTAGACCTCGGTGGTCACCTGGCTGCCGCGTCCCAGGCTGCCGGTGGGCAGGCGCAGCAGCCGGCCCTCGGCCAGGTCGCGCTCGACCAGCCACAGCGGCAGCCGGCCCCAGCCAAGGCCGGCCAGGATCAGCGCATGCTTGGTGTCCTGGCCGCTGACGCGGCAGGTCTGCGGCGACAGCACCGCGAAGTCGCGGCCGGCGCTGAGCGTGGACGGGTCGATCTGCACCACTTGCAGGTGATCGGCCAGATCGGGCGCCGTCAGCGGCGCGCCGTCGGCCACGCGCGCGGCCAGGGGATGGGCGGCGCCGACCACGGCCACCATCTGCACCGCCGCCAGCGCCTGCATGGCGATGCGCGGATGGCGGAAATGCTCGCCGGCAATAATGCCCAGTTGGTGGCTGCCATCGAGCAGCGCGGCGATCGGCCCGCCCAGCGGCAGCACTGCCAGGCGCGTGGCGACCGAGGGATAGGCCGCCCGCAGGCGGTTCAGCGCCGCGCCGACCTGCGCGATCGGATACAGCGTGTCCACCACCAGCGACAGTTCCAGCTCCACGCCTTCGCCCAATCCCTGGGCGCGGGCCCGCATGGCGTCGACCCGCAGCAGGATGTCGCGGGCATTGGCCAGCAGCGCCTGGCCCTGCGGCGTCATGACGGGGCGGTGGCCGCCGCGGTCGAACAGCTTCACGCCCAACTGCGTTTCCATGTTGGCAATCGCGTGGCTGACAGCCGACTGCACCCGCGCCAGCTGCTTGGCGGCGGCGCGGAAACTGCCGGTGTCGGCCACGGCGGCGAACACGCGCAGTTGATCCAGGGTGAGGGCATCTATCATCGTGCGTCCTGATCTATTTTCAAGATCGGTTTCATCAAAAGATTATCACTTATCAGAATCGGTTCCGGCCGGCATGCTGGCGGCATTGCAAGCGAGGAGAGGCAAGGATGGACAAGGTGGAAGGCGCGGCGCGTGCCGGTCAGCCGGCGGCGACGCGTTGGGCGGCGGTGCTGGCGATCGTGGGCGCCGGGGTGGTGGCGTCGTTGCAGGTGGGCAAGGTGATCATCGCGGCGCCCTTGCTGCGGCGCGACCTGGGGCTGGACCTGGCCTCGATCGGCACGTTGACGGCGGTGTTCTCGATCCTGGGGGTGCTGGGCGGCATCGCGGCGGGCGGCGTGATCGCGCGCTTCGGGGCGCGCCGCATGCTGCTGTGGGGGCTGGCGACGGTGGCCGCGGGCACGGCGGCGGGCGCGCTGGCGCCGGGCTATGGGGTGTTGCTGGCCTCGCGTGTGGTCGAGGGGCTGGGGTTCCTGCTGATCACGGTGGCGGGGCCGGCGGCCTTGCAGCGCCTGGTGCTGCCGTCCAGCCGCGACCTGGCGTTCGCGCTGTGGAGCTGCTACATGCCGGCGGGCATGGCGATCGCCATGTTGGCCTCGCAGGCCTTCGGTGACTGGCACGCCTACTGGTGGTGCGCCGGCGCGGCCGCCGCGGTCGCGCTGGGCGGCATCGCCGCGCTGGCGCCGCCCACGCCCGCCGGCGCCGGCCTGTCCTGGCGCGGGCTGCGGCAGGACACCTCCGATACGCTGGGCGCGGCCGGGCCGATGCTGCTGGCGGCCTCGTTCACGCTCTACAGCCTGATGTTCTTCGCGCTATTCACCTTCCTGCCGGTGCTGCTGATGGATAAGCTCGGCCTGCCGCTGGCCACGGCCGGGCTGTACAGCGCGGCGGCCAGCGCCGCCAACATCATCGGCAACCTGGGCGCCGGCGTGCTGCTGTCGCGCGGCTGGCGCCGGTCGACCCTGATCGCCTGCGCCAGCGTGGCCATGGGCGTGGTGGCGCTGCTGATCTTCCGCTCGGTGTTTCCGGCGATGCCGACCTTCCTGCTGTGCGTGCTGTTTTCGGCGGTGGGCGGTCTGATCCCGGCGACGCTGCTGGGCAGCGCGCCGCTTGTGGCGCCGCGGCCGGCGCTGACGGCGGCCACGGTGGGGCTGGTGATGATGGGCAGCAACCTGGGGCAGGTGATCGGCCCGGTGACCGTGGGCGGCGTGATCGACCGCTACGGCTGGGCGCAGGCCGCGCTGGTGGTGGCGGCCGCGGCGCTGGGCGGCGTGGCGATTGCGTGGCGGCTGCGGCGCTTGAACGGCGCCCGGTTGTAGCCGCCCGGGGCGGCGCTGCGATTGTCATGCGGACGGCCTATCATGGGGCATCGTCCCCGCTGGAGTCCTCATGTCTACGCCTGCCCCGCGCCTGGTCATCTTCGATTGCGATGGTGTCCTGATCGACAGCGAAATCATTGCCGCCCGCGCCCAGTCGTGCGCGCTGGCCGAACACGGCATCGCCATCACGCCGCAGGAAGCGGCGCGGCGCTTCGCCGGCATTCCGGATGCCGACATGTGGCAGACCTTGCAGGACGAGAATGCCCGCGCCTTGCCGGCGGACTTCCCGCGCCGCTATGCCGACCGCCTGCAGGACACCTTCCGCCAGGAACTGCGCGCCTTGCCCGGGGTGCGCGAGACCTTGGCGGCCTTGCGCCAGCGCGGCATGGACTATTGCGTGGCGTCCAGCAGCACGCCGCCCAAGCTGGAGGCGGCGCTCAAGCTGGTGGGGTTGTGGGAGGCGTTCGCGCCCAATGTATTCAGCACTGCCCAGGTGGCGCACGGCAAGCCGGCGCCGGACGTGTTCCTGTTCGCCGCGCGCCAGATGCGCACCGCGATCCTGGAATGCGTGGTGGTCGAGGACAGCGTGCCCGGCGTGCGCGCCGCCCGCGCCGCGCGGATGCGGGCGGTGGGCTACGTCGGCGCCTCGCACGCCGGGCCGGAGCAGCGCAAGCGCCTGTTGGACGAAGGCGCGTTCGAGGTCATCGACGATCTACGGCGCCTGCCCGAGATCATCTAGGCGGGCGGCAAGGCCGCCGATGTCTCGATCAGGGCCGGCGCGCCGGCGTCCGTCTGGCGGCCGGCGCCAGGCGGCTTTCGGTTTGCACAGGCCCTAGGCCGGCACCGGTTCGGGCTTGACCCGCACCGCGCGCAGCACGCCGATCATCAGCAGGGCGATGCCGGCCAGGGTCAGCGGCTGCGGCAGGCTGCCGCGCAGCATGAAGGCGTAGGCCAGCGCCGCCAGCGTTTCGAACACGATCAACTGTCCGGCCAGCGCGGTCGGCAGGCGCTGGCTGGCTTCGTTCCAGCACAGCGTGCCGAGCCACGAGGCGAACAGGCCGATGCTGATCATCAGCCCCAGGAACGCCTCGGGGCGCGGCCCCAGCGGCATGGCGAAATCGCTGCCGCTCAGGGCCATGCCGCCCCACAAGAGACCATAGCCGGCCAGCGCCAGCGGCAGCGTGGCCACGCCCTGGGCCGTGGCCCAGGTGCGCGGACTGCGGCCCGGATGGTTGCGCAGCCAGTCGGCGTTGCGCAGCGGATACCAGGTCCAGCAGACCACCGCGCCCAGCGCCAGCACGGCGCCGATCGCATAGCGCGACAGATCGGCGTCGGCCTCCTGGCGCAGCGCCTGCAACTCGACCTGGTTGACGCAGGCGATGCCCAGCGCGATCAGCGCCAGCGACGGCGCCAGCCGCTTCCACGGCAGGCGGCCGTCGCGGCGCGCGTTGCGCAAATTGGCGCTGACGGCGATCACCACCGGCAGCGTGCCGATGATCATGGTCGGCACCGGGCCGCCGGCGCGCTGGATGGCGCTGGCCAGGCACAGGTAGTACAGCAGGTTGCCAATGGCGGCCAGCTTCAGGGCCTCGATCCAGTCGGCGCGGCTGAGCTGGCGCAGGGCCTTGCGGTCGAGCCAGGCCAGGGGAATGGCGATCAGGCCGAAGGCCAGGTAGCGTCCCACCGATTGCAGGGCCGCGGGGTATTCCGGCAGCAGCAGCGGGCCGACGAACACCAGGCCCCACATCAGTCCGGCCGCCAGGGCGTACAGGGTTCCTGCCCACATAGAGATTCCGACTCGTATTCAACGGACGGCCAGTCTAGCTAGCGGGACGGCGGCCGGTCTTGTACCAGATTGCTGCGGCCCGGGGGCGGGCGCGCGGCTCAGGCCCGCACCTGCTTCTGGTAGCGCGCGGGCGTGACGCCATAGCGGCGGCTGAAGGCGCGGGTCAGGTGGGCCTGGTCGGTCAGGCCGGCGGCCAGCGCGACCTGGGCTGGCGCCTGGCCAGCGGCCAGCAGCCGCTTGGCTTCGAACAGGCGCAGCGCCATCAGTGTCTGCTGCGGCGTGGCATGGGTGTGCGCCTGGAAGCTGCGCAGGAAATGGAACGGGCTGAGGCCGGCGACGGCGGCCAGTTCCTCCAGCGTCAGGCGCCGCGCCAGGTTGGCGCGCAGGTAGTCGATCACCGGCGCGAAGCGCGGCGCGCCTTCGGGCCGGGGCGGCCGCGGCACGCGGGCATGGCGGCGGAACTCGGTCAGCAGCGCGTGCAGGGCGCTGTCGAACGCCAGCGGCTCGCGCGCCTGCCACAGGGCGTCCAGCAGGGCGGTGACGCGCTGCGCGCCGGCGGCATCGTGGCCCACGGCGCAATCGAACCACCAGCCGGCTTCGCCGGCCACCTGGGCGACAACATCCGCGTCGATATAGGCCATGCGGTAGCGCCAGCCGCCTTCTGTCTCGGCGCGGCCGGTGTGCAGTTCGTCGGGGTTCATCAGCACCACCGAGCCGGGCGGCGCCAGGTGGTCGGCGCCACGGTAGCGGAAGCGTTCCACCCCGGATTCGATGGCGCCCAGGCCGAAGGCCTCATGGGTGTGCGGTTCGAAGGCGTGGCGGACGATGTGGGCGCGGTACAGCTCGATGCCGGGCCGGTGCGCCGGACGGCGGAATTCGGCGCGGTCGTTGGGATGGTCGAAGGCCTGCGGCACGCCCGCGAGCGGCGGCTCGGGGCGCGCCTCGGGGGCGGCAGGGACGCCGACGGCACGGGGCGGGGGGCAGACCATGGCGGAATTTAAGCACGTTCGGCGCCCGCCGGGCTCAGCGCACGCGCGGCTGTGGCGCTCAGTCCGTTGCCGGCAACCCCTGCGCCCCCGCGCCAGCAGCATCTCGCGCTCGCGGGCGTTGCGCGTCATGCCGGCGGCGCGTTCGAACTCCGCCTGCGCCTCGGCGTGACGGCCCAGTTTGGCCAGCAGGTCGCCGCGCACGCTTGGCAGCCAGTGGTAGTTGGCCAGCGCCGGATCGCGCGCCAGGTCGTCGGCCAGGTCCAGCCCCGCCTGCGGGCCGAAAGCCATGCCCACGGCGACGGCGCGGTTCAGCGCCACCACGGGGGAGGGCATGGCCTGCGCCAGCGCGTCGTACAGCGCCACGATACGCGCCCAATCCGTGTCCTGCGGCCGCCGCGCGCGGGCGTGGCAGGCCGCCAGCCCCGCCTGCAGCGCATAGCGGCCGCTGGCCCCGCCCAGGCTTTCGGCGCGTTCCAGCGCGGCCAGGCCGCGGCGGATCAGCAGGGCGTCCCAGCGGCCGCGGTCCTGCTCCAGCAGCAGCACCGGCCGGCCCTGGGCATCGCTGCGGGCGTGCAGGCGCGAGGCCTGCAATTCCATCAGCGCCACCAGTCCATGCACCTCGCTGTCGGCGGGCGTCAGTTCGGCCAGGATGCGGCCCAGCCGCAGCGCTTCATCGCACAGCGCCGGCCGCATCCAGTCCTGGCCCGCGGTGGCGGAATAGCCCTCGTTGAAGATCAGGTAGATCACTTCCAGCACCGAGTCCAGCCGTTGGGCGCGTTCCTGCGGCCCGGGCACTTCGAACGGCACGCGCGCCGCCGACAGGCTGCGCTTGGCCCGCACGATGCGCTGGGCGATGGTGGACTCGGAAGCCAGAAAGGCGCGCGCGATTTCAGCGGTGGACAGCCCGCCCAGCAGGCGCAGCGTCAACGCCACGCGCGCCTCGGTCGAGAGCAGCGGATGGCAGGCGGTGAACACCAGCCGCAGCAGGTCGTCGCCGATGTCGTCCTGGCGCGCGGCGTCCAGGGCCTCGACGAAATCGGGCTCGATGTCGGCCTGCAGCGCTTCCAGCTCATGGCCGATCTGCTCATGTTTGCGGCGATGGATGGCGTCCAGCCGCAGGCGGTCGCGGGCACGGTTTTTCGCGGTGGTCATGAGCCAGGCTCCCGGGTTGTCCGGCACGCCGCTGGCCGGCCAGCGCTCCAGCGCGGCCACCAGCGCATCCTGGGCCAGTTCCTCGGCCAGGCCGACATCGCGCACCAGGCGCGCAACGCCGGCGATGACGCTGGCGGCCTCGATGCGCCAGACGGCTTCGATGGCGCGGTGGGTGGCCGCCGATCCGGCTGGGGCGGTCATGCCTGCGGCGTCTGGCCGGGTTCCATGTAGAACACTTCCCAGATGTGGCCGTCCAGGTCATCGAAGCCGTGTCCGTACATGAATCCATGGTCCTGCGGCGGGCGTGGCGCCGTGCCGCCCGCGGCCTGGGCGCGGGCCACCAGGTCGTCGACTTCGGCGCGGCTCTCGCAGGACAGCGCGATCAGGGCTTCGGTGGCGCCCTTGGCATCGGCGATGGGCTTGTTCGTGAAGCCCTGGAAGAATTCCTTCACCAGTAGCATGACGTAGATGTTGTCGCCGACCACCATACAGGCGCCCTGCTCATTGGTGAATTGCGGATTGAAGCGGAAACCCAGGCTCTTGAAGAAGGCCTGCGATTTCTGCATGTCGGCGATGGGGAGGTTGACGAAGATCTGTTTGTGCATGACGGGCCTCGCGGGGGGATTGTGGCGGGAAGGGGCGGTTCACTGGCCGGTGCCGGACAGTTCGCGGAACCGGTCGATTTCCTGGCCGGGGCCGAAATCCTCCAGCTCGTACACCTGGCGCGCCTCGATGGCGCAGGGCCGGCCGGGGAAGGGGTCGGGAAAACGCAGCGTCCATTGCAGGGCTTCTTCGCGTGAGCGGACCTGGATCATGGTGTAGCCGGCGATCAGTTCCTTGGTGTCGGCAAAGGGGCCGTCGATCACCTGGCGCCGGCCCTGGTCGTCGTAATGCACTCGCCAGCCCTTGGACGACGGCTGCAGGCCGTTGGCGTCCAGCAGCACGCCGGCCTTGGCCAGGGCTTCGTGGTAGGTCGCCATGGCGTCCAGCAGGCTGGCCTCGGGCAGCATGCCGGCTTCGCTGTCGGCGTTGGCGCGGACGATGATCATGAATCGCATCGGGAATCTCCTGGTATCGATGGGCCCGGCCGCAAGGGGCGGCGGGGTCGGCACTGGCACGACGCATGTGGCATGCGCGAATCGACAGGAAAGCGGGTGGATCAGGGTAAGTACCTAGTGCGGTCCAGGCCGCGCGCCGCCCCGCCACCGCCCGTGGCGGTGATCCGGCGCTACATGAAACAGGGCCCCAGCTCGCGCACCTCGACCGTGGCCCAGCGCGCCGCCGGGCATTCGGCGGCCAGCGCCAGCGCCTGGTCGCGATCCTCGCAGTTGAGCAGGAAGAATCCGCCGATCATTTCCTTGGCCTCGGCGAAGGGGCCATCGACCAGCGTGCGCTGGCCGTCGCGCACGCGCAGCCGCACGCCGTCGGCATCTGATTTGAGGGATTCGGCGCGCGCCAGCAGGCCGCGCGCCTGCAGTCCTTCGGCGTAGCGCACCATCTGGGCGTAGACCTCGCGGCCTTCCTCGGGCGTGCGCTCGGCGCGCTGGCCGGGGGGCTCGACGATGAGAAGCATGTACGGCATGGGCGGTTCCTGGTGGCAAGGTCGGCGACAGCGCCGGCGCGCGCGTCACGCGCGGCCGGCAGCCGCCAGATTACGCTGTTTGCGGCGCGCCGGACAGGTTCGAGTCCGCCGCTAGGGAAGCGGACGCTTCAGGACTTGCCGGCGGCGGCGCTGGCCGGCGTGGCCGCCTCGCCCTTGGCCTCTGCCTTGGCCTCGCCCTTGGCCTCGCCCTTGGCCTCGGCCTGGGCCGGCTTGGCGGGCGCGGTGATGTCCATGATCAGTTCCACGCGCCGGTTGGCCGCGCGGCCCGCCGCGGTGTCGTTGGACTCGATCGGGCGCGTCTCGGCGTAGCCCACCGCGCGCAGGCGCTCGCCCGCCACCCCGTCGCGCACCAGTTCGCGCAGCACGCTGGTGGCGCGGCTGGTGGACAGCTCCCAGTTGGAGGCGAATTGCCGGGTCTGGATCGGCACCGGGTCGCTGTGGCCCTCGACCGAAACCTGGTAGTCGTTCTTGTTGAGGATCGTGGCCAGGCGTTTGATCACGTCCAGGCCCGAGGGGCTGAGCGTGGCCTGGCCCGACGGAAACAGCAGCTCGTTGCTGATGCGAAAGCTCACCGACTGCTCGTTGATGATGACGTCGACCGAGTTGCCCAGGTCGGCCAGTCCCAGGGATTCCTTGGAAGGCGCCTTCAGCGGTGGGGCGGCCGGCGCCACCACCTCGCCTTCGCCAGCCGGCGCGGCCGCGGCCGCGGGCGTGCCGGCGCTGGCCGCGGCGACCGGCGGCGCGGGTTCGGCCCAACTGGCGGGGATGTCCGGGGTGTCGAATTCGGCGTATTCGCCGTCGTAGGCCGGCAGTCCCTTGGATGCCAGGCTGCCGACGATGTCGACCTGCTGCACGGCGGGCTCATAGAAGCCGCCGTTCAGGCGCGACACGGCCAGCATCACCACCAGCAAGGCCAGCAGCAGGGTGATCAGGTCCAGGTAGCTCAACAGCCAGTTTTCGGCATCGCTTTCAACGACTTCGTCGACGTGCCAGCGTGCGTAGCGGTCCTTGCGGTCGCTCTTGCTGGGGCGCCAGCCGCTGTTGGCCGCGGCCTTCTGCGCGCGCAACTGGGCCTGGCGGGCCTGCTCGATCCGCTGCGCCAGAGAAGGGGAAATCAGGCTCATTGGCGCGCGGCGGCGGGGCGGGTGATGGAGACGGGCTTGGTGGCGGAGGACGCCGGGGCGGCGGGGCGGGCGGGCGCGGTGGCGGCGCCGCCGTCGTAGATTTCGTCCTCGACGTGCATGACGAACGAGTTCAGGGTCTCGCGCACCACGGCCGGGCCGCGCTTCTCGCACATCATGGAGATGCCCTGCAGCACCATGTTCATGGATTCGACGCGGCGCGCGGTGCGGCGTTCGAGCTTGACGGCGATCGGCTTGCACACCAGATTGGCCAGCAGGATGCCGTAGAACGTGGTCATCAGGCCGATGGCCAGTTGCTGGCCGATGGTGGTCATGCTGCCGTCGCCCAGCACCGACATCAGGTTGATCAGGCCGACCAGCGTGCCCAGCATGCCGAAGGCCGGCGCGAACGTGGCCATGACGCGGAACATCTGCGCCTCGGCCATCTCGCGGGCGCGCAACCGCGCCACGCGCCATTGCAGCAGCTCGATGATCTGGTCTTCGGGGGTGTTGTCGATGATCAGTTGCACCCCGGTGCGCAGGAACGGGTTGCTGACCTTCTTGAGTTCCTGCTCGACCTTGTGGACGTCGGTGTTCATCCACAGCTGCGCCATGTTGACCAGTTCCTCGATGTCGCGCTGCTGGTCGTGCTGGTCGCTGCGGAACACCGTGACGACCAGCTTGAACACCCGCATCACTTCGGACAGCGGGTAGGCGATGAACAGCGCGGCGCAGGTGCCGCCCAGCACGATGGCCAGGCCGGGCATGTTGAAGTACAGGCCAGGGTCGGTGGCGGCCAGCGCGACGACGATGACCAGGGTGAGCAGGCCGACGATGGCGCCGATGACGGTAGACGGATTCATGGATGTTGCCCGATAGCTAGCGCATCCGGTTCACGGAGTGCGGGATGGTGGCAAATTCTAGCCACGGCGCGGCCGCGGCAATCCGTCGGAAAACGGGGCGAAAGGGGCGGTAAGCGCCGGCTTGGACCGGCGTCCGGGGCGCGCCCATCGGTCAAATAAACGGGGCCGGATTCAGCCCCGGGGAGGCGTGCGCCGCGCTCGCCATTGCTCGCGCGTGATCTCCCAGATCTCGGCCATTTGCCGCCCGGACACGAAACCGCGCTCCTCGGTGGCCACCCGCCGCATGCCGGTGCGCTCGGACAGGCGGCGCGAGCCCTCGTTGGCCACCGCCTTGGGCGCGCGCAGCACTGGCTGGTCCAGCACCTCGAACCAGAAGGCCGTGACGGCCTCGCTGGCCTCGGTCATGTAACCCCGTCCCTGGTAGTCGGGGTCGAGCCAGAAGCCGCGGTGGTTGCCGGGGTCGTCGCGCATCAGGCTGATCACGCCGATCAGGCGCTGGGGTTCGGCGCGCGGACGCAGCGACCAATGCCATTGCACGCCGCGCCGCATCGCCGGCAACGCCACTTGCTCAATATAGGTGCGGGCGCCGTCCTCCGGGTATGGCCAGGGCACCTGCTCGGCCAGATAGCGCACCACCTCCCATTGCGCAAAGATGCGCTGGATGGCTGGCGCATCGTCCCGGCAGAGCGGTCGCAGTAGCAGGCGTTCGGTATCGAGCGGGGGCGGGGCGGGCATGTCGGGCATGGCGGTTCGAGGGGGGGAGCGAGCGGAAATGTATATCATGGGCGACGAAACGCGGCCAATCGCCCCGGCCCGACGGACCTGGGCGGCCGCGCCAACGGAGAAATACATGAATGCAGCCAACGAAAACGTCAGCATGGCGCTTTTTTGCGACTTCGAGAACGTGGCGCTTGGCGTGCGCGACACCAAATACCAGAAGTTCGATATCCGCCCGGTGCTGGAGCGCCTGCTGCTCAAGGGCAGCATCGTGGTCAAGAAGGCGTACTGCGACTGGGAGCGGTACAAGGAATTCAAGGCGCCGATGCACGAGGCCAATTTCGAGCTGATCGAGATTCCGCATGTGCGCCAGTCGGGCAAGAACTCGGCCGATATCCGGCTGGTGGTGGACGCGCTGGACTTCTGCTACACCAAGTCGCACGTCAATACCTTCGTCATCATCAGCGGCGATTCCGACTTTTCGCCGCTGGTGTCCAAGCTGCGCGAGAACAACAAGAAGGTGATCGGGGTGGGCGTCAAGCAATCCACTTCGGACCTGTTGATCGCCAACTGCGACGAATTCATCTTTTATGACGACCTGGCCCGCGAAGGCCAGCGCGCCGCCGACGCCCGCCGCGACAACCGCGGCGCCGGCAATGCCGGCCAGCGCCGCTCGCCCGACGAGGAGCGCCGCCGCAAAGAGGAACTGGAAGCCCGCAAGACCCAGGCGGTCGACATGGTGGTCGAGACGTTCGAGGCGTTGATGGCCGAGCGCGGCGACAGCGGCAAGATCTGGGCCTCGGCCCTGAAGGACGCGCTCAAGCGCCGCCGGCCGGACTTCAACGAGTCGTACTACGGCTTCCGCGCCTTCGGCAACCTGCTGGACGAGGCGCAGTCGCGCGGCTTCCTGGAGGTCGGGCGCGAGGAAAAATCCGGCACCTACGTCTATCGTGACAACGCCGGCGGCGCGCCGGGCCACTCGGCGCCGCGCGCGGCCGAGGCCGCCGAAGGCGCGGCAGACAGCCCCAGCGCGGAGCACGAGTCCCGTTCCGGGCGCGGCGCGCGTGGCGGCCGCAAGAGCCAGGGCAGCGGGCGCGGCGGCCGTCAGGGCGCGAGCCAGGCGGACGGCCGGACGCTGACGGACGCGGATCGCGAGGAGGGCGAGGATTCGCCCGCGCCGCGCGCCGCGCAACCGGCGCCGCAGGCGCGGCCGCAGCGGCAGGAATACCAGGACCGCCAGGCGCATCAGGAACGTCCGGCGCATCAGGATCAGGCCGGCGCCGGCTTGCCGCCTCAAGCGTTCGACGCCCCGGCGCCCGCCGGCGTGTCGCATGCGGGGGCGAGCCCCGTTGACGCGCAGCCGGCCCAGGAGGCGCGCGACGCCGCCGAACCGGCCACCGCCAAGGGCCGGCGCGCAACGCGCGGCGGCCGTGGCGCGGCCAAGACGGCGCGCGCTGCCAAGGCCTCGCCCGCGCCGGCGCAGGACACGGCCAGCGAGGCGCCGCCGACCCAGCCGCCGGCAGTGGCCGCCGCATCCGAACCCGCCGCCGCGCCGGCGGACAGCGAGCCGGCCAAGCCGGCCCGCAAGACCGCGCGCAAGACGGCGGCCAAGACCGCGCCGCGCACGCGCCGTCCGCGCAAGGCCGCCGACGCCGAGTGAAAGCGGCCGCGAACGCGCGGCGCAATCCTCAGGCGTTCAACGGGCTCCGGCCGTCATAGCGGCCGGGTGTCACGCCGTATTCGCGCTTGAAGGCGGCGATGAAGGCGCTGATGTTGTCGTAGCCCGTTTCCAATGCGGCGGCGGTGACGCCATGGCCGGCCGCCAGCATCTGCTGCGCCCGCATCAGCCGGGCGCGCTGGCGCCAGGCCCCCAGCGTCAGGCCGGTTTCGGCCAGGAAGCGCCGCGCCAGCGTGCGCGGCGCCATGCCGATCGTGTCGGCCCATGCCGCCAGTGGGCGGCTGTCGGCGGGCGTATCCGACCAGGCCAGCGCCAGCCGCTGCAGCCGGGCATCGCGCGGCAGCGTCAGGCCGTCGCCGGCGCGCGGCAGGGTGCGGATCTCGTCGCGCACCAGCTCGACGATGCGCAGGCGCGCGGCGTCCCAGGCATCGCCGCGCCAACTGGCGGCGCGGTCGATTGCCGCCAGCAGCAGCGCCGACGCCTGCAGGGCGCAGGGCGCATCCGGCAGGCCGGCGCACGCCGCCGGGCTCAGGTAGACGCTGTAGCCGGCGTAGGGGCCATGCGAGCGCAACCCATGCGGACAATCGGGCGGAATCCACACGGCGTGCGCGGCCGGCACGACCCACTGGCGGTCGCCGGCCCGCACCGTCAGCAAGCCTTGGTAAGCGCCGAACAGTTGCCCGCGCGCATGGCGGTGCGCGGCGGTATGGCGCACCGCCTGGTCTTGCCGGCGCACGGCCAGCAGACGCGGCCCGCCGCGCGCGGCGGCCAGGGCGGGAGCGATCAGAGGCGAAGCGGGATCGGCGGGATGCGGCATACGAGAGGTGGGTTGGCAAAATCGCGGTATGGAATGTCCAAAATACCGCAGATTTGCCGGTGACGGGCGGCTAAGCTGGTTCCCGTACTCACCCATTGGAGAAAACCATGAAAGCTCAGGATGTCTTGCCCGATGACCGCGACAGCGCGGATTTCCAAGGCGTGACCGTGCGCAAGGGCACGGTCGGCGCATTCCTGGCGAACGCGCGCCTGTGGTGCGACGCCAACGCCGCGCCACAGGCGCGTGAATGCGCCGGCGCCGATCTGCGCGAGGCGCTGCCGGCCTTGCGCGCGTTGGGGCTGTTCGAAGTGCTGGAAGTGCGCGACCCGGCGCTGCGGCGGTGGCTGGAGGCGGCATAGTCCAGCGGCCGGGCAGTCGCGCGACGCGAGGCTCCAGCCCGCCCGGCGTGGCGCGCCCGGCAGGGTCCGGGCCTGTTCTATGATGAGGCCTTCCCCGCGCGCATGTGTCCATGCGTGCGCCCCGCCAGCCCGGAATTTCCATGCAATACGTTCTTGTCAGTGCCTGTCTGCTCGGCCATCCCGTCCGTTACGACGGGCGCTCGGTGCCGGGCGATCACGCCGTGCTGGCCCGCTGGCTTGATGCCGGCCGGGTGGTGCCGGTCTGTCCCGAGGTGGCCGGCGGCCTGCCGATTCCGCGCCCGCCGGCCGAGATCGAGCCGGGTGCCGATGCCACCGCGGTACTGGCCGGCCGCGCCCGCGTGATGACGGTGTCGGGCCAGGACGCCACCCAGCCATTCGTTGACGGCGCGCAACAGGCGCTGGACCTGGCGCGGCGGCGCGGCATCCGCATCGCGGTGCTCAAGGAAGGCAGCCCGTCCTGCGGTAGCGGTTATGTCTACGACGGCAGCTTTTCCGGCCAGCGGCAGCCCGGCGCCGGCGTCACCGCGCGCCTGCTGGCCGGCGCTGGCGTGCGCGTTTTCAGCGAACACCAATGGGCCGAGGCCGCCGCCTGTCTGGCACGCCTGGAGGCCGGCGATGGGATTTAACGTCGGCGACGGGCTGGTACTGGTGGCCGTGGCGGCCGGGGCGGTGACCGCCTGGCGGTTGGCGGCCGGCATCGGTCGCACACGCCTGCGGGCACGAATCGGCGCGGCGCTGTCGTTGCTGTTTGCCGCCTGCTTCGGTTGGCTCTGGTACGAGCGATACCTGAAATGGGACTTCAACGAACTGGGCCGCTATTACGATCCGGTCGGGCAGGGGGTCTATACCGACAGCGGTTTCGTCTGGGCCCTGCCGGCGGCGCTTGCGTTGGCCGCTGGGGTGTTCTTCGCCTGGCGCGGCTGGGGCCGCCCGCGCGCCTGACGGGGCCAGGCGGCCGGGGCCTCAGTTGGCCCGGTAGCCGCGGCTGTTCATGCAGGAATCCATGGCGCGGTTATAGCTGTCCACCATGACCTGGGTGGTCCATTGCGAGATGGTGGCCGGGTCGTAGCCGCTCTGGTTCATGGCCCAGCGCTGGCAATCGGTCGAGGCGCGGGCCTGCGCCGCGTTGACCGGCGGCGCCGGTTCGTACTGCACCGGCGCGTATTGCGTCGGCGCCTGGTAGACCGGGGGCGCGCTGTACACCGGCGGCGCTTCATATACGGGCGCCGCGTACACCGGCGGACTGTAGTAGGCCACGCCTGGCGCGTAGACGCCCGTCTGCACGTACGAGGGGCCGGAGTTGGCCGCCAGGATCAGGCCGGTGGCCGCCAGGGCCAGCGCGCCGCCCACCCACCAGCCGCTGCCGCCGCCACCACCGCCGTGATGATGGTGATAGCCGCCACCGTGGTATCCGCCCGCCAGCGCGGGGGAACTTGCCAAGGCCAGGGCCAGCGCGACGCCGACCATACGACCTGTTAACCGCTTCATGATCTTGCTCCTGAGCCGCCGGATGCCCGCCTGCTGCGGGCACTGGCGATACCGTAATGTAACGCCGCGACCGCGCAATAGTTGTGTCAAGAATTACGAAGATTTCAAGTGATTTCAGAGGCTTGGCGGCGCCTTCGCCCCGGCGCCGCATCGGCCAGGCGCCGCTCTGCCGTCGGCGACCGGGCGTCCTCGCCGCCGGCAGGGGGCACCGCGCGGCCGCCGGAACGCGCCCAACCCCGCATCAGGGTTTCTATGTATGCGGGAATGTATGGCAAAAAGATCGGAAGGATAGTATTTTCACGCGATGACGACGGCAACACTCCCCTCTGTATCGCAAGAAAAGCGTTTGACGAAAGGTGAGCGCACCCGGTTGCACCTTCTGGAAGTGGCGGCGGCGGAGTTCGCCGAGCGCGGGTTCCAGCACACCCGCATCAGCGACATTGTTGCCCGGGCGGGCGTGACGCAACCCGTGTTCTATCAGTACTTTGCCGGCAAGCAGGCGGCCTACGACGAACTCGTGGGCATGTTCGCCCAGCGCCTGCGGCAGGAAGTCTGCCGAGCGCGTCTTTATGAAGACCAGCAGAACCTGCCGGTCCACGAGCGCGTGCGGCGGGGCGTGAGCAACTGGCTGGGCATTCTGCAGGAAGACCCCAACCTGACCCGCATCGGCTTTTTCCAGGTCGACGCGGCCGAGGCGCTCAAGGACGAGCTGGTCGAGATGATCTCCGAGAACATCCGCATCGACCAGCATGCCGGCGTGTTCCGCAAGGATATGCCGCCGGACTGGCTGTCGCATGCCTTCATGGGCGTGATCGAGCGCTTCACCCGGCGCGCGCCCAACGCCCAGGAACGCGAGGCGCTGGCCGAATTCATCACCACCATGTTCCTGCAAGGCGTGCTCCAGCGCTGACGCCGCCGCGCCGACGATGGATTCCCGCCTGGCGGACTGGCCCCTGGGCGACAGCGCCCCGCGCGCGCCTGGATATACTCGCAGGCGCCACTGGCCGACAACAACACAAGGGAAATCAATGAACGCGCTCATGCAGCAGGCGATCCAGTTCGCCCACGACCACGAAACCGCCTGGGACCGCAGCGTCGATGGGGTGTTCGGCGTGCACCAGAACGATCCACCGCCCTGGAACCGCCTGCTGGGCCCGCTGCATGACCGCGGCCCGGTGTCGGGCGTGGTGCTGCGCGAGGGCCGCGAGATCGCCGCCTGGGGCGAGCCCGACCGCGCCGACCTGACCTTCAGCGTGGCCAAGCTGTACCTGGCGATCCTGGCCGGACTGGCGCACGACCGCGGCCTGTTGCCGGACGTCGACGAGCCGGTCGGCAAGCGCGTGCCCGGCATCGGTTTCGACCAGGGCCGCAACGCCGGCATCACCTGGCGCCACCTGCTGCAGCAGACCAGCGAATGGGAAGGCGAGCGCTTCGGCGTGTCGGATCAGGCCGACCGCTACCGCGCCGTCACCTTCGGCGTGCCGCCCGACGGCAGGAAGGGCGAGGCCCGCCCGTTGCAAGCGCCCGGCACATACTGGGAATACAACGACGTGCGCATCAACCAGCTGTCGTACGCGCTGCTGCACCTGTTCCGCCAGCCCTTGCCCGAGGTGTTCCGCGAAGCCGTCACGCGGCCGCTGGGCGCCAGCGAGGACTGGCAGTGGGTCGGCTACGACAACGCCTGGATCGAGATCGACGGCCGCCGCATGCCGTCGGTGCCGGGCGGCTCGCACTGGGGGGGCGGCATGTCGATCAGCGCCCGCGACCAGGCCCGGATCGGGCAGATGCTGCTGGACCAGGGCCGCGCCGCCGATGGCCGCCAGGTGCTGTCGCGCGACTGGATCGCGCAGATGCGCCAGCCGTGCGCCATCGCGCCGTACTACGGCTACCTGATCTGGCTCAACCACGAAGGCCGCGTGTTTCCCAGCGTGCCGGCCTCCAGCTTCTTCGGCGTGGGCGCGGGCAGTTCGTTCACCTGGGTCGAGCCCGAGCGCAAGCTGGTGGTGATCGTGCGCTGGCTCGATTCGGCGCACGCCGACGCGTTGTTCGGCCGTATCCTGGCGGCGGTGGACGCGCAGGCCGCCTGAGCCCGCGCCGCGTATCGCCGCCTGGCCCCGGAATCCCTGCCCGCCGCAGGGATTTTCAGCGGCCCGCCGGTATTCTTCTGGCAACATGCCCCTTTGCGCGCCGCGCCGCCGGCGGGGCCGTGACCGCCCCGCGTTGCGCGCGCGCCTTTTCCGCCGACCATTTCCCCGCCGACCAAGGATTCCCGCCATGAACTACCGCCGTCTCGGATCCAGCAACCTTCGCGTCTCGCCCCTGTGCCTGGGCACCATGATGTTCGGCGAGCAGACGCCCGATGACGAGGCCGCGCGCATCGTCGCCTCGGCCCGCGACCACGGCCTGAACTTCATCGACACCGCCGACGTCTACAACGATGGCCGCTCCGAGGAAGTGGTGGGCAAGCTGCTGCAAGGGCAGCGCCACGACTGGGTGCTGGCCAGCAAGATCGGCAACGTGGTGGGCCAGGGCCCGAACCAGTCGCACTATTCGCGCCAGTGGCTGATCCGCGGCGTCGAGCAGAGCCTGGCGCGCCTGGGCACGGATTTCCTGGACATCCTCTACCTGCACCGCGACTACCACGAGGAAAACCTGGAAGAAGCCCTGTGGGCGCTGGGCGACCTGATCCGCGCCGGCAAGCTGCGCAGCTTCGGGCTGTCGAACTTCCGCGGCTGGCGCATCGCCGAAACCCTGCGCCTGTGCGAAAAGCTGGGCGTGCCGCAGCCGGTGGTGTGCCAGCCGTACTACAACATGCTCAACCGCGGCCCCGAGGTCGAGATCCTGCCGGCCTGCCAGCACTACGGCCTGGGCGTGGTGCCGTACAGCCCGATCGCGCGCGGCGTGCTCACCGGCAAGTACCAGCCCGGTCAAGCGCCGGCGGCCGACACCCGCGCCGGGCGCGGCGACCGCCGCATCCTGGCCACCGAGTTCCGCGAGGAATCGCTGCGGATCGCGCAGCGGCTGGTCGAACACAGCGCCGCCCGCGGCGTGCAGCCGGGCCACTTCGCCACCGCCTGGGTGCTGGCCAATCCGATCGTCACCGGCGTCATCGCCGGCCCGCGCACGCTGGCGCAGATGGACGACTACTACGCCGCGCTGGAGGTGAAGATCACGCCCGAGGACGAAGCCCTGGTGGATAGCTGGGTCACGCCCGGCCACGCCTCGACCCACGGCTACAACGATCCCAACTATCCGTTTTTCGGCCGTCCGGTGACGGTGGCCTGAGGCGCGGGCCAGGGCCGCGCCCCGGCCCGCGTCCTGCCGCGGCGCGCGGCTAGGCCTTGCGCAAGGTGGCGCTGGCGGGCGCGATCGGCGTGCGCTGCGCCTCGTTGCGGCCGCCGCGTCCGATCAGCCACACGCACAGCGCCGACACCACGCCCGAGAACAGCACGTACAGGCAGATCAGCCAGGGCTGGCCGTTGCCGGTCTTGAGCAGCGCGGTGGCGATGATCGGCGTGATGCCCGAGGCGAAGATGCCCGAGAACTGGTAGACGAACGAGATGCCGGTGTAGCGCACCTTGGCGTCGAACAGCTCGCAGAACAGCGCGGCCTCCGGCCCATAGACGGCGGCGTAGAAGATGCCGAACGGAATGATGATGGCCAGCCACACCAGCATCACGCTGCCCTGGTTGTTGAGCATCAGCCAGAAGCCCGGAAACGCCGCCACCGCCGTGATCAGCGAGCCCCAGAAATACACCCGCGTGCGCCCGATGCGGTCGGACAGCCGGCCGAAGTAGGGAATGGTGAAGCACATCACCAGCGCTGCCGCCATCACGCCGGTCAGCGCCTCGGTGCGGGTGATCTGCAGCGTCTGGGTCAGGTACGAAATCGAGAACACGCCGAACACGTTGAAGAACACGCCGTCGATGTAGCGCGCGCCCATGCCCTTGGCGACGTTGCCGGGGTAGCGGCGGATCATGTCCATGAAGGGGATGCGGCTTTCGGCGTTATCGCGCTTGACGGCGGCGAACTCGGGCGTTTCCTTGATGTTCAGGCGGATGTACATGCCCACCGCCACCATGGCGGCCGACGCCATGAACGCCAGGCGCCAGCCCCAGGCCATGAACTGGGCGTCGGTCAGCAGCGTCGACAGCAGCGCCACCGTGCCGGATGCCAGGCACAGGCCGATGGCCAGCCCGATCTGCGGCAGCGAAGCGTAGTAGCCCTTTTTGCCGGGCGGCGCGTATTCATAGGCCATCAGCACCGCGCCGCCCCATTCGCCGCCCAGGCCGATGCCCTGGAACACCCGCAGCAGCAACAGCAGGATGGGCGCCCACAGGCCGATGCTGTCGTAAGTGGGCACCAGCCCGATCAGGAAGGTGGACACGCCCATGATCATCAGCGTCATCACCAGCATGCTCTTTCTGCCGATGCGGTCGCCGAAGTGGCCGAACACCAGCCCGCCCAGCGGCCGCGTGATGAAGCCCACCGCGAAGGTGGTGTAGGCCAGCATGGTGGAAACGAGCGGGTCGCCGGTGGGAAAGTACAGCTTGTTGAACACGATGCCGGCGACCACGCCGTACAGGAAGAAGTCGTACCACTCGATGGTGGCGCCGATCAGCGAGGCGGCGACGACTCTGCGCACCGCGGTTTCGTTCTGCTTGGCCATGCCTGTCTCCTTTGGTGAGGCGGGCGGCACTCTGCGGTGCCGCGCCGCGGGTTGCGGTCAACGCATGTCATGCCGCCTGTTGCAATACCGGCTGCGCCTGGGCGCGCGGCCGCGCCGCGTGCAGGTCCTGCAGGATGAAATCGGCCGCGCGCTCGGCCAGCATCACCACCGGCACATTGGTGTTGCCCGACACCAGCGTCGGCATGATGGAACAATCCACCACCCGCAGCCCGCTCACGCCATGCACCCGCAGGCGTTCGTCGACCACCGCCATGGGGTCCTGGCGCGGGCCCATCTTGGCCGTGCCCGAAGGGTGGAAGATGGTGGCGCCGTACTCGCGGCAGAAATGCAGGATCTCGTCGTCGCTCCGGACTTCGGGCCCGGGCCGCACCTCGCGCTTCATCAGTCCGGCCAACGGCTCGGTGGCGGCCAGCCGGCGCGCGTACTTGACCGCCGCCACCGTCATGCGGCGGTCCAATTCGGTGGACAGGTAATTGGGCTGCATCGCCGGCGCCTCGAACGGATCGGTGCTGCGCAGCTGCACCGTGCCGCGCGAGGATGGCCGCAACTGGCATACCGA
>LXNH01000031.1_pt1 | contig 28301 bp, 9 predicted proteins | sample 809111 | NCBI WGS metagenome assembly LXNH01 (sample SAMN04870528, study PRJNA318959) | seawater metagenome | biome: 00002010; material: water; isolation source: marine seawater | place: Greece: Milos, Mediterranean Sea | collected 2013-05-29 | depth 5-7 m
CCGTCAACAGCGCGCCGACCACGGCCAGCGCCACGCCCTCGCCCGCCACCCGCGTCGTGCTGAAGATGCCGGCGGCCATGCCGGCGCGCTCGGTCGGCACCACACTGACGGCCAGCCCATCCATCAAGCCCCACGGCAGGCTGATGCCGATGCCGATCAGCAGCATCGGGCCGACCCGGGCCGTCACCGGCCCCGCCGTCATGGCCAGGCTGAGCCAGGCCAGGCCGGCGGCGGCCAGCAGCAGCCCCACCCCGCAGATCGGCGCCGGCGCCAGCCAGCGCGTCAGCTGACCCGCCACCACGGGCAGCAGCAACAACGGCGCGGACAGCGCGATCATCATGCGGCCGGCCGCGATCTCGCCGAGACCGTCGACGGCGATGAAGTGCAGCGGCAACAGGATCAGCAACACCACGAAGGCATAGGCCGGCGCGGCCGCCAGCAACTGCACGCCCAGAAAGCGCGGATAGCGGAACAGCGTCAGGTCGAGCATCGGCCGGGCCGCGCGCAACTCGATCATGCCGAATAAGGCGAACAGCGCCAACGACGCCGTCAGCAGCGCCAACGTGGCAGGCTCGCCCCAGCCGCTCTGCGGCGCGCGCATGATGCCCCAGGTCAGCAGCGCCAGCGCCGCGCTGAAGGTGGCCGCGCCGGGTAAGTCCAGGCGCCCCGCCGCCGGATCGCGCGATTCCCGCAGGCAACGCGTGCCCAGCGCCAGCGCGATGGCGGCCAGGGCGATCACCAGCAGGAAGATGCTGCGCCAGCCGTAATGCTCGATCAGCAGCGCCGAGGCGATCGGCCCGAACGCCAGCCCCGCGCCAAAACTGGCGCCCAGCAGGCTGAAGGCGCGCATGCGTCCCGGCCCGTCGAACGCCTGCGCCAGCGCCGCGGCGCCGCCCGAGAAGATAGCCGCGCCGCCCAGGCCCTGCGCGGCGCGCAGCAAATCGAAGGCGACGATGCCCGGCGCCTGGACCAGACCGACGGAAGCCGCGATGAAGATCGCCGCGCCCGCCAGGAACACGCGGCGGCGCCCGTAACGGTCGGCCAGTGCGCCGGCCACCAGCAGCGTGCTGCCAAACACCAGCATGAAGGCATTGGTGATCCAGTTCAGCGCGACCGGGCTGCCGCCCAGTTCGCGCGCGATCGAAGGCAGCGCGATGGCCGGACCGGTGAACGTGAACGGCATGGCCGCGCATGCCAGGCACACGGCCACCAGAATCAGGACCCTGCGGGCGGTTGGCAGCGGCGGGGAAGCGGAAGACGACATGGCGGGCATCAATGCGAAATGGAAACAGCATTGAAGATACTTACGCGCGATATTTTGATAAATAGGCTAAAAATCCACATACCAAGGAATTAAATTCTTCAATGGAATCGCCATGGACCGCTTGAGCGGCTTGTTACCGTTTGTCCGCAGTGCCGAGCTGGGTAGCTTTGCCGCGGCCGGCCGCGACCTGGACCTGTCGCCCTCGGCGGTCGGCAAGGCCGTGGCGCGGCTGGAACAGGACCTGCATGTGCGCCTGTTCCAGCGCAGCACGCGCCGCATGCAGCTGACCGAGGAAGGCCGGCTGTTCTACGAGCGCTGCAAACGCATCCTGGAAGACCTGGACGACGCGCACGCCACACTGTCGCAGACGCTGCGCGAACCGCGCGGGCGCCTGCGCGTCAGCGCGCCGCTGGTGAGCTACCACTTTCTGCTGCCGGTGCTGCCGGCTTTCGCGGCGCGCTATCCGGGCGTCGAACTGGACATGGATTTCAACGACCGTATCGTCGACCTGATCGGCGAGCGCGTCGACGTGGCGATCCGCAGCGGCGACCTGCCCGATTCGCGCCTGACGGCGCGGCCGCTGGGCAGATTCCGGCTGCGCCTGTACGCCGCCCCCGACTACTTGGCGCGCCACGGTACGCCGCAGCGGCCGCGCGACCTGGAACGGCACCAGGCGGTGCGGTTCCGCTACCCGAACGCCGGCACGCTGCAGGAATGGCCGCTGGCGCTGGCCGCGGGCGAGGCCGCGCCACGACTGGCGGCCGCGTTCACCTGCAACAACATGGAGGCGCTGCTGGGCGCGACCATCCAGGGGTTCGGCATCGCTTGCATGCCGGATTTCCTGGCGCGCCAGGCGCTGGCGGCCGGCAGGCTGAACACGGTGCTGGACACACAGGTGAACGGCGCTGGCCGCTTCCAGGCGCTGTGGCCGTCCAATCGCAACCTGTCGCCCAAGGTCAGGGTGTTCGTCGACTTTCTGGGCGAACGGCTGTTTCGCGACAGCCCGCCCTAGAACCGGCTCACGCCACGGGCATGCGCTCGCACAGCGTGCCGATCGCCGCCAGGTCGCCCAGCCGCGCCAGGCGCTGCACTTGCAGGCTGAAGTCCTTGAAGGCCGGGTCGCGCGCCTGGATCGCGCGCGCCCAATCCATCAGGTCCGAGATACCGCCGATGTCCAGCAGGCGCCGCACTTGTTCCAGTTCGGCGCGCGACAGGCGCGGCAGCGGCGCCGAGCCGGTCGCCGCCTCGCTGGCGGCCTGCTGCGTCGACAGATGCAGCAACCGGGCCAGCACGTGCCGCAATTCAACCAGGTCGATCGGCTTGAGCAAGCTGGCGTCATAGCCGGCGCCATCCAGCGTGGGCGCCTCCTGCGGGGTCGCCGATACCGCGACCACGGGCAGGTCCGGCCAGCGCGCGTGCGCGGCCGCGAGCACGGCCGCGCCGTCGGCGCCTTCCATGCGATGGTCGGTCAGGATCAGATCGGGCCGGCGCGCGTCATCGGCCCGGATGCGCGCCACCATGCCACGGCCATCCGCCTCGCTTTCGACGGCAAAGCCCAGGCTGGCCAATTCCTCGACCAGGAATTCGCGGATTTCCGGCGTATCCTCGGCCAGCCAGATGCGCTTGCCGGCGCCGTCCAGCGCGGGCAGCACGTGCGCGGCGGCGGCGATGTAGTGGTGCGACACGCGCGACTCGTCGACCTGCCTGAGCGGCAGCGCCACGCTGATGGTGGTGCCCTGGTCCACTTCGCTGTCGACGTGGATACGGCCATTCATGCGCTGCACCCACTGCTGGACGATCGCCAGGCCCAGCCCGACGCCAGGCTGGCTATCGGCCGACGACAAGCGCTGGAACGGCTCGAAGATATGCTGCCGGTCTTGCGGCGCAATGCCGCAGCCGGTGTCGCGCACCGCCAGCGCCAGCCAGCCGGCGGTCTGGCCGGCGCCGGCCGCGGTGTAGTCGGCCGTCAGCGTGAGCACCCCGCCGCGCGTGAACTTGGCGGCATTGTCGATCAGGTTGAACAGCACCTGCCGCACGCGCTTGCCGTCCATGTCCAGAACGGCCGGCACCGTTTCCGACACCCGCAGCTCGAAGCGGTTGTCCTGCCGGGCGGCGATCGGCGCGGCTTCCTTGGCCGTCGCGTCGAGCAGGGCATGCACATATTCAGGCGCCAGCCTCAGCGCCTGGCCGCCAGCGCCGGCGGCGTAGTCGATCAGGTCGTTGACCATGCTCAGCATGTGATCGGCGCTGCGGCGGATGATGGCGCCACGCGGCGCATCGTCGCGCCCGCCCGCCTGGATCAGGTCGGCAAAGCCGATGATCGAGGTCAGCGGGGTGCGCAAGTCATGACTGATACGCGCCAGGAAATCCTGGCGCACGCGGCCGGCCTCGTCGGCCCGGATCAGCGCGGCCTGCAGCGCGCGCGTGCGCTCGGTGACGGCCTGGTCCAGGCGCTGGTGCTCGCGCTCGCGCGCCAGCGCCAGCTCGCGCTGGGCCGCCAGCCGTTCCTGGCGATGTTGGCGCGAGCGCCCGTACAGCAGCACGGCCAGCATCAGCGAAATCGACAGCAGATCCCAGGCGACTTCCGGACCGCCCTGCCAGCGGCCGGGCAGCAAGCCCTGAATGTAGGCCACCCGCAGCAGCAGACAGCCGCAGTAGACAGCAAAGGACAGCAGGAAAATGCGCGCATTGGCATGGCCGCGGCGCCAGCCATCGGCCATGGAGACGAGCCAGACCACGGCCCACAGGAAGATCAGGCCGATCAGCGCCTGCGCGGCCTCGCGGTAATCGCCCAGCGCCGCCCACACCGCGCCGGCGAATCCGGCGGCGATCAGCCCCAGGTAGACGCCGCGCCACATGCGGATCCGGTGCAGGCCGGCGAACAGCATCGCCATGCCGCCGAACAGCGACGCCGCCACCGTCGCCAGCACGCTGGGCGCGCGCAGCACCATGTCGCCGCCGCCCGTCAGGACGTAGCGATACAGCAATCCCTGGAATGAGAGGCTGTACAGGATCTCGACGAAAATGGCCGCGGACAGCAGCAGATACACCGGATCGCGGTGGACCACGCCAAGCAGGCCGGCATAAATGCCCACCATCACCAGCGCGCCGACCAGCAGCGCCACCAGCATGGTGTTGCGCTGGGTCACGCCGACGAAGGCCGCCGGCGTGCGCAAGGCGGGTTCCATGTTGATCGCCGAGCGGCTCTGGACCCGCACCAGCACCGTCATCCGCTCGCCAGGCTCCAGCCGCAGCGGCGCCACCGACACGGTGGACGGCACCTCGCGGGTGGCCAGCGGCTCGCGGTTGCCCGCCAGCAGGACCTTGGCCGGCTCGCGGCTGCCCTGGGGGAACAAATAGAAGCGCACGTCCTCCAGCCGCGGCACGCCGAATGACAGCCAGCGCTCCTGCGGGCTGTCGCTGGCGTTGCCGATCTCCAGCCGCAGCCAGAACGCCGACGTGGAGTATCCCCGGTTCAGCCAGCGGGGCGACACGGGCTGCCATTCGTCATCCAGGATCTGGCCGGCCTGGCGCGCGCCGGTCGGGTCCTCGATGCCGCGCAACTGGCTGGCCAACGGCAGGTTGACGCGCACCGCGCCCAGGTCGACAACGGGTTGGACGTCCTGCCCGCGCGCCGGCAGCGCCACGCAGCACATGGCGAGCCACAACAGCCACGCCAGCCAGCCCGCGCGGCCGCTAGCCATGCGGATCCTGCTCCTGGCGCAAGGCCGTGGGCGCCATGCCGAAGCGTTCGCGGAACGCGGTGGAGAAATTGCCGCGGTTGCCGAAACCCACCGCCTGCGAAATCGCCTGGATGTCCAGGCCGGTCTCGCACAACAGGCGGCGCGCCTCGCGCATGCGTTCTTCGCGCAGGAATTCGAACACGGTCGTGCCGGCGCAACGCCGGAATGCCTGGTTCAGCCGCCGCGCGTTGGTGCCCAGCGCCTGGGCCAGGGCCACCAGTTCGGGCGTGTGGTCGAGGCGTTCGCGCAGCAGCTTGCGGGCGGCGCGGAACAGCACCCCGTCGAGCGAGCTGCCGGCAGCGACGGCCGAGGTGCCGTCGTTGACGGCGGCGGCCGGCGCGAGCGCGGGCGTGGGCGTCACCCGCAGGTGGATCAACAGGCGCAGGCGCACTTCCTCGAAGTCGAACGGCTTGGCGACGTAGTCGACCGCGCCCGCCGACAGGCCGGCGACCCGCTCGCCGGGCAAGGACGCCGCAGTCAGAAAGAGGATGGGAATGGCGCGCGTGGCCTGGTCGGCCTTGAGCAGGCGACAGGCCGCGAGGCCATCGCAGCCCGGCATGTTCACGTCCATCAGGATGATGTCCGGCTGCACCAGCTGCGCCTTGCGATAGCCGTCGTTGCCGTCCTCGGCCACATATACCCGGCAGTCCTGGCTGGTCAGGAAATCCACCAGCAGCATGCGGTCCTCGGGACGGTCCTCGACGACCAGCACGCGCAAGCCGGCAAGCTGGCCGGGAACGGGCGGATAAGAGGCGTCATTCATGCCGCGCATTCTTTCATGCCGGCCGGTCCGCGCGTTGGTAACAGGCGACAAAACCGTGCCGGTTTTGTGAATATTTTTCCTTGCGGCAAACGTGCCGTGCATTCCGGCAAACCTCATAGGCGCAATCATTATTCACACATGATAGTGTTTGTTACATGAAGCTACGGGCCCGTCAGGGTCCTGGCATCCCCCGGCTGGGCGCGGCCCAAGCCGCCTCGCCACCCGCAGGAAACCGGCATTTCCACCAGCCAAAGCGCGGGCAAGCATCCCGCAGCCCGCCGAATCTGTAAAGAACTTTAGAAAGATTGTTTATAGAAGTCTAAAAAATATATCAAAAAATCTCATTTAAATCTGATTGTAACGACTCGCTACCCGAGCACCCATGCGCCGCCTACCCCATTCCCGCCGTCCCGCCGTTTCCTGCCAGCTTCCCTCCTCCCTGCGCGCCGGCTTCGTCGCCGTGCTGCTGGCGTTAGCCGCCGGACCGGTGGCGGCGCAGAACGCGCCCGTCCAATTGCCCTCGGGCGCCGAACCCGGCCGCCAGTTGCCGCAACCGGCCATGCCGCAAAGCACGCCCGGCGCCGCGCCAGTGACCGTGGAACAGGGCAGCGCGACCGAAGCGCCGGCCGGGGCCGACAAGCTGCGTTTCACGCTGACCGACCTGCGCGTGGAAGGCGTGACCCGCTATCCCGCCGACACGCTGCGTCCGCTCTACCAGGACCTGCTCGGCAAGACCATTACGGTGGCGGACGCCTTCAAGGTCGCCAACGACATCGAGCTGCGTTACCGCAATGACGGCTACGTCACCACGCGCGTGATCGTGCCGGCGCAGACCATCGAAGGCGGCCAGTTCCGCATCAGGGTGGTCGAGGGCTATATCGCCGACGTGAAGTACGACGGCGACATCGGTCCGGCGCAGGCGGCAATCGAGAAACTGGTGCAGCGCCTGCGCGGCGTGCGCCCCATCAACGTGGCCGAAGTGGAACGCCAGCTGCTGCTGGCCAACGACCTGAATGGCCTGACCGTGCGCGCCTCGCTGGAAGCCTCTCCCACCGAAGTGGGCGGCTCGGTGCTGGTGGTGCGCAGCGAGCGCAAGCCGGTCGACGCGCGCCTGGGCATGGACAACCGCGCCTCGCCCTACCTGGGCTGGAGCGAAATGACCGGCCAGGTCACGCTGAACGCGTTTGGCGCGCGCGCCGACAGCCTCACCCTGACCGGCCGCGTGGGCTTCCCGGCTTATCGCAGCAAGGCGGTGGGCGCCAACTACGACATGCTGGTCACCGACAGCGGCATGACGGTGGACATCGCCGCCAGCTACGCCAAGAGCGAACCGGGCCGCGAGCTGGCGCCCTTGAACGTGGCCAGCGACGTGCAGGCCTATTCCGCCACCGCCACCTACCCGCTGATCCGTTCCCGCCTGCAGAACCTGCGGGCTTTCGGCATGCTGGACGTGCGCAACGTCACCACCGACATCACCGGCATCCCGTTCACGCGCGACCGCCTGCGCGTGCTGCGCGCCGGCCTGAGCTACGACCGCACCGACAGCTGGAACGGCATCACGGCTGTGCGCGGCACGGTGCACCAGGGCCTGGACGCCATGGGCGCCTCCAAGGAAGGCAACGAACTGGCTTCGCGCGCCAAGGGCCGCCCCGACTTCCTCAAGCTGACGGCCGAACTGACGCGCCTGCAGCAGTTGTCCGAGCGCTTCAGCCTGGTGGCCACCTTTGCCGGCCAGTACAGCGCCAGCCCGCTGCTGGCCAGCGAGGAATTCGCGCTGGGCGGCCCCAACTTCGGCCGCGGCTATGACGACGGTGAAATGTCCGCCGACTCCGGCGTGGCCGCCTCGCTGGAACTGCGCTACGCGGTGTCGTCCGACCGCTTCCTGCCGCAGGGCGCGCACGTCTACACGTTCGTGGACGGCGGCCGCATCTGGTCGCGCAGCGAAAGCGCGCCGCTCACGCGCGCCAAGCTGTCCTCGTATGGCGCCGGCATGCGCGCCAACCTGACCAAGAACCTGTACGCCACGCTCGAAGTGGCCAAGCCCATGAGTTCCGATGTCCTGACCCAGGGCAACAAAGATCCCCGCGTGTTCTTCAGCCTTTCGGCCCAGTACTAATCCGCGACAGAAAAGCGACCGACCATGACCCGTCATTCCCGCAGCCTCGCCCCCTCCGCCCGCCGCCAGCCCCTGAAGAATGCCCCGCCGCTGCCCGCGCTCACCACGCTGGCCGTGGTGATCGGCTCGCTGGCCTCGGGCAGTGTCCATGCCAATCCCACCGGCGGCAACGTGGTGGCCGGCTCGGCCACCATCAACAACCGCGGCAACGGCACGCTGGACATCAACCAGTCCACCGGCAAGGCCATCATCAATTGGAAAGACTTCAGCATCGGCGCCAACGAGACGGTCAATTTCCGTCAGCCGGGCAGCAACAGCATCACGCTGAACCGGGTGGTCGGCAATGACCCTTCGGCCATCTTCGGCCGCCTCAACGCCAACGGCACGGTGATGCTGGTCAACCCGAACGGCGTGCTGTTCGGCAAGGGCGCGCGCATCGACGTGGGCGGGCTGATCGCCACCACCGCCAACATCAGCGACAAGGACTTCCTGGCGGGCAAGTACAAGTTCAACCAGGCGTCGTCCAAGGCCGGCGCCATGATCGTCAACGAAGGCACCATCAGCATCAAGGACAGCGGCCTGGCTGTGCTGGTGGCCCCGGCGGTGCGCAACTCGGGCGTGATCGAGGCCAAGCTGGGCCGCGTGGCGCTGGCCGGCGCCAAGACCGTCACGGTCGACTTCCAGGGCGATGGCCTGTTGAGTTTCGACGCCACCTCGGCCGTCAGCGGCCTGCCCAAGGACACCGACGGCAAGCCGGTATCGGCCCTGGTGGCCAACAACGGCGTGATCCGCGCCGACGGCGGCACGGTGTACATGACGGCGCGCGCGGTCAAGGGCGTAATCGATAATGTGGTCAACACCGACGGCATCATCAGCGCCAAGGCGGTGGGCACGCAGAACGGCAAGATCGTCCTGTCCGGCGGCGACGCCGGCACGGTCAATGTGGCCGGCACGGTCGACGCCACCGGTGCCAACGCCGGCGAGCGCGGCGGCAAGGTGGTGGTGACGGGCGAGCACGTCAATGTGGCGCGCGGGGCCGCCATCGACGTGTCCGGCGCGGCCGGCGGCGGCGAGATCGCGCTGGGCAGCCAGGGCGTCGCGCCCGACGACGGCTCGGCGGCGTTCAGCGGCAAGTCGTCCAGCGTCAAGGTGGCGGCGGGCGCCACGCTCAAGGCCGACGCGCTGGTCAACGGCAACGGCGGCAGCATCACCATGTGGTCCAACGACGCCACCGCCTTCGCCGGCAGCCTGTCGGCGCGCGGCGGCGCGCAGGGTGGCGACGGCGGCTTCGCCGAAGTCTCCAGCAACAAGAACATTGGCCTGACCGGCTCGGCCGACCTGCGCGCGCCCAAGGGCAAGACCGGCCTGCTGCTGATCGACCCGACCGACCTGCGCATCGTCGATTCCGGTAGCGGCGGCGGCTCGCAGGACGGCGCGGCCGGCGATGGCGTCATCAACGGCGGCGATGCCAACACCGCCGACAACACCGTCTCTCGCGGCCTGCTGGAAAGTCTGGCCGGCACCACCAATATCAAGCTGGAAGCCACCGGCCAGATCACGGTGGCCGACATGGCGGCGATCAATCTGCAGACCACCGCCGGCCACAGCTTCACGATGCGATCGACCCAGACGGGCGGCATCCGCTTCGAGAATTCGAACACCGAGATCAGCACCCAGGGCGGCGCCATCACGCTCGAAGCGCTGGGCGTGGGCAGCACGCTGGACAACATCGGCAAGCTCACCAGCCGCGGCGGCGCGATCACGCTGAACGCCACCGGCGACATCAACCTGGCCAACCTCATCGACGCCGGCAGCGGCACGGCGCTGATCCGCACCAGCGCGGGGTCGATCCGCAACACCGGCGGCGCCAGCCAGGGGGTGGCCGGCAACACCGTCAAGCTGGATGCCAGCGGCGGCAGCATCGGCGACCTGGCCGCGCCGGTCAACACCCAGACGGCGCTGCTGTCGCTGGCGACCGGCGGCAACCTGGCAGTCGCCAACCGCCAGACCCTGGCATCGCTGGACATTACCAGCCGCCATGCGCAGCCGGGCGTAAACAACAGCTTCCAACTGACCTCGCCGGGCCTGGCCTTCGCGCTGCAGGACAGCAACGGCTACCAGTTGAACACGGTCAACCAGTCGGGCCTGAACTTCTCGTTCACCGGCGACCGCACCATGACCGTCGGCGACGTGAACCTGGGCACCGGCACGCTGGCCCTGGCCTCGACGGCCGGCAACATCCTGGGCACCGCTGGCGGGCTGCTCAATGCCGGCCAGATCACGCTGAGCGCCGCCGGCAGCGACGGCCGCAGCGGCGCGATCGGGTCGTCGGCGCAGGCCCTGCGCATGCAGACGGCGGCCCTGACCGCCACCAGTGGCACCGGCGGTATCTACGTGAACGGCGAGGGTTCGCTGAACCTGCAGGCGATCGACACCACCGGCAATCTGGCCACCCAGACCACCGGCCACCTGACCCTGGGCAACATCAAGACGGGCGGCAGCGCCGTGCTGACCTCGGTGTCCGGCAACATCGTGGACGACGGCAACGACGCCACCAGCATTGCCTCCTCGTCGCTGACGCTGTCGGCCGAACAGGGCATCATCGGCGGCGCCACGCGTGCCCTCAAGACCAATGCCAGCACGCTCTCGGCCAGCGCGGGCGCGGGCGGCGTGTACCTGGACAGCACCAGCGCCAACCTGAACATCACGCAGGCGCAGGCCAATGGCGGCCCGATCGCGATCACCGGCGCGGGCAGCGTTTCGGCCAACAACGTCAGTTCCGGCGGCGGCGCGATCTCCCTGACCGGCAACAGCATCGCGGCCGGCCAGGTCAATGCGGGCACGGGCAATGTCACGCTCACCGCGCGCGCCGGCAGCATCACCGGCACCTCGGCCTCGCTCATCACCGGCAACGTCGTCACGCTGCTGGCCCCGGCCTCCAACACCAGCTACACGGTGGGCACCTCGGGCACCTACCTGCGTACCGCCGCCGGCGTGCTCAACGCCACCGGTGGCAGCATCTACCTCAACCAGGCACAGGGCTCGGTGCTGCTGGACGACTTGAAGGCCAGCAACGGCATCTACGTCACCGGCGTGGCGAACCTGAGCGGCAACATGCTGGATGCCGGCAACGGCACGCTCTGGCTCAATGCGCAAGGCGGCAGCATCGTGCGCGCCAACGCCGACAGCGCGCTGGCGGGCAGCAGCATCATCCTGCAGGCCCAGCAACACATCGGCACGGCCAGCGACCACATTAAGACGGCCACCACCAGCCTGACGCTGGGCAGCGGCGGCGACATCTATGTCGACAATCCCGCCAAGACGCTGACCTATCTGGCCATCACCAATTCGCACGCCGACCCGGCCCGCCGCAATACGCTGCAGGTGGCCGCGCCGTTCCTGAACTTCGACATCAACGACGACCTGGGCAATGCCTACGAACTCAAGCAGGTCTACAGCTCGCTGCTGAGCCAGTTCTCGTTCACCGGCGACCAGAGCCTGAAGCTGGGCAACATCCGCGCCGGCAGCAACGTCACGCTGGTCTCCAGCCAGGGCAGCATCCTGGACGACGGCATCGCCGAGACACGCGTCACCGCCAATAACGTCAGCCTCAGGGCCGCCCAGGACATCGGCACCAGCGCCAATGCCGTCGCCGTCAATGCGCCCGGCCTGACGCTGGACACGCGCGGCAACCTATACGCCACCGACATCGCCGACCTCAATTCGTTGACGGTGTACGCGCGCCACAAGGACACGGACGACCGCTATACGCTGGACGTGCGCGCGCCGTCGCTGCTGTTCAACATCACCGACGACGTCGGCGGCCACACGATCCATGAAGTCCGCGACAGCAACTGGGTCAACTTCAGCTTCACCGGCGACCGCGACATCACCGTCGGCAGCATCGATGCCGGCTACAGCGGCAGCATCACGCTGAACGCCGCCGGCGACCTGCGCGACGACGGCAACAAGCAGACCCGCCTGCTGGCCAATTCGGTCAACCTGAACGCCGGCAAGGCTGTCGGCGCGACCGGGCCGGATTACATGGACGTGCTGACCGGCTACCTGAGCGGCGCGGCGAACAATGGCGGCTTCTATGTGCAACTGCCCAATCCGACCGGCTCTGGCAATTACACCGGCATCGTTACGCTGAACAACATCACCGCCACGGGCGATGTGCAGATCGACACGCGCCAGGGCGACGCGCTGCTGGCGGGCACGGTGCGCAGCTGGAATGGCACGGTGGCGCTGAACGTGGCGAACGGCTCGCTGTTCGGCAATGGCAGCGGCAACGTCTACGCTGGCGCCAACGACATCTCGCTCAATGCCGCGGGCGCGATCGGCGGCGTATATGGCGGCGCCCTGCGCTATGTCGGCGTGGGCGGCGCCGGCCAGGTCAATGTGCAGGCAACCGCCGGCACCGACCTCTACCTGAACGGCACCAGCGGCAACATCAATCTGACGCGCCTGGAGGCCGGCACCGGACAGATCGGCTACACCCAGTCGTACGGCCTCACCACCATCGGCAGCCTGAGCGCCGGCGGCGCGGCCACGCTGACCAATAGCGGCGGCACGCTGCAGGACGACGGCGACGCCGCCACCCTGATCCGTGCCAGCAGCATCGCCCTGACGGCGGGCGGCGCGATCGGCGCGGCCGGCGCGGCGCTGACGCTGCAGGCGCCCGACGTCAGCCTGACCAGCGGCGGCGACATCGCCGTCGACAGTCTCACCGGCCTGACGCGGCTGGACGTCACGCGCAACGGCACCGCCAATGGCGCATACCGCATCACCGCGCCCAACCTCACGGCCTTCACCGTAACGGATGACGGCCTGGGCATCCACCTGGCGAACATCGCCAGCTCGGGCAACCTGGACTTCGGCTTCACCGCCAGCGACAAGAACCTGCTGGTCGGCAACATCGACGCCGGCGCCAATGGCAAAGTCAGCCTCGAGTCCGGACTGAACATCGCCAACGACGATCCGGCCAACCCCGGCGCCATCCGCGCCGCGAGCGTGGCGCTGACGGCGGGTTCGGGCGGGTCCATCGGCTCGGCCGTCAGCGGCGGCGCGCTGGTCCTGAACGGCACCTCGGCGCTCAGCCTGACCGCCGGCAACAACATGTACGTCGGCAGCGACACCGTGCTGCGCAGCCTGGCCATCAACAGCCTGAAATCCGCGGGCAGCGCCGCCAGCTTCGGCATCGGCGGCGGCGCCGGCCAGGTCATCACCCTCAGCGACGATGGGGCCACCCAGTATCTGGAGCAGGTCACGGGCGGCCTGACCGACTTCAGCTTCAGCGGCCGCAAGAATATCCAGGTCGGCACCCTTACCGCCAGCAACTCGATCAGCCTGACCACCGCGGGCGGCGGCGTCAATTCCAGCATCACCAGCGACGGCGGCAACGGCCGCATTACGGCCAGCAGCGTCACGCTTTCCGCCACCGGCTCGGACAGCTATACCGCGCGCGACGCCAACACCGGCGCCATTGGCGCCAGCAGCCGCGCCCTGCGCCTGAGCGCCAGCAATCTCGCCATCGCCAACAACGGCGACATCAACCTGAACAACGGCGGGTTGGCGCTGAACAGCCTGAACCTGTACCTGTCGCGCCGCGACGCCGGCAGCAGCACTAACTTCGACACCAACAGCTACGCCTTCGGCGGCCTGGGCAGCCAGACGCTGACCATCTCCGGCGGCACGAACCTGTCGATCGGCGCCAGCATGAGCGGCGCCGCGCTGACGGTCAATACCGACACCGCCATCACGTCGAACACCATCAACACCGGCAACGGCTCGGTATCGCTGACGTCGCGCTACGCCAACACCGGCCTGGCCCCCACCATCGGCGGCTCGGGCCTGATCACCGGCAACACCGTCAGCCTGAGCGCGCTGGGCACCAACGGCAGCGTGTCGGCCCAGACCAGCACCGCCAACCTGGCGGTCGCCTCGGCCGGCAATGTGTCCGTCGCCAACAACAAGCAGCTCGATTCGCTGGCGCTGACGGCCAACCACAGCAGCAGCAGCGGCTCGGTCAACAATACGTACAGCATCAGCGCCAGCGGCATGACGGCGTTCTCGCTGAGCGATTCGACCGGCGTTGCCGGCCTGACGCTCAGCAACATCACCAACACCGGCAACCTGGCGCTGTCGATCTCGTCGGACCGCTCGCTGACCGTCAACAACGTCAGCACCGCCGCCGGCGGCTCTGTGAAGCTGGCCAGCAACGGCACCATCTACGGCAATAGCGCCAGCGCCAGCGCGCCCAACATCGCCACCGGCGCGCTGACGCTCAATGCCGGTTCGGTCACCGGCACCTACGCCACCTACCAGCCGCTGTTCGTCAGCGTCGATTCGCTGTCCTCCGATGTGCGCGGCAGCATGTGGGTGTCGAACAACAAGAGCCTGACGCTGCTGGACAACAGCGCCGCCGGCTCGGCCCAGGTCAACGTGACCAACGGCTCGATCACGCAGGGCGCCGGCCGCTTCGTCACGCCGGTGCTGACGCTCACGGCCACGCAGTCGATCGGCGCCGCCGGCAACGCGATGCAGACCGACACCCGCCAGCTCACCACGCAGTCGGGCGGCGACCTGTACATCAACAACGCCAGCGACCTGTTCTCGCTGAACATCACCGCCAACCACGCCAACAGCGCCGTGGACAACGTGCTGCAGGTGGCGGCCAAGGGCCTGACGTTCGACGTCACCGACGCCGGCGTCTATACGATGACGGCGGTCAGCGACCTGACCGGCCTGAACTTCTCGTTCAATGGCGACCGCACGCTGTACATCGGCAACGTCGACGTCGGCCCGGCCAACACCGTGAGCCTGAATGCCTATGGTTCGGGCGCCAACATCCTGAACCTGACGCCGACCTCGCACGTCACGGGCGATGTGGTCACGCTGGGCACCAGCGGCCAGATCGGCGTGGCGTCGGGCGACAACTCGGGCTCGATCCACACCACCACCGGCGAGCTGTACCTGACGGCCGGCAGCCACGTCTACCTGGACAACGACCGCGACCTGGCCAGCCTGTCGCTGTACGCCACCGGCTCGTCGGCGGCCACCTACCAGATCCTGTCGAACGAACTGCTGTTCGACGTGGCCCATAACGGCAGCCGCCTGCAGGTCAACGAGGTGCGCGACAACACCGGGCTGAACCTGATGCTGTCGAGCAACGTCGGCCAGGACATCGGCGTCATCGACACCACCCAGAGCGGCACGGTGCGCCTGTCGAGCAACAACAGCATCCTGGGTAGCGCCGACGACAGCCAGCGCGTCACTGCCGCGCAGGTGTGGCTCACCACCCAGGGTTCGGGCGCCATCGGCGCCGTGGGCCGCGAGATCAACCTGTCGGCGCCGCTGGTGAACATCCAGAATGCCGGCGACGTGTACATCGACTCCGACAGTCACATCGACGCGCTGACGCTGTATTCCACCGGCAACAGCGCCCGCAGCTATGGCATCACCTCGCCCACCCGCGACGGCGGCAACATCGTGTTCCAGGCCGCGGACGGCGGCAGCGGCAGCAGCGCCGGCCTGGTCCTGACCAAGGTCGAGGACAGCGGCGGCCTGAACCTGAGCGTCACCAGCGACCGCAGCATCACCGTGGGCGCCGTCAACGTCGGCTACGACAACGTGGTGCTGAATTCGCGCGGCGGCTCGCTGCTGGGCGACGGCGATGCCAACACCAAGATCGACGCGGCCAGCCTGACCCTGACGGCGGCCAACGCGATCGGCGCCGCAGGCGCCGGCAATGCCATCGACACCCGCGTCAGCACGCTGAGCGGCCGCGCCGACAACGGCGGCGCGTTCATCACGGTGGAAGGCAACACCAACCTGCCGAGCCTGACCTCGACCGGGGCCAGCGCGGTCAGCAACACCGCCGGCGACATCGAACTGGGCACGGTCAACACCAATGGCAACGCCTTCACCGTCAACAATACCGGCGGCTCGATCCTGAGCGGCACGATCAACAACGCCACCAACGTCAGCCTGACGGCCAACGGCTCGATCGGCAACCAGAGCGCCATCCGCACCTATGCGCTGAACGGCGGCACCACCACCGTCACGCTCAACGCCACCAAGACCGACCGCGCCGACGGCAGCATCGCGCTGACCGAGACCTACGGCCTGCAGGCGACCTCGGTCACCGCGCCGGGCGACATCACCCTGATGGCCGACACCGGCAACAGCGGCCGCAACCTGACCGTGGGCACCGTCGCGTCCACCGACGGCGCGGTCACGCTGTCGACCGCGCGCGGCAGCATCACCGGCATTGACGATAGCAACCTGGTCAGCGGCAAGAGCGTCAGCCTGACGGCCAACTACGGCACGGCCTCGAAGATCGGCGCCTCCACCTCGGCGCGCCTGCATCTGAACACCGAGAAGCTGACGATGGCCACGCCCGGCAGCATCTACGTGGACAACCTGGCCGACCTGTCCGACCTGACCATCATCCGCAACAACGCGCAGGGCTCGAACCTGGGCAGCGCCGGCTCCCTGGCCATCGACGCCCAGAACCTGACGTTCAGCGGCGCCGACAGCAACAACGCCACCGCGCTGACCATCGTGCGCGACACGACCGGCCTGAACTTCACCTACCAGGCCATCGGCGCGATCAACGTGCACGACATCGACGTCACCCAGAACGGCTCGGTCAACCTGTCGACCAACCCGTACTACTACACGGGCGGCTCGATCCAGGGCATGAACGCGTCCTCGAAGATCGTCGCTGGCGACCTGACGCTGTCCACCGGGTCGGGCGACACGCCCAACACGATCGGGTCGGCCAGCCTGGCCCTGAGCACCCAGGTCAAGAACATCGCCGCCACCGCCTCGGGCGGCATCTGGCTCAAGCAGACCGGCTCGATCAACCTGGGCAACCTGCGCGCGGGCGGCGACCTGTCGGTCACCACCACCACCGGCGACATCCTGGTCGGCACGGTCAGCTACGGTACCGGCAACGCCCTGACCCTGAACGCCCAGACCGGCAGCATCCTGTACGGCGGGGGCACGCTCTCGGGCGCCGGCGCCGGCGCCATCACGCTGACGGCGCAGAATGGCATCGGCACGCGCGACGCGGCAATCAGGATCGCCGCGCCGAACAGCCCGGTGTCGGCCACCGTCACCGGCGACGGCTCGCTCTACCTGGACAGCAGCGGCAACCTGCTGGGCGGCCTGACGACCTCGGTCGCCAATGGCGAAACGCGGATCAACGGCAACGGCAGCCTGGTGCTCACCAGCGTCACCTCCGGCACCGACGCCACCGGCAACGACATCTCGGTCAAGACCACTGCGGGCAACATCACGGTCAAGAACGTGCAGGCCGGCGCCAATCACGGCCAGGTCACGCTCAACGCCGAAAACGGCTCGATCCTGGCCGACGCCGCCGGCGCCACCGTCAAGGCCTACGGCGTTGCGCTGAACGGCGCCAACGCCGTCGGCGCCGCCAGCGGCCGCATCAACGCCACCGGCCAGCGCGTCGAAGTCACCACCAATGGCGGCATGTACCTGGCGGCAGACAACAATTCCGTCTACTCGTACCTGTCGGGCAACACGATCGACATCGCGGCCGCCGGCAATCTGCAGATCGCCAACGCCGTCGCCAGCAATGGCCTCATCAAGATCGTCGGCAACGGCACCAACAGCCAGTTGGTCGCGGGCAACATCGACGCCGGCGCCGGCAGCGTCAACATCGACTTCAGCAAGACCGGCAGCACCATCGTCGACGACCGCGAGGAATCGACCCGCATCATCGGCAACAGCGTCACGCTCAAGGCCGGCTCGGGCATCGGCGGCGCGGCCGGCTCGCCCGACAACCTGCAGACGACCGCCGCCAACATCATCGCGGAAGTCACCGGCAGCGGCTCGCTCTACCTGAACGACAACCGCGCGGCCGGCACCACGCTGGCCTCGATCATCACCCAGGACGGCGCCATCGGCATCACCAGCGCCGGCCCGACCCTGGTCACCAGCGCGGTCAGCAAGACCAGCTCGGCCAACAACGGCATCTCGATCGCCACCACCAGCGGTGACTTGTCGATCAACACGATCGACGCCAAGCTCGCCGGCAACGTCACGCTGCAGGCCGCCGGCTCGATCAAGGGCGCGCTGGCGGGCAACCTGATCACCGGCAACAGCCTGACCGCCATCGCCGGCGGCAGCATCGGCTCGGCCGCCTACCCGGGCAACGGCACCGGCGGCATCGCGCTGCGCACCAACCTCGGCGCGCTGGGCAACCTGTCGACCGCCGCCGACGGCGCCGTCATCGTGATCAACAACGTCGGCACGCGCGCGCTCTCCGCCAACAGCGGCAACATCCAGCAGGCCGGCGCCCACAGCTCGGTCTACCTGACCACCGCCGGCGATCTGGACGCCAGCGGCGGCATGTCCAACAGCGCCGACAATCTGCTGCTGTCCTCCGGCGGCACGCTGACGCTGGCCAGCACCGGCGTGCAGGCCAACGGCACCCTCACGCTGCGGGGCACGCAGGACGTGGTGGCGGCCGGCGCCACGCCGCGCACAATCGCCGCCAAGGGCACCACGGTCAGCTTCAGCAGCGGCGCCGCGGGCGGCGACACCAGCCTGGTGACCGAAGCCAGCACGGTCGCGGCCAGCCTGACCGGCACCGCCACGGCGGCCGACCTGACGCTGACCAACACCGGCGCGCTCGACGCTTCGCTGAGCACCGCCAATGGCGATATCAATGCCACGGCCAGCGGTTCGCTGACGGCCTCGGCCACCGCCGCCGGCAGCAACCGCAGCATCACGCTGACCTCGCAGCACGGCGACGTCGAGATCGACACTGTCAACGCCGGCGCCGCCAGCGGCACCGTGGTCCTGAGCGCCGCCGAAGGCTCGCTGCTGGGCCTGGGCAACAGCCTCACGGCCAACAGCCTGGACCTGACCAGCAAAACCGGCATCGGCACCTCGACCAGCCACGTCACCACGGCAGCCCGCAATCTCAAGGCCAACGTCCTGGGCAGCGGCGACATCTACGTGGACGGCAGCGGTGCGTTGACGTTGGGCCGCGTCGCCACGGCCGACGGCAACATCGGCATCACGTCCAGCGGCAACCTGACCAGCGCAGTCGGCCTGGCGGCCGGCAACAGCGGCGATGTCACGCTGGCCTCCGGCGCCGGCAACGTCACCGTCAGCCACGACATCGCCAGCACCGATGTGCATGACCTGTCCGTGAGCTGCACGGCCATCGCCATGGCAGCCGCCAACACCAGCGGCAGCCAGACCTATACCGGCAACATCACCCTCAACGGCGACCTGACCGGCAGCGCCATCGGCATCACTGGCGACACCACGCTGGCCGGCGGCAAGCGCACCCTGACGGCCAACGGCGCCAATGGCGGCGTCACCCTCTCGGGCACGCTCAACGGCGGCGCCCAGCAGGCGGTAATCGTGGCCGAACACGGCGACGTCACGCTGGGCGGCAATGCCTCCAACCTGGCCAGCCTGACCATCAGCGGCGACAGCATCGACCTGCGCCAGGTCGCCAGCACCGGCGCCCAGCAGTACAACGGCGCCACCACGCTGCGCGGCGCCTACACCACCACCGACGGCGCCTTCGGCGTCGATGGCGCGACGACGCTGGCCAGCGCCGTCAGTGTGACCACCGGCAGCGGCGCGGTCGCCTTCACCGGCGGCGTGTCGGGCGCCAACGCGCTGACCGTCACCAGCAGCGGCGCCACCACCTACGGCGGCGCGGTCGACATCGCCTCGCTCAACCAGGCGGGCAGCGGCGGCACGGCCATCAACGGCGGCAGCGTAACCACCAGCGGCACGCAGATCTACAGCGGCCATGTGGACCTGGGCGACGATGCAGTGCTGACCGGCACCACCATCACCCTGGCCAACGGCGCAGACGGCGCCCATGCGCTGGAGATCGACGGCACGGCCTTGCTGACCGGCGCCATCGGCGCCACCACTAAGCTGGCCAGCCTGACCCTGGACGGCAGCGCCACGCTCAACGCCGGCAGCATCGCCACCACCGGCAACCAGCAGTACAAAGGGGCCACGACCCTGGGCCGCGATCACACGCTGTCCACCACCACCGGCGACGTCGCGTTCGACGGCGCGCTGGACGGCACGCACGACCTGCACGTGGCCTCGACCGCCAGCGGCGACGTCAGCTTTGCCGGCGTGGGCGACAGCGGCCAGCGCGTCGGCAACCTGACGGTCGACACCGCCGGCACGACCACCTTCAACGGCACCGTCTACGCCGCCTCGCTGCAGACCGACGACCCGGGCGCGGTGACCATCAACGGCGACCGCATCGACACCACCGGCACCCTGCGGTTCGGCGAACGGGTCACGCTGGGCGCCAACGTCGCGCTCAAGGGCGCCACGGTGACGCTGGCCGGCGGCGCGAACTCGACCGACGAACAGCAGGGCCTGACCATCGAGAGCCCGGCCGTAATCGGCGGTCCGATCGGCAACGGCGCCAATGGCCGCCTCGCTTACCTGACCCTCGAGGGTGACGCGCAACTGTCCGGCGGTCCGATCCAGACCGTGGGCGATCAGTCCTACCAGGGCATGGTGCTGCTGACCGGCGCCACACAGATCGGCACCGGCGGCGGCAAGGTGACGTTCAACGACACGGTCACCAGCAGCAACGGCAGCGACCTGACGGTCAGCAGCGGCAGCGGCGACGTGCGCTTTGCCGAACAGGTCGGCGATGCCACCACCGGCCGCCTGGGCAACCTGGCCGTCGACAGCCAGGGCGCCACCACCTTCGAGAAGGCCGTGTACGCCGCGTCGGTCAACACCGACGTCGGCGGCACCGTGGCCATCAACGGCGGCCTGGTCGACACCACCGGCACCCAGTCGTACGGGGAGCGGGCCGTGTTCAGCACCGACACCGTGCTCAAGGGCAGCACCGTCAGCCTGCTGGGCGGCGGCGACGGCGAGCACGACCTGACCATCGACGGCAATGCCGTGCTCAAGGGACCGCTGGGCGCCAACGACCCGCTGGCCAGCCTGACCGTCAAGGGCAACGCCACGCTGGGCGCCGGCAGCATCGTCACCAACGGCGAGCAGTCGTACCAGGGCAATGTGACCGTCGGCGGCGACGTCTCGGTAACCAGCCGCCAGGGCGACATCGGCTTCGACCAGGCGGTCGATGGCGGCCACGGCCTGACGGTCGTCGCCAATCAAGGCGAAGTGACCTTCTCCGGCCCGGTCGGCCAGGGCTCGCGCCTGGGCGACCTGAAGGTCAGCGCGGCCGGCGACATCGTGCTGGACGGCCCGGTGCGCGCCGCCTCGGTGCAGACCGGCGGCAACGGCGACGTGCTGATCAATGGCGGCTCGGTCGACACCACCGGCACGCAGCAATATGGCCAGCACGTCATCCTGAGCGGCGTGGACACCACGCTGACCGGCAGCACCGTGCAGCTCAAGGCCGGCGTCGACGGCACCGAATCGGGCGAGCAAGGCCTGATCATCGCCGGCAACGCCGACATCCAGGGCGACGTCGGCGCCACCACGCCGCTGCGCACCGTGGCCGTCACGGGCGCCACCACCCTGAGCGGCGGCAAGACCCGCACCACCGGCGACCAGGTCTACAACGGCGCCGTGACCCTCAAGGGCGACCGCGACCTGGCCAGCGACACCGGCTCGGTGATCCTGGGCAGCAAGCTGGACGGCGGCAATGGCAACAATCTGAACGTCAACGCGGCCAGGAACATCCAGGTGGCGGGCGACGCCACCGGCCTGGGTTCGCTGACCCTGCGCGCCGTCGATACCATCGTGTTCAACGGTGACGTCAGCGCCTACCGCGTGCAGCAACTGGAAGCCAGGACCGCCAGCTACAACGGCGCGCTGCGCGCCTCCGGCCCGGACGGCATCGATCTGTCCGGCGGCACGCTGTCGTTCGGCAAGGACGTCACCGCCGACACCGGCGCCATCCGCATCGCTAACACCAGCGCGACCGGCACCACGACGTTTGGCGGCGGCAGCACGGTCAAGGCGGCCACGGGCTTCACCCAGACCGGCGGCGCCGGACTGACGCTGCCGGCGCAATTGCTGGTGACGCAGGGCCCCATCAACCTGGGCGCGCCCGCCAGGCTGCAGGGCTCGAATGCGACCATCCGTACCAACGGCGACATCACCGCTGTCGGCCTGAATGGCCCGCAGACCTCGCTGACGCTGGCTTCCGGCGTGGGCGCCCTGCGCATCGGCCAGAATGACGCCAATCCGGACCACAAGCTGAATGTGGCCGCGCTGATCGTCCCCAACGCCGGCTCGGCCGACCTGTGGGGCGCGATCGGCGGCAAGACCGGCTCCATGGCCGCCACCACGATCCGCAGCTCGCTGGCTGGCGCGCCGTACTATATGAACGGCGCCGCCTGGGGCCAGACGGACGTGATCGACCGCCTGGCCTCGGTGACCGCGCCACGCACCGTGATTCCGACCACGCCCAGCGCCAACCCGCTGTTCCAGGGCACGGTGCCGCCCCAGGGCTTCGGCCCCAACGCGCTCGGCGCATACGCCGATCCGCAGGTGCTAACGGTGGCCTCCGCCTTTTCCTGGCAACTGCCGGCGGGCGACAATGCGGTGTTGACGGTGCCCAATGGCAACAACCCGGTGCTGCAAACGACCGGCGCCCATCCGCAGCGCCCGGCCGTCGAAGGCCGTCCGTCATCCGATGACGCGCGCCGCGACACCGATAACCAATCCCTTACTCTCTGATCCAGACACCATGACGACGCAGACCTCGCTTCCCCTGTTCTACGAACAACCCCGTCCGCTCGCCGCCGGCGTACACGCCAACCTGTCGCTGGCCGGCAATACCGGCTTCGGCTACGCGGCCAAGACCAACGCGGTGCCGCTGGTGGCCACCGAACTGCCGACCGCGTGCCGCCACTTCCCCATCGTGTTCACCGATGGCGAGCAACCCACGCCGGTCGCGGTGCTGGGCGTGCGCGGCCAGGAGAACCTGTTCGTCGACGCACAGGGCCAATGGCGTGCCGGCACCTACATCCCGGCCTACGTGCGCCGCTATCCCTTCATCTTCATGGAGAACGAAGACCGCAGCCAGTTCACGCTGTGCGTCGACGAGAAGGCCGCCGCGGTGGTCGAGGGCCGCGACAATCCGTTCTTCGATGAGGCCGGCGAACCGACCGCGCTGGCGCGCAGCGCGCTGGAATTCTGCCGCGACTACCAAAACCAGCACGCCTACACGCTGGAGTTCGCCCGCGCCCTGGCCGAGGCCGACCTGCTGATCGAGAACCGCGCCGACATCACCCTGGCCGACGGCCAGCGCCTGGCCATGTCCGGCTTCAAGGTGATCGACGAAGCCAAGTTCAACAAGCTGCCGGAAGCGGAATTCCTGCGCTGGCGTGCCAACGGCTGGCTGCCGCTGGTCTATTGCCACCTGCTGTCGATCAACACCTGGCCCGCCCTGATCGATCACGTGCAACCGGCGATTGCAGCCGAGGAAACCGCCGAGGCTTGATTTGCCGGCTGGCCCGCCGGCCTGCCGGCGCCATCACGGCCCCGCCGGCCTCGCCGGTCGGGGCCGTGTGCCTTATTGCCCAGGCCCGGCCGCGCGCGCCAGGAATTCCAGCACCGCGCGATAGGCGCCCTCGTTGCCGGCGGCGTTGGCCGACGGCGTGCCGCCCGCGTCCAGCAACAGGCCGGACATGGGATGCGGTTTGCTGATCAGCGTGGCTGGCAGGCAGGGATATTGCACGTGGTGGCCGGCGCCCGAGCACACGTAGTGCGAGGTTGGCAGGCCATGCGCCTGGCGCTGGCGCATGACGATCTCGCAATACGCGGTGCTGGGCCAGAAGCCATCGTCCGACGCGCTCACCAGCAGGACCGGCCCGCGATAGCGTTCCACCGGAATGCGCGCGCGCTCGAAAGCGGCGGCGTCGCGGCTGGCGCTGAGAAAGGCATGGGTCTGCCGGTACGGCGGGTCCGAGGCATAGGCCGCCTCCCAATCGGCGCTGGCGTTGTCCTGCCACAGGTGCGGCAAGGGCTCGCCAGCCTTGCGCCAGACCTGGGCGTTGCGCCCGGTGCCTGGCTCGCCCGCGCTGACCACCCCATGCATCACCGGCGACGGCACATAGGCCACCACCGCGCTGACCAGATCCGGATAGTGCGACGCCACCAGCAACGACGTCTCGCCGCCCCGGCTGATGCCGGACAGCGCCACGAAGCCGTCGCGCGGCTTCAGTTCGGCGCGGGCCCAGCGCAGCGCCTGCTCGAAATACTCCAGCGGCATGTCATTCAGGTACTTGGGGCGGCCGTCGTAGTTGAAGATGGCCAGCGCCAGGCACTGGTAGCCGTGGGCCGCGAACAGGGCGGCGCGCGGCGCATTGACGCCGCCGGACGAGCCGTTCATGTAGATCACCAGCGGATGCGGGCCGGGCCCGGCGGGCGTATAGCATTCGCCCGACAGCGTCATGCCGCCGACCTGCTCGCGCACGGCGCGGTGCGTGACGCCCTCGGCCACGAAGGTCTGCACCAGCCGCGCCGTCGCCTCGTGGCGGCCGTCGCTGGCGTGCAGTTCGATCGCCAGCGGCTCGACGCGATCGGGCGGAAACACCACGCGGTCCATCTCTTCGCATGTCATCGACCACACCAGCCCCATGGCGGACGGCTCGGCATAGCTGCCGGACACGGGGCAATCGCGCGCCAGATCCAGGCTGCCGTCGTGGCCGGCCAGGAACACCGCCTGCGAACGCCACGGCACGCCGCACATGCGCATGCGCGCCGTGACGGTGACGAAGGCATAGGCGGAAAAACCGTCGATGCGGATCGCGCGCGGCACGTCGATCAGCGCCGTTTCGGGATGAACGGTGATGCGGGCTTGCTCGGTCATGGCGCGTCCTCAGCCTTTCAGGTCGGTCTTGGGCACGTTGTTGGCACGGATCACCCCGGCCCACAGTGCCGATTCCTCGGCGATGACGCGGTCCAGATCCGTCGACGAGGTGAACGCCACGGTCACGCCCTGCTCGGCGAACTGGCGCACCAGGGCAGGATCGCGGGCGCCTTCGCGCACCGCGTTCTCCAGCGTGGCGGCGACCGCCGCCGGCATCGCCGCCGGGCCCGAGATCATCATGCGGGTGTACAGCTCGAAACCCTCGACGCCGGCCTCCTTCATGGTCGGCACGTCGGGCAGACTGGACAGGCGCTGGTCCGCCGTCACCGCCAGCACCTGCAACTTGCCCGAACGGATGTTGGGCAAGGCCGAAGTCGGGAAATCGAAGGTGCTCTGCACCGTGCCGGCCATCAGGTCCAGCAGCGCCGGGCCGCTGCCCTTGTACGGCACATCCTGGAACTGCGTGCCGGTCTTGGACTGGAAGTGCAGCAAGGCCAGATGGTTGATGACGCCGCGCCCGGCATGCGCGCAGGTGATGTCACCGGGCTTCTTCTTGGCCAAGGCGATGAATTCCTGCACGTTCTTCACCCCCAGCGCGGGATGCACGATCAGCAGCATCGGCGACTTGCCCATCGAGCCCAACTGCTTGAAGTCGGACCGCCGGTACGGCAGGTCGTTGTACAGCAGGGGATTGAGGATCATGCCGTTGGTGCCGACGAAACCCAGCACGTAGCCGTCGGGCTCGGCCCGCGCCACCGCCGCGGTGGCGATGATGGTCTGGCCGCCCGGCCGGTTCTCGACCACCACGCTGCCCTTGAGAATCTTGCCCATGCGCTCGGCCAGTGCGCGCGCGGCGATGTCGGTCAGGCCACCGGGCGCGAAGCCGACCAGCAGGCGCACGGGACGGGTCGGAAAATCGGCCTGCGCCCGTGCAAGACGGGGCATCAGCGGCAACGCGGCAAGCGTGCCCAGGGCGTGGCGGCGGGTGAACGGCATAAGGCTCTCTCCAGACAGGCGCGCGGCATCCGCATGGCTGAGAGCCACGCGGGCCATGCAATGGATGATGGGGAAGCAGGCACAGGCCGCCCGCCCGATGGCGGGGGTCTCATTGACAGTATTCTGTATTCAATATGCGATGCGGGCTATCTAGGGATATCCCGCGCCCGCGGCCACGCGATGCCGGCCAGGCCCCTGCCGCTCAGGGCTGGGTCATCAACCGCCGCCAGCCTGCCAGGCCCAGCCGCTGCATCGTCCCGATATTCTTCTCGTAGATCTCGGCGGCGTCCGGAAACGACTCGACCGCGCGGTCGATGCTGGCCTCGCGCAGCAGGTGCAGGATGGGGTACGGCGACCGGTTGGTGTAGTTCTCGATGTCGTCCGGCTGGGTATCGGCGAACTGGAACTGCGGATGGAACGTGGCCACCTGCAGTTCGCCCACCAGGCGCATGCGCTTGAGCAAGCGGTCCGACAGGTCCTCGAAGTCGTTGAACTCCAGGAAGTCGTCGAGCGCGTCGGGAACGATCAGCAAGGTGGTGTCGATCTTGTCCGGATCGGCCTCGGCCAGCAACGCCAGCTCGTCCTGCAGGTCGGTCAACACGCCTTCGGCGTCGGTCGCATCGCTGACGGCAAAGCGGATCTGGTCCTTGACCTGGACCGCTTTGGCGAACGGACAGAGGTTCAGGCCGATCACGGCCCGATCGAGCCAGTGGCGGGTTTCGGCAACCACGTTGGCATAGGCATCGGAAGTGGAAATCATGGTGGGGCAATCCTGGAAAAAAGCGAGTATAGGCGACCGTTTCGCGCGCCCTGCCGGCGGCGGGTGGCGCGGCAGCCGCCGCCGCGACGTGATCCTGCGCATCACGTCGGATGCGGCAATGCACGTCATATTCCGCCCCCAAGCCCCCGAACACCGAGGCATGAAGGCATCATGATCGGCGCGGCGAAAGCCGAACGCCCTCCCGGTTCGCCAGGAGGGCGTTGCAACATGCAATCGTCCGGTCATGCGCCCGAAGGCGCATCAATCGGGGAGTTCGCCGATCAGGCCGCCGGCATCGCCGCCATGGTCTGCGCCACCGCGGCCGTCAGCTTCTTGCCGTAAGGCACGTGCAGGAATTCGTTGGGGCCGTGGGCGTTGGACTTGGGACCCAACACGCCGCAGACCATGAACTGCGCCTGGGGGAAGCCCTTCTGCAGGATGCTCATCAGCGGAATGGTGCCGCCCTGGCCAATGTAGCCGCAGGGCGCGCCATAGTATTGCTGCGAGGCGGCATCCAGCGCCTGGGTCAGCCACGGCACGGAGGCCGGCGCGTTCCAGCCGGTGGCGGCGCCTTCATTGGCCTTGAAGATGACCTTGGCGTTGTAGGGCGCGTCGGCTTCCAGCAGGGCCTTGATTTCCTCGGAGGCGGCAACGGCGTCCACCAGCGGCGGCAGGCGCAGCGACAGCTTGAACGCCGTGCGCGGTCGCAGCACGTTGCCGGCGCTGGACAGCGGCGGCAGGCCTTCGGCGCCGGTCACCGACAGGGTCGGGCGCCAGGTGCGGTTCAGCAGGGCCTGTTCCGGCTCGGTGGTCATGGGCAGCACGAAGCCGCCCTCGGCGCCGCAGCTCCAGGGGAACCGGCGCCAGACTTCGTCGCCCAGGATGCGGGCGGTGGCGTGCACCTGTTCGATGCGGTCGGCAGGGATTTCGCAGTGCAGGCTCTGCGGCAGCAGGCGGCCGGTGGCGCTGTCTTCCAGGCGGTCCAGCAGGTGGCGCAGGATGCGGAACGACGACGGCACCACGCCGCTGGAGTCGCCCGAGTGCACGCCTTCGTCCAGCACCTGCACTTCCAGCGTGCCCGAGACCATGCCGCGCAACGAGGTGGTCATCCACAGTTGGTCGTAGTTGCCGGCGCCCGAATCCAGGCACACCACCAGGGCCACGTTGCCGAGGCGGTCGCGCAGCGCGTCGACATAGGGCAGCAGGTCGTAGCTGCCGGACTCTTCACAGGTCTCGACGATGCCGACGCAGCGCGGGCGCGGCACACCCTGCTTGTCCAGCGCCATGATGGCTGTGAGCGAGGCGTACACGGCGTAGCCATCGTCGGCGCCGCCACGGCCGTAGAGTTTGCCGTCTTCATACTTGGGGGTCCAGGGGCCCAGGCCGGCGCGCCAGCCCGAGAATTCCGGCTGCTTGTCCAGGTGGCCATACAGCAGCACGGTGTCGCCGTTGTCGCTGCGGGTGGCGGGCGCGTCGAAGAAGATCACCGGGGTGCGGCCCGGCAGACGAACCACTTCCAGCTTCAGGCCCGAGACCTTCTGCGCTTCGACCCACTGCGCCGCGTCACGCACCACGCGCTCGATGAACGCGTTCTTTTCCCAGTCGGCGTCGAACGCCGGGCTCTTGGCCGGGATGGCGATGTAGTCGGTCAACGCGGGGATGATCTCGTTGTCCCACTTGTCGTCCACAAAAGCCTGCAGGGCTTGGACTGCTTTATTTCTTAACACATCCTTTTTGACAAAGTTTACAATGTCAATATATTTGCTAGACGTCTCGTTCAATTTGTGAATAAAGTCGGATAACCCATTATCTCTAGGCCTATCAG
>LXNH01000032.1_pt1 | contig 27878 bp, 18 predicted proteins | sample 809111 | NCBI WGS metagenome assembly LXNH01 (sample SAMN04870528, study PRJNA318959) | seawater metagenome | biome: 00002010; material: water; isolation source: marine seawater | place: Greece: Milos, Mediterranean Sea | collected 2013-05-29 | depth 5-7 m
GCGATGCGCAGGCGCATCCGTTCGGCGGCGTCGACCGCCTGGTCGGAGGTCGGCGCGTGGCAGAGCACCGCGAACTCCTCGCCGCCGACGCGGGCCACCACGTCGCTGTGGCGCCAGGTCTGGCGGCACAGGTCGGCCACGACCTTCAGGGCCGCATCGCCGCTGGCATGGCCATAGGTGTCGTTGATGCCCTTGAAATCGTCGATATCGAACAGGATGAACGCCAGCACGGCGTGCGAGCCGCGCCATTGTTCCAGCGTCTGTTCGAAGCGGCTCTCGAACGCGCGGCGGTTGAGCAGGCCGGTCAGGAAATCGGTTTCGGCCATCACGGCCAGATCGACGATCAGCCGGTCGCGTTCGCGCTCCACCTGGCGGCGCGCCGCGGCATTGTCTTTGAGCACGCTCAAGGCCGCGAACATGCCATCGACCTCGCCACGGTACTTGCCTACGGGAATCGGCGCGGCCGTCGTGCCGTCGGCAATGGCGCCGATGATGCGGGTCGCCTGCACGAACGGTCGGATCACGCGCCGCCGGAATTGCCGCAGCGCGAGCATCAGCGCGGCCGTCAGCGCGGCGGCGGCGACCAGGGTGGTCACCAACAGGCGGATCGCCTCGGTACGATGCGCGTGAATGCTCTGTTCCATCTCGTCCAGCATCAGGTCGCGGAACTGGGTAATGGTCTGCATCAGCGGCACATAGGTCGCGGCCAGTTCGGCCGCGGTGACGTCGGCGCCTTCCGGCCGCAGTGCGGCGGTATCCCGCACCCGCGCCAGGTAGCGCAGCGCCTCGCCGAAATACAAGCTTCGCATTTCGGCATAGAGCCGCGAGGCGCGCAGGTCCGGCCTGGGCGCCAGCCGCGCTTCGAGCAGGTCGCGCAACTGGTCGATGCGTCCGAGCACCCGCTCCATGCGAAACTGATCCGTCTCGGTCAGGCGGCGCTGCTTGGTCAGCGCGGGGGTGAAGGTCGAGCCCAGCAGGCCGGCTTGTTCGCGCAGATCGCTGGCCAGCAGGGCCGGGGTCAACAGGTGCGGGGCGTCGAGCTCGTGTTGCACCACCACGCGGACGCTGTCGGCCATGGTCAACTGCAATGCCGGGACCAACGCGACCATGCCGTCGACCGCTTCGAGCACGCGCTGGCCCGACATCGTGGCGCGCGGCGACATGATCAAGGCATCGGCATCCGCGCGCGCCTGGAGCAGGGCGTAGCGGATGCGCTGGATGTTGTTGAACTCCCTGGCGCCGTCCGGATGCCGCGGGGCGCGGTAGAGGGCCAGCAGGTTGGCGATGCTGGTGTCGCTGCGGACACGGGCTGCCTGCAGCGCATCGAGCAGGCGCTGGTTGACCGGGCGGGTCGAGCCCAGCGCGGCATTCATCGGGCCGCGTTCGGCCGATACCCTTTCCATCGCGAGAAGCGTGGCCCGCACTTCCTGGAATGCCCGCAACGCATCGGTGGTGGAAAGATAGGCCGCGCGGCTCTGGATCAGCAGGATTGCGGTCAAGACCGACATTGGCAGCAATACGCCGGCCGCCAATATCAAGAAATAGCGCTCGAGCGACTTGATGGAAAATCTACTGCGCAACATACGGGTGGGCCGGCCTGATGCGATGTGTCAGAGCGCGCAGGATACTGTAATTACCGGGCCTGCGACTCCGGCGGCGCGCCGGGCCGCAAGTATCTCGGCGGATTGCGCAACACTATTGCAATCGAAGGTCGTTGATTGCGCCGCCGGCCGCAATTGATGCGTAATGTTGCCCCGCCCGATCACGCTGAAGGCGCGGCGTGGCATCGTGCCGGCGCGCCCGGCACGGCGGCTAGGGGCGTTCCAGAATGCGCGGACCCGGCCCGTCGCGCCCCAGCACGTCGTCGGGATTGCGCAGCGGGCAGTCCCGCAGCGACAGGCAGCCACAACCGATGCAACTGTCCAGTTCATCGCGCAGCCGGGTCAGCTTGCGGATGCGCTCGTCCAGGTTGGCGCGCCACTGCGACGAGAGGGCTTTCCATTGCGCCGGCGTGAGCTTTTGGCTGTCCTGCGGAAAGCGCGCCATGGCCTCGCGGATTTCCTCCAGCGGTATGCCGGTGCGCTGCGCCACCTTGATGATGGCGATGTAGCGCAGCACGATGCCGGGAAAGCGCCGCTGGTTGCCGTCGCTGCGCGAGCTGTGGATCAGCCCCTTGGATTCGTAGAAGTGGATCGTGGAGACCGGCACGCCGCTACGCCGGGCCACTTCGCCCACGGTCATGACGCGTGTGATATCGATCGGCTTATCGGCCGCCATGGTGTTGACCTCAAGTTAGGTCGAGGTCTTATAGTTCGTCGCGCGGGATTTGGCAACCGCGCCTGCGCGGCCGGCCATGCCTTGGGGGCCGCCGCCCCGACGCCGCCTGGCGCGCTGTTGGCGGCGCGGCTAGGCCGCGCCGTGCAGCACCACCCGATTGCGGCCTTGCTGCTTGGCGCTGTACAGGGCGGCGTCGGCGGCATGGAACGCCTGCAACACATCCGGTCCACAGGCCGGCCACTGCGCCACGCCGGCCGACACGGTCACGCTGCCCACCGGGGTGATGTCGCGCTCGGCGATGCGTTGGCGCAGTCGCTCGGCCACGATCATTGCCTCGGTCGGGCCGACCCCGGGCAGGAGGATCAGGAATTCCTCGCCGCCATTGCGGCACAGGATGTCGCCGGGGCGCGAGCTGTCGCGCATCAGCTGGGCCACGTTCTGGATCACCTTGTCGCCGGCGGTGTGACCGTGCGTGTCGTTGACGCGCTTGAAGTGGTCGATGTCCAGCGCAACCACCGAGAACGCCGTGCCGCTGGCCTGCAGTTGATCCACCGCGTCCTGGGTGCCGCGCCGGTTGCGCAGCCCGGTCAGCGGATCGGTGATGCTGGCCAGGTTCAGCTTGCCGATTTTTTCTTGCAGGCTGGTGAAGCTCCAGATCACCGCGCGCTTGAGGCGTTCCGCCTCGAAATACCAGGCCTTGACGGACTTGACGCGCTGCATCGCCACCGCGACGTCGTGGTGTTCGACATTGGTGGCCAGTTGCGACAGCGGCAGCGAGATCTGCCGCGCGCACCACCAAAGCGCCAACAGGAACACCACGGCCAGGGGCGCGGCATAACCCAGCAAGGCCCACAGCAGGTCGTTCAGCGGGGTGAGCGTCACCGTGGTGGAGCGCTGCGCCACCACGCCCCAGCCGCTGGTGGGCACCGGCGCGTAGCCGGCCAGCATGTCCACGCCTTGCGAATTGACCAGGCGCCGGGCGCCGGCCTGGCCTTTGACCACCGCATCGATTACCGGGTTGCCCGTTACCACCTCGCCGATCCGTTCCGGGTTGATGTGATAGATCAGCCGGCCGTCCCCGTCCACCACATAGATGTATGACCCGTCGGTGTAGTGATGGCGGCCCAACAGATCCTCCAGGGCGCTATCTTTGCGCAAGTGCAGGGTGCCCGCGATGTAGCCCAGGAAGCGGCCATCGGCCGCGATGATCGGATAGGACAGGTTGATCAGCAGATTGCCCGCGATCGACACGTAGGGCTTGCTGATTTCCGGTTGGCGCGATTGCAGCGCGGCGCGGCTGCCCGGGCTGTCGACGCGGGCGCCAAGGAAGCTGCGGAATCTTTGCGTGGTGGCCAGGATCAGCCCGTCGGCCCCGACCACGCCCACCGAGTTGAAGCTGTCGCTTTGCTCCTGTATCCGCAGCACTTCGGCCGCCAGCAACCCGGGCACGTCCATCTGGCCGGCGATGTGGCGCGCGCTGTAGCCCAACTGGCGCTGCGCGGCCTTGAGGAAGCTGCTGGCGCTTTCGGCCAGTTTGGCCGCATAGACCCGGTTCGCCTCCAGCGTGTTGGCAATGAGTTGTTCGCGTTGCAGCCGATAGCTGGCATACAGGGCATTGGCGGTGGCGGCAACGGCGCTGAACACCGTGAGCGCGAGCACCAGGCCGCGCAGATTGATTCGCAGGGAAGACACAGCAGGCTTGGACCTCGGGGCACGCGCGGCGCGCCCCGGCGCCGGCAGCCGCCATTGTATTCAAGTGTGCGCGGGCCCGGAACCGGCGCGCCGCTTCAGGCGTCCGGCAGTGCCTCGTCGGCGGCATCGAGCAATCGCGCCGCGCGCGACTGCATCACAGCGCCGGCACGGTGGTAGCTCATCGCCGTGGCCACGCTGGCGTGTCCTGTCATGGCCATGGTTTCCGCCAGCGGCACGTTCTGGCGTCCAGCCTCGGTGACGAAGCCCGAGCGCAGGCTGTGGGCTGAAAACGGCTCTTCCAGCCCGGCCAGGCGGCTGCGCTTGACGACGATATCGCGCACCGCGGCGGCGGCCAGCGGTTCGCCGATCACGCCGCCGCGCCGCACCCGCCGGAACAGGGGGCCCTCGGTGATCCCCGCCGCGGCCAGCCAGGCGTCGAGCGCGAGCGCGGCGGCGCCGACGATCGGCTTGATGTTGTCCGCGCGCGCCGAACCCTCCTGGTTGGTCTTGGAGTGCGCCAGCGCATATAGATAGCCCTGCGGCGTGCGCAGCGTATTGGCCGTGGTGGCGCGCACCACCTCCGAGCGCCGCCGCCCGCCGCTGGCCCAGGCGAACAGCAGCAAGGCGCGGTCGCGCAGGCCTTCGAGCGAATCGTCACAGGTGCCCAGCAGCGCCTGCAATGGCGCGCGGGTCAGCGCCGGTTTTTTCACGGGCAGGTCGCCGCGCCGGGCATAGGCGCGCCGGGCGCGCGACAGCAGCGTCGCCACCTGTTCGTGGCGGCAGGGGTTGATCAGTTCCTGCAAGGCGTGCGCCTTGGACAGCACCGCCACCCGGTGCAGCACCGTGTTCAGCGACAGCGGCCCGGGGCGCGCCTTGACGCCTTGCGCCATCAGCCGCTGGTCGATCTGCTCCGGCAGGCCGTGGCGCAGGCCATCGGCGCCCTGGACCTGCAGATGGTCGACCACGAATTGCACCACGGCGGGCGCCGCCACCGGCAGGGCCAGCGGCTGGCCGAAGCGCAGGGCATACCAGGCGGCCCAGTAGCGCATGGCGGCGCGATAGGCGGTCTCGGTGTTGGCCGAACTGCCTTCGCGCAGCAGGGCACGCACCGCGGCCTCGGTGGCCGCGTCCAGGGCCGACGGGTCCAGCGGCGCGACCGGCCGCGCCGGCGTGGCGGGCAGCGCGCGGGAGGAGGGCGGGACGGGCGGGCGCATGTGAGGGCGGGGCAAAAGCCTCATTGTGCCCGATCCGGTCGGCGGGTTGTTCCGGCCGCGCTCAAGCTGACGCGCCTGCAGGCGCGGACCGTTGCGCCACGGTCGCCAGCAGGTCGTCCGGGTGCACCGTCAGGGACCGTGCCAGCTGGCGCATGGCGGCCAGGTTCAACACCGGTTGCCAGCGGGCCTCGCGCCACAACGCCTGCCAGAGCGGCGCCAGCGCATCCAGGTCCACGGCCTGGCCCTCGCCCAACGCGGCGGCATAGGCCAGGCAGGTCGGCGCGGACAGCAATTGCATCCGGCTGGCCGCGTGCAGTCCCGCTTGGGGAGCATCGGCTGGCGCGTCGCTGCAGTACAGCACCTGCTCCGCCAGGGTGGCTTGCGCTACCGGCAACGCCGCCAGCGATGTCCCGCGCACCTGGATCACGCCTTGCTGGGTGGAAAATGCATACGCCTGGTCCGGCTGTGCGCGCGCCAGCAGGCGCAGCCCGCGCAACAGCCGTGGCAGGTCGGTGGTGGCGGCCTCCACCGAGGCCTTGGCCTCGATCACCAGACAGATATCCCAGAGAGGCACCGCATCGGCGGGCGCCGGGTCGGCGCGCCTGAGCAGGACCGCATCCCATTCGGTCTTGGCCCGGTCCGTGGCGGCCGCCAGGCTGGCCGGCACCCGTAGCGACGTCACGACCTGGTGGCGCGGGGTCATGCCCGCCGTCGCGGCGCCTTCAATGCGGTCCAGGTAGTGCGCCACGGCCCGCAGCGCGCGCGCCGCCTGCGTTTCGACCGCGATACCGCGTTGCCGGGCGAGCCGGGCCTGGGCGGTGGCTTCGGCACTGCCGGCGCGCGGCCCGAGCCGGGCGCGGATCTCTCGATAGCGGCATACCGCCGGATCCCGCCCCAGCGCCTCGATCCGGCACAGGCGGGCCAGCGCAGGATCGTCGGCCAGGGCGCGCAAGGTCGAGGCCTGGCCGTCGGCCAGAGCCACCTCCGGCAGGGCCGGCAACGCGTGCGCGAGATGCGCCACCAGCCCCCAGTCTGCCGCCATCGTCGCGGCATGCAGCCGCGCCAGCCGCGTCCGCGCCTGGCCGGGCGGCAGGCGCGCGGGCTTGGCGGGATGTGCCAGCGCGTCGACCACGGCCTGTACCCTGCGCCGGTCGGCCGTCGCGCCGCCATTGAGCGCCAGGTACTCGCGCACCACGGGCAGGCGGTAGGCCAGCACGGCCGCCTGGAACGCCGGGTCGCCGTCCTGCGGGCGCAGGGCCTCGCGGATGAGCCCGTCGAGGGCGACGACGAAGGCATCGCGCAGCGGCAAGCCGGGCTCGTGGCCGCCAGCCAGCGTGGCCTGTAGGCGCTCTATCGCCCGCGCCAGCGCGTCCGCGTGGCCGCCGGCTGCAGCGGTGCCGACCGCGCCGACGGCGCCAGCCAGCCGATAGCGACGCGGCACGGCGTCCAGGAGGGCACGGAGCGGGGAGGGAAGGAGCATGGGCGGCCTGGCACGGGATGCGGTGCAATGCGCCCGGCGGCAGGCCTGTCCCACGGCCGCGACCCGACGGGCGCAATCGCGCCAATCATAAACGCTGGCTCCCCCCGGCGGATTGGCGTATCCGCATCCCGTGCCCGTTTCGCGGATGCCGATGGCGCGAGATGCCGATCAGAAGCGCCAACGCATCTCCAGCGATCCGGCATGCTGGCGGTTGCCGCCGCCGAACTCGCCGCCATAGTTCAGGCCGGCGGTCATGTTGCGGATGGCGACGATGTCGGCGCCCAGCTCGATGCGCGCCGCGTCGCGTGCGATGGGTGCGCCGCCCGTATCGAACGTCGGTCCCTGACTGAAAGACAGCGCCACGCTGGGTCGGGTGTTGCCATACACATGGCGCCATCCCAGCATGCCGCGCAGGGCGATGGCCGTCCCCGGGACCTGCCAGCCACCGCGCACACCTGTCAGGCTGCTGAGGTTGCGCTGGCGCTGGCCGTCGCTGGCAAGGGCCGCCGAGCCGCCCGACTCCGAGAAGCCCTGCATGCGCAGCTGATTCCAGGCGAGGTTCACGAACGGTTCGAGTACGGCCGTGTCCGACAGCGCCAAGGCATACCCCGCTTCGGCGAAGACCTGGGTGGTCGCGCCGCGATAGCCCGCGGTGAGGGTCTGGTCCAGGCTGCCGTAGCGCACGGCGCGTCGCGAATCCACGTGGTGCCAGGCATAGGCGCCGCCGGCCGTCAGCGTGAGCGTGCCGGCGCCAAGCGCATAATCCTTGCCGCCATACACGGTCGCGGTGTAGCTATGCAGGGTGGCGCTGGCCTGGCGCGAAGATGTGCCCAGGCGCGCGTCCGTGTATCCCCACGCGCCGCCGAGCCGCCAACCCGCGCCAACGGCCACATCCCCGCCCAACGTGAGATCGGTGCTCTGCTCGCTCACGCCCGGGGCGCTGCCGTCACCGGCCAGGCGACGCGATTGTCCGCCGAGCCGCACCCAAAGAGGCGCCGCGTCGCGCCGCGGCAACGCCGCCGCCGGCGGCGGCTCTCCATTGTCGAGCGCAGCCATGGGGGCGCCGGGCAGCATGCGCATCGACAGGTTCTGGCGCAACGCGACCACTCCGTTCAGCGATGCAGGCGTCATCGCGATGTTCGCCAGCGCGGTGGCCACGCTGGCATGGGTGTCGCCCGATAATTGGGTCAACGCGGGCGCCAGGGTGGCGGCATCGTTGCTCAAGGCAATGTTGCGCCAGACCTCGTGAGTCTGCGGCAGCGCGTCGATGGCCGAGGCGACCGCGGCCTGGTTGCGCGTGGCGGCCAGACTGGCCATGCTGCGGTCGTTGCGTTCGAGCGAGAGCGTGACGTCGTTGCCATCGCCGCCGCTCGTGCTGACCGGCGCGTTCAGGAACAGCAGCGGGTTGCGGATGCTGGCGAATGTGCCGGCAACCGCGCCCGCGCTTTGTTTGGCGATCAGCGTATAAGGCCCATTCAAAGGCTGCCAGGACGCGGCATCCTCCGGTGACAGGCGCAGTTCCAGGGTGCCGCCGGCGATGTCCACCGCGCCGGCGGCATTGATACGGCTGACGGCGGAAGGCGCGCCGCTGATGCGCAAGGTGCCGTGGTTGACGTAGTCGCCATTGATCTGCTGCGTGCGGAGGGGATTGCCCGGCGCGTGCACGGCGCCGGCGGCGATCGTGGCGCCGCCGAGGCTGCCCTCGCCACCGAGCAGGGTGCCGCTCTGCGCGAGTACGCGGCCACCCAGCCGCGCGCCCTGGCCAAGCCACAGGCTGCCGCCCGCCAGCGTGACCTTGCCGGTATAGGCCTTATTGTCGGCGCTCAATTCCAGGGTGCCGGCGCCGATCTTGGTCAGGCCGCCTTGGCCGCTGATGCGGCCGGCAAAGAGCGTGTGCCGGTTGTCCGCGCCCGTGGTCAGGGTGGCTTTGCCCAGCGCGACGTCGCCACGCCCCGCCAGCGAGCCGACGGTCTGGTCCAGGTCGGCCAGGTCGAGTTGCGTGCCGGCATTCAACAGAAACGCACTGCGGGGCGAGAAACCATTGGCCACGCCCGCGCGCAGCACGCCCGCCTGCAGCAGGGTGGGCCCGGAATAAGCGCCTGCGCCGGCCAACACCAACGTGCCGGCCCCGGCCTTGACCAGGCCGCCGCGAATGGCGTCATCGCGGATCGAGCCGGACAGTGTCAGCGTATGGCCTGCCGTGTCGACATTGGCCAGACCGGCCAGGGTGAGCGTATTGCGCACGTTCAGGCCGTCGGCCGCGGCCAACAGGGTCGCGCCGTTCGAGATGGCGAGCAGGCCGGTACCCAGGGCGTTGTCGTGTCCCAGCCCCAGCGTGCCTTCCCGCAGCTGCGTGCCGCCCGAGTAGCTGTTGTTGCCCGTGAGGATCAGCGTGCCCATTCCGGTCTTCACCAGGCTGCCCTGGTAGCTTGAATCGGGCTTGGCCGCCAAGCCGGAGACCCTGCGCTGGCGCAGGTCGATTTCGGATCGCGTGGACGCATTGGTCGCGATGACATTGGTTCGCGGTGCGTTTATCGCCGCGTGCGCCAGCTCCTCGTCCGTGCGGCCGGCCAGGAAGGCATCGTAGTCGGTCGGCAAACTGTAACCGGCGGCCCAGCCCGGATGCGCGGCATCATACATACTGAGCAACTGCGCCCCGTAGGGGTCAGCCTTCGCGGCACGCACCGCGGCCCGGTATTCGGAATAGGTGAAGTTCGGTTCCAGATTGCTGGTGATGACTCGCTGGAGCAACGCGCGGGCCCGTGCCATTCCCTGGCGCATTTCCTCGGTCGGCGTGGCGGCATCGGGGACCGGCTGGATTCGACGCGCCAGCATGGCCGCCTCGGCTGTCCAGCCGGCAATCTCCGACTTTTCTTCCTGCTTGCGCTGAAGCAGTGCGGCCTCTGAAATACCGTTGCTCCAGGTGTCAGACACACCCGCCGGCAGGTTGGCGTTGAAACGCCCGAGGAACTGCGAAGGGCCCTCCATGCCTTTTTTCAGATCCGGCACGCCCCAGCCATAGGTGGCGTCGGGCACATCGGCGGGGCCGGCGCCGCGATGGGAGGCGGTGGTCAGCAGTATCGTGCGTATCTCCTCGTTTCCCAGATACGGATACCGCTGCATCAAAACGCCCAGCGCGCCGGTTACGTGCGGCGCCGCCATGGACGTGCCGCTATAGCGGACGTACTGGTCGTTGCCTTTGTCGCTCACGCTGTCGATATCAACGCCCGGCGCGGCAACACACCAATATTTGGCCACGCCGCATCGGTTGAAGTTTTGGCCACCGCGTTGATCCAGGCCGGTCACGGCGATCCAGAATCGTTCGATGTCCGGACGGAAGTACGGCACGCCGGCACGAATCGAGCTGTTTGCCGCGCCGGCATTGCCATTGGCCCAGACGTGCAGCACGTCGTCGTCTCGCGCGACATCGGCCGCGGCATCCAGCCACGTTTTCTTGCCGGCGCCGTTTATGCGCAGGTAAGCCCTGGAAAAACCCGAGATCGAGTCGTAGTCGTCGGCAGAAGGGGGGCTGCCCCAACTGCTGTTGATCGCGCGCACACCCGCGGCGGCGAGGTTGCCGTAAGCCGCCTTGAAATAGTTATAGTCCATGTTCGATCCGTAGATCGAGCCGTCCGTGCCGTTGGTATTCGAGGTGTAGTAGATGCTGTTGAATGCCACGCCCATCATTCCCTTGCCATTGCGGGCCGCGGCGATGGTGCCGGATACATGGTTGCCGTGGTTGTCGTTCGCGCTGATCAATTTCGCGCTGTCGGACCGATTGATATAGATTCCGTCCCGGTCGAAAGCATCGCCGGCATGCCAGGCCAGCCCGTTTCCGTCCAGTTGGCTGCCATCGTTCAGGTATTGCCCATTGACCCGGATGCTGGTGAAGTGGCGGCCGGCGAACTCCTGATGCGTCGGCTGATAGCCGGAATCCACCGAGCCCAGTTTTATGCCGGCGCCGCTGAAGCCCCGCGCATAGGCGTACTGGGCGTTCATCGCGGCCAGGCCCCAGTCGGCCTTGAACTCGGGGTTGTCGGCCCAGGTTGCGACGGCGGCCTTCAGATCATGCGTGCGGGTGCCGTCGTAATTGACATAGGGCTGCGCCTGCGCGTTGCCCGCCGTAAGTTGGCATAGGGTCAAAATGGCCAGGTGTGTCGCGGTTCCGCGTGGCCGCGACCGCAACCTGGATGCGAGGCCGAGGTAATGCTGTGAGCTTTTTTTCTTCACGTGTTTCCCCTGTGGGTCGGCATCGCTTGTCGTCCGGGCGCGGCGGCGCCCGCCGGCCGTACGGTGCGATGTCCGCAATCGATTGGCTTTCTCGGTACAGCGCGTGAATTGTGGGTCCGGGTGTCAGCGGATCGCCATACTCCGCGGACACTTTCAGAATCGTCCTAGCGTCGGCATGAGCGCGATACCGCGTCGTGTATCCCCGGTTTGGCCCGATCCCGCGGGAGATGAAGGCATGCCGCTGGCCGAGCGAAAACAACGGCCTTCGATCAGGGGGTAAGACAGTTGAAGTAGTTTCGGAATTGTCTGATGTCGCAGGGGCTGGCCTGGCGCGCATCATCGCCGCCATGTTCAGATTTCGACCTTCTTACATGCTGGCGCTGGTCGGCGCCGCTCTTGCCGCCATTCCCGCCTGTGGCAACAGCGCCGAGGTGGGCGGCGTCATCGTCACGAACGCCGATCGCGTGCTCAATCCGGGCGATACGATCACGTATGACGGCCCTGGCCGCGCCGCCGTCATCGTCTCTGGCGATTCCAGCGCTCTGAGCGGACGGCAGATCACGATCCAGGCCGGCGCGAATACCCAGAACAACACCATGGGCGTACATGTGCGCGGCGGGTCGGTCATCCTGCAGCAAAGCGCCATCACAACCCATGGTTTCCAGGGGGTGGGCCTGCAAGCCGATCCGGTCAATGCGACCCGGGCCACGATCGAGGCAAGCGACACGCGCATCGAAACGTTTGGCGCGGATGCCATGGGCGCAGTCGCGAACCTGCCGGGCGGCATGATCACGCTGGCCCGAACCCGCGTGACCACGCATGGCGATACCGCCAGCGGCCTGTTCGTGCAGACAGCCGGCGCGCGCCTGTCGGCCGCGGATGGCAGCGTCAACACGTCGGGCAACGCTGCGCACGGTGCGGAAGTGGTCGATGGCGGCCTGCTCGAACTTGCCAACATGCGGGTCAGCGCCACCGGCAAGAACGCTTGGGGTATCGCCAGTTATGCCACGCAGGCCAACAGCAGCAATACCGTCGTCTTGATCCGTGGCAGTCAGGTGCAGACGCAGGATGGCGCGGCCCTGGTCGCCGCGGGCGGAGATCACCGGTTTTCGCTGAATGACGCCGATATCGTCGGCCGTGCCGGCGGCGCGGTCGAAGCGGGTCGATTACTGCATTCGCTGTCCACCGGCAATACCCGTGGCGTGCGAGCTCCCAATGGCGGTGGCGCAGCGCCCGATATCGCGACCGGGCATATCACGCTGGACGCCACCGGTTCGCGCCTGGTGGGCGATGTGCTGATGGAAAGCGGCGAGGCCGACATTGCGCTCAAGGGCGGGTCGTCGTTGACCGGCGCCCTGATCGAACGCAATGGCGGCCGGGTCAAGTCGATGACATTGGACGGCGCCAGCAGCTGGATCGTCCGCGGAGATTCGTCGCTGGCCGCGCTGGATAACGGCGGCACGGTGGCGTTCGCAGCGCCGAAAGCTCCCGGTGATTTCAAAACACTCACCGTCGATAATTACACGGGCAAAGGCGTGCTGGTGCTGCACACCCGGCTGGGGGATGACGCTTCCCCAACGGACAGGTTGGTCATCAACGCGGGGAAGGCCAGCGGACGCGGCGCCTTGCGCATCATCAACGCCGGCGGCAATGGCGCCCTGACGGCGCAGGGCATCCGGGTGGTGCAGACGATCAATGGCGGCAGTACGGCGCCGGACGCATTCACGCTGGATGCCGGGTCGTCCGGCTTTCGCGCCAGCTCCCGCACCCTGGCGGTCAATGGCTACGAATACAGCCTGCTGCGCGGCGGCCGAGGCGGGGCGGCGCAGGATTGGTACTTGACCTCGGAGCGCGCCGCGCCCACGCCCACGCCCGCTCCGGCCGGTTCCCAGCAACGTGCCGCCTCGAGCGCCACGGCAGGCCAGGATGGGCCGCGCAATGTTTCGCCCGAGGGTGGCGCCTATCTCTCGAATCAGATGATGAGTGCCGCGCTGTTCATTCACGGCATGCACGATCGCATGCCGTCCAAGGGCGGTGTGGCGGAACCCTTGGGTCCGGGCGAGGCGCCGACGGCGAGCCGCAATGTCTGGACGCGCGTGCAGGGCCGTCGGGACCGCGGCCTGCGCATGGCCCAGGGGCGCGTCACGCTCGACAGCGAGCGTTATGTGCTCCAGTTTGGCGGCGACCTCTGGCAAGCGCCATTGGGCGCCAATGGCGCGCTGCATCTGGGGCCGATGGCCGGCTACGGCGAAGCCCGCAGCACCTCGACCTCCGGGTTGGTCCTTCCCGGTGGCGAGACGTTGCGCGCGCGGGCACGCGGCAAGGTCTCGGGATACTCGGCCGGCGTATACGGCACGGCCTATCAGAACGATGCCACCCGGCTCGGTGCGTATGCCGACACCTGGGTGCAGTATGGGCGCTATTCGAACCAGGTCAGCAGTGAACTGGGCAGTGCGCGCTATCAATCGTCCGTCTTGAGCGGGTCGCTCGACGCCGGCTATGCCTTGGCGCCCTTCGGCGCATCGACCGCGCTCGCGCCGCTTGTCGTCGAGCCGCATGCCGGAGTGCTCTACAGTCATTACGAGGCCCGGCAGGCCTCGCTCCAGGGAACCCGCATGCGCACGGGCGCCAGCGACACCTGGCGCAGCCGCGCGGGCGTGCGGGTGTATCCCCGACCGGCCGCGGGCAGCCGGGGAGTGCGCCCGTTCTTCGAGGCGGACTGGCTGCACAGTTTCGACACACCGTCCATGCGCATGGGGCCGAACCGATTCGAGGCCGCGGCCTCGCGTGACAGTCTGGAGCTCAAGCTGGGCGTGCTGGGATGGGCCACGCCCGCGTTGCAGGTGTCCGGGCAGGTCATCGGCAATCTCGACGGCAATGGCCAGTCCGGCCTGGGCGGCGCGGTGAACCTGGCCTACCACTGGTAGGCGGCAAGCGTGCCTGTGGCTGGCACGGCGCTGGCCAGCGCCGCGCGGCTTGAGCGCGGATGACCGACGATTGGATAGCCGCAATGCGTGGCAAGTGATATTCTAATAAATCATACATACGCTGTATGATATAAAACACTTATAAAGAATTACTCACGATAAGATTCCATTATCGTGGGTAATTCTTGCCAATCGATCCAGGAATCCGAGCCATGGCCAGCGGTATCACCGAACAGGATGTCTGGCGCGCCGCCGACGCGCTATTGCTGGAGGGCGCGCGGCCCACCATCGAGCGCGTCCGCCAGAAGATCGGGCGCGGCTCGCCCAACACCGTCAGCCCGCATCTGGAAACCTGGTTCCGCGCGCTGGGCGCCCGCATCCAGGACCCCGGCGCCTTTGCCGCGCCGGCGGCGGTGCCCGAACCGGTCGCGCAGGCTGCCGCGCACTTCTGGGAAAGTGCGCTGGCGGTGGCCCGCGCCGAGCAGGCCGAGGCCGGCCGCGAACAAGCCGAGGCGCTGCGTCAGGCGGGCGAGCGCCTGGCTGCGCAAGCCGAACAGTTGCGCCAGCGCGAAGCGCAATTGGCCAGCCGCGAACGCGACCTGGAAGAGGGGCTGAAGGTGGCGACCGGACAACTGGCGGCCACCGAGGCCCGCCTGCGCGCGGCCGAATCCCAGTTGCGCCAGCGCGACGAGGCCGCGGCCCTGGCGCAGCAGCAATTGGCCGATGCCCGCGCCGCGCTGCTGGCCCAGGTGGCCGATGCCGAGCGCGGGCGCCAGGAGCAGGCCGAGGCCCTGGCGGCGGCGCACGCGCGCCATGCCGCGCACGAACGTCGCTGGCTCAACGACCTGGACGCGGAACGGGGCCAGGCCAAGCGGCTGCTGGCCCGCGTGGAGGCGCTGCAGGCGGCCGCGCAGCAACAGGCCGAGCAGTCGCGCCAGGCTTTGGCGCAGGCGGCCGAACGCCTGCGCGCGGCCGAAACCGAAGCCGCCGTCCGCATTCGTGGCGTGCAAACCGATGCCCAGGCGGAGCAGGGCAGGCGGCTGGCGGAACTGGCCGCGGCCCAGGAGGCGTTGCAGGCTTCGCGCCGCCGCGAGCAGGAACTGGCCGAGCGCCTGGCGGCAGCCGAGTCGCGGCAGGCCGACCTGTTGGCCCAGCAGCAGGACCGCGATGCGCAACTGTTGGAAATGACGCGCCACCTGATCGCCACCCGCGTTGCCGCAGGGTCCGGCGCGCCGGTGGCGGCGCAAGACGGCGGCGATGATCCGGCGGCGCGCGCGCCGGCCCGGGGCAACTGAGGCGCGTCGTGTTCACCGCGTCACGTCCGGCGAAGTTCGGATAAAGTCGCACAAGACCCATTTGCCGCCGCCTGGAGCCCCGCTTGAATCCGAATGCCCCCCGTCCGCCCGCGGATCTCGCGCGCAATCTGCTGGTCGTCGTCATCCTGTCTGCGCTGATGATTGGCAGCCTCTATGTGCTCAAGCCATTTCTGTTTGGCCTGATCTGGGCCTCGACCATCGTGGTGGCGACCTGGCCGGTGATGCTGGCGGTGCAGCGGCGTTGCGGCGGCCGCCGCTGGTTGGCCACGGCGGTCATGCTGATCGTGTTGCTGGTGGTGATCGTGCTGCCGCTGTATCAGGCGATTTCGACGCTGGCCTTGCACGGCGGGACCATCATGGCGGCGATCAAGGGCCTGCCTGATTACGCCTTGATGGCCCCGCCTGGCTGGGTGCGTGCGATCCCGCTGGCTGGCGAGCGCGTCGCGCACGAATGGCAAGCCCTGGCCGATGCCGGCGCCGGCGGCCTGCTGGCGCGGCTCGAACCCTATGTCACCATGGCGGCCAAATGGCTGCTGAGCAATGCCGCCATCGTCGGGGTGTTCGTGATGCACATGCTGATCACGATCGTGATCGCCGGCATTCTCTATAGCCAGGGTGATGTGGCGGCCAATTTCATGCAGCGCTTCGCCAACCGCCTGGCGGGGCACCGGGGCGTGGCGGCCATTCGCCTGGCCGGGCTGTCGATCCGCGCGGTGGCGCTGGGCATCGTGGTGACGGCGGTGGTGCAATCGGCGCTGGGCGGCCTGGGACTGTGGGTCGCCGGGGTGCCGGCCGCCGGCATCATCACGGCGCTGATGCTGATGCTGTGCCTGGCCCAGCTGGGGCCGTTCCTGCCGCTGCTGGGCGGCGTCATCTGGCTGTTCCAGAACGACATGAAGGTGGCGGCGGTGCTGCTGCTGGTATGGGCGGTGCTCGTTACGATGCTCGACAATCTGTTGCGGCCGCTGCTGATCAAGCGTGGCGTGGACCTGTCGATGCTGCTGATCCTGGCTGGGGTGCTGGGCGGCATGTTCGCGTTCGGAATCGTCGGGCTGTTCATCGGCCCGGTGATCCTGGCGGTGACCTCCACGCTGCTCAAAGCCTGGGTCGACGAAGTCCCGGCGCCGGAGGCCGGCGCGCGTTCCAGCGATACCTGAGCGGCGCACCCTGGTCATGGCCGCGCCGGCAAGGGACGGGAAGGGCGCGGGGAATGCGCGTAACATCTCGCTCCAGGCCATTTGCGCGCGCCTCGGCGCGCCGCCAGGGCCGTTCCTGTTCCGCCTTCCGATGCCGTATTCCAGATGACGATGTTGCCGCCGATTGCCCGCCCCGCCTGTTTCCGATCCTGCCTTGTCGTGGGGTGGCGGCCATGAGTGACAGCGTCCGCCTGGCCAAGCGGCTGGCCGTCGAGCAATCCTGTTCGCGTGGCGACGCCGAGCGCTATGTCGAGGGCGGCTGGGTCGCCGTGAATGGCAAGGTCGTCGAGGAGCCGGGTTTCCGGGTTCGTCCGGACCAGGAGGTGCGTCTGCTGCCGGGGGCACGCCTGGAAGAGATACGCCCCGTGACCGTGCTGGTGCACAAACCGGCGGGCCTGTCGGCAAGCCTGTCGGCGAACCTCTCGGCAAGCCCGGCGTCCGGCCCTGCGGCGGATCTGCCAAGGTCTGGCCCAGCGCGTTCGGCGCTGGATCTGATCCTGCCCGACAACCTGATGCCGGGCGACCGCTCGGGCCAGCGCTACCTGAAGCGCATGTTCCACGGCCTGGCGCTGGCCACGCCGCTCGAACGTGCCGCGAGCGGCCTGGTGGTCTACTCGCAGGAATATGCGGTCACGCGCAAGCTGGTGCAGGAAGGGCGCGACGTCGAGCAGGAGTACATCGCGCAGGTGCGCGGCACGCTGGACGCGGCCGGTCTGGCCCGACTGCAACGCGGGCTGCCGTACGAGGGCCGCCCGGCCGTGCCGATGAAGGTCAGCTGGCAGAATGAAACCCACTTGCGCTTCGCGCTCAAGACACCGGCGTTGGGGTTCATCGAGTACGCCTGCGACAGTGTCGGCCTGCAATTGCAGGCCTTGCGCCGTATCCGCATCGGCCGCCTGCCGATGGCGGGCCTGGCCGTGGGGCAGTGGCGCTATCGGCTCGGATACGAGCGGTTCTGACGTGGCGCGGGGCGGGGTGATTTCTGTGGTCGCCGCGCCAGGCAAGTTAACGTGGATTCTGGAATAACTTAAAGTAAATTCTAGAATCGCACGGTGTGCGTGCGCTGGCGTGCGGGGCGGCTTGGTTGATTTTAAAGTTGTTTCTTTAAATATCTTCCAAGGCATTGATAAAGTTAATAATTTATTCGGAATAATATATGGCGACACGGCCTCGCGCACCTCTGCCTCAGATTGATTCGGCGCGCCGTGGCCTGCTCAAGGCGGCGGGCGCGCTGGGGCTGTCGGGTCTGGCGCTGGCCGGATGCGCCAGCCGGGTCGCGGGCCGGGACCCCGCTGCCGGGGACGGCGGCGGCCCGCCGGCCAGCCTGGCGCCAGGCCGCGACATTGCCGTGCCGGCCTTGCGTGCGGGAGGATGCGTGGCGATCGTCGCGCCCGCCTCGGCCGCGGATGGCGCGGCCTTCGAGGCGGCTGACTGGCTGCGGGCGCGCGGGTATGACGCCCGTATCATGCCGGCGGCCCTGACGCGCAGCGATGCGCCTTTCGACTATCTGGCCGGCGACGATGCCGCCCGGCTGGCCGACCTGCATGCGGCGTTCGCCGATCCGACCGTCGACGCGGTCTGGTGCCTGCAGGGCGGTTTCGGCTCGTGGCGGCTGGCGGACAGGCTCGATTTCGCGCTGCTGCGCCAACATCCCAAGCCTTTCATCGGGTACAGCGACATTACGGCGCTGCACCTGGCGATGCAGCGCCACGCCGGCTTTGTCACCTTCCACGGACCGATGCTGGAGCAGGACCTGCTGGCCGGCAAGCAGGAGCCCACCGCCAGCCACGTGCTGGCCATGGTCGGCGGCCAGATCGGGGCGGGAGCCTGGATCGACGCGCCGCCGGGTTCCAATCCGGTGGTGCTGGCGCCCGGCAGCGCCAGCGGCCGGCTGGTGGGGGGCAACCTGGCGCTGATCGCCGCCATGATCGGTTCGCGCCACGACATTGCCACGCGCGACGCAATCCTGTTCATCGAGGATGTCAACGAGGCGCTGCCGCGCATCGATCGGCTGCTGTCGCAACTGCGCGCTGCCGGCAAGTTCGACCACCTCAAGGGCGTGCTGGTGGGCAATTTCACCCGGCTGGGGCTGCCGATGGGCGATGAGTTGGGTCAAAGCCAGCTGTTTCCGTTGCTGCGCGAGCAGTTCGATGGGCGCGATATTCCGGTACTGGCTGCGTGGCCCAGCGGCCATGGCGACCCCAATCTGACGCTGCCGCTGGGCGCGCGAGTGACGCTCGATACGCAACGCCGCGGCCTGCGGCTGGAACAGGCGGTGGCGGTCTAGGCCGCCGTCTCCGGAGCCCGACCCATGAACGACTTCTTCCAGGCCCTGGGGCGCCAGTTGAGAACCCCGCAGGGGTCGCGCGCGCGTCCTCGCCACGCCCGCGCCAAGGCGTTCCAGTGCGTCTGCGGTCAGCGCATCTTCTTCAACAACAGCGAATGCCTGCACTGCCATCGGCAGTTGGGCTTCGATCCCAGGCGCGGCCACGTCCTGGCGCTGGCGCCGGGCAAGGCCGCCGGCACCTGGACCGAAGCGGGCCGCGCGCGCGGCCGCACCTTCAAGCGTTGTGCCAATTTCGCCAGCCCGGCAGCCTGCAATTGGCTGCTGCCGGCCGCTTCCGCCAGCGGCTTGTGCCTGGCCTGCGGCCTGAACCGCACCATTCCCGACCTGTCCTGCGCGGAGAATGGTGTGCTGTGGGGCAAGGTCGAAGCCGCCAAGCGCCAGCTGGTGGCGCAGTTGCTGACCCTGGGCCTGCCGATCCGGCGCGCGCACGCGCAGGGCGACGGCGGCCTGGCGTTCGATCTGCTGGCGCCGGCGGCCGATGGCACGCCGCCGGTGACCGGACACGGCGGCGGTTTGATCACCCTCGATATCCGCGAGGCCGATGATGCCTACCGCGTCCAGGTGCGCGAGGCGATGCGCGAGCCCTACCGCACGCTGCTGGGGCATTTCCGGCACGAGATCGGCCATTTCTATTGGGACCGGCTGGTGGCCGGCGGCCCCTGGCTGGAGCCGTTCCGGAACGTGTTCGGCGACGAGCGCGCCGACTATGCGCAGGCGCTGCGGCGCAACTACGAGGCGGGCGCGTCGGCCGATTGGGCGCAGCGCTTCATCAGCACCTATGCCGCCTGCCATCCCTGGGAAGATTGGGCCGAGACCTGGGCCCATTACCTGCACATGATGGATACGCTGGACACCGCCATCAGTTTCGGCGTTGCCCGCGTGGGTGTGGAGCAGGCGGGCGAACCCTTTACCCGGGCCTCGCTGTACGACCCGGAGGACCCCGAAGGGCAGGGCTTTCTCGACCTGGTCAATGCCTGGGTGGCCCTGACCGGCGTGCTCAACGAGCTGTCGCGCAGCATGGGGCAGCGCGATTTCTACCCGTTCGTGCTGCCGGCCGTGGTGGTCGGCAAGCTGCAATTCGTGCACCGGGTGATCCGGGGCGCCGGCCGCTGATTCCTTGGCGCGGGAACGGCATGGCGCGCCCGGTTCGGCGCCGGCTGTCCGGGCGGGCAGGTGGGGCGGCGCGGCCTCAGGCTTTGCGGGGCGCCGGCTTGAGGCGCGAGGGCACCTCGTCCAGGTCGCTGCAGACCGCCAGCACTTCGGCCGGCTTCTTGCTCAATGACAGGTAGACGTGGCCGATGCCGCTATCGAAATACGCCGACTCCAGGCGGTTCAGCACCACGCTGTCGCCGTTCTCGAACTGGATGCGCACCTTGCCGGACAGCACCAGGGCGAACTCCTGGCCGGGATGGCGGATGTAGTCCTCGAACTCCACGACCTTGCGCGAGTCGATCAGCGCCAGCATGGGCATCATCTTCTTGCCCGGGTATTCGCCCATCAGCAGGCGATAGTGGTAGTTCTCGGTGGCGTAGTCGCGCGCGTCGCTGAGCGTGTTCTTGACGTAGGTGGGCGCCACCTCGGCCGGGGCCGTGTCGCGCAGCATGAACATGCGCGTCATGTCGATGTCCAGCGCCCGCGCCAGCGCCGCGAATTTCTCGTAGCTCAGGGCGATCTGGCCCAGCTCTGCCTTGGACAGGGTCGATACCGCGATGCCGCTGGCCTGCGACAGCGCCTGCAGTGTCATCTTGCGGGCCTTGCGCTCGGCGCGCAGCCGGGCGCCCATGGCTTCCTTGCCCACGATATCGGGGGGAGCGGTGTTGCGAGCGGAGGGAGGGGCCATGTCGCGGTCTGGGTCCTGGGTTGGCAAAGGGGCGGAACCCGCCCCGTTCAGGCCGGATTGTAAAGGCAGGCCCGGCTCAGCTCGCCGTGCGCGCCAGGACCCGGCCGGGATGCTCGCCGGTGAACGCCTGCTCGCGCCAGACCGGGGCGCCATTGACGTACACCGCATGGATGCCGGCAGCGCGGCCGGTGGGCTGCTCGAAGGTGGCGGTATCGGCCACCGTGGCCGGATCGAACACCACCAGGTCGGCAAAATAGCCGGGTTGCAGTTGCCCGCGCCCGGCCAGGCCGAAGCGGGCGGCGGTCAGGCCGGTCATTTTCCAGACCGCCGTTTCCAGCGGGAACAGCCCCAGATCGCGCGAGTAATGGCCCAGCACCCGCGGGAAAGTCCCCCACAGGCGCGGATGCGGGCGTTCGTCGTGCGGCAGGCCGTCGGACCCGATCATGGTGGGGTCGAAGGCCAGGATGCGCTGCACGTCGGGCTCGTCCATCATGAAGTAGATGGCGCCGGCAGGCTGCAGTTCGGGCACCACGTCGTACTTGGATTTGCCGCGCTCGGCGGCCACTTCGTCCAGGTCGCGCCCGCTCAGTTCGGGAAAGGGCTTGCACCAGGTGAGCAGGGTGCGGCCGGCCAGCAGCACGCGGTCCTGCTTGAGCATGGTCGAGCCGGCCACGTAGGGGTAGGCGTCCAGCGACACTTCCTGGCGCGCCATGGCGGCCTCGATCAGCGGCAGCGTTTCGCGCGAGCGGCCGAAGTTGGGCTGGCCCATGAGCTTGTGGTGCGAGATCACCACGGGTACGTCCAGTTCGCGGCCGATGCGGAAGGTTTCCTCCAGCGCGGCCACGATGTGCTCGCCCTCGTCGCGCATGTGGGTGGCATAGATGCCGCCATGGGTGCGCAGCGGCCGGCAGACTTCGATGATTTCCTCGGTGGTGGCGTGGGCGGCGGGCGGATAGAACGCGCCGGTCGAGATGCCGATGGCGCCGCTGTCCATGGCTTGCTCGGCCAGGGCCCGCATGGCCGCGATTTCCTCGCTCGTGGCCGCGCGCTGCAGGTCGGGCATGACGGCGGCGCGCAGCGTCGAGTGGCCCACCATGCAGGCGGCATTGACCGCGGCCGGGGTGGCGCGCAGCGCGTCCAGGTAGTCGCCGAAGCGTTCGAAGCGGTAAGAGCCGCCTTCGTCCAGCAAGTCCAGCGGCGGCGGCGGATTGGCGTGCGCCAGCGGCGCCAGGCTGATGCCGCAATTGCCCGTGACCACGGTAGTCACGCCCTGCGAGATCTTGGGCGTCATGTCGCGGCGCCGCAGCAGGTAGTTGTCGTCGTGGGTGTGGGAGTCGATGAAGCCGGGCGCCACCACCAGGCCGGTGACATCGAGGCGGCTATGCGCGGCGGCGCCCGACAAATCGCCAATGGCGGCAATGCGGTCGCCCCGCACGCCGAGATCGGCGCGCCGCCCGGGCGAGTTGCTGCCATCGATGAGGGTGCCTCCGGCGAGTACGAGATCGAAAGGCAGGGAATCGGATGGGGACATGGCATGCTCCGGCGACGAGGCCTGTTGGCAGGGATAAAGCGCTTTACGCGGGCGCTTTGGGGGTATCGGCATTACAGCGAGCCTGCTAGGCGAAGTGGCAGGCGGCCAGTTGGCCCGGACCGACGGGCCGCGCGACCGGGGCTTCCTGGGCGCAGCGCGCCTGGGCCAGCGGACAACGGGTGCGGAAGGCGCAGCCTGACGGCGGCGCCAGCGGGCTGGGAATTTCGCCCTTGAGCACCGCCACCGGGGCGCGCTCGCCCCGCCGCGCCGAGGGCACCGCCGCCAGCAGGGCGCGGGTGTAGGGGTGCGCCGGGCGGCTGAATACTTGGTCGCGGCTGCCGCTCTCGACGATCCGGCCCAGGTACATGACCGCCACCTGGTGGCTGATGTGCCGCACCACGCTCAGGTCGTGCGAGATGAACACATAGGTCAGGCCCAGGTCGCGCTGCAGGTCCATCAGCAGGTTGATGACCTGCGCCTGCACCGACACGTCCAGCGCCGAGACCGGCTCGTCGCAGACGATCAGATCCGGCTCGGGCGCCAGGGCGCGCGCGATGACGATGCGCTGGCGCTGGCCGCCTGAGAACTCGTGCGGGTAGCGCTCGGCCGCGTCCGGCCGCAGGCTGACGCGCGCCAGCAGATGGGCCACCCGCTGGCGGATGGCCTCGCGGCCATGGCCGGCGTTGCGCAGCGGTTCGCCGATGATGTCGCGCACCCGCATGCGTGGATTCATCGACGAGAACGGATCCTGGAAGATGAACTGCATGCGTTGCCGCATGGCGCGCAGCTGGCGGCTGCCCATCGCGGCCAGGTCGGCGCCTTCGAGCAGGATGCGGCCCTCGGTGGGGTCGGTCAGGCGGATCAGGCACTTGCCGGTGGTCGACTTGCCGCAGCCGGACTCGCCCACCAGGCTCAGGGTCTGACCGCGCGCCACCGACAGCGACACGCCGTCCACGGCGCGCAGCACCTTGCCGCCTTCCAGCGCAAAGTGCTTCTTGAGATTGGTCACTTGCAGCAGGGGGGCGGCGGCCGTCGCGTCGACGGCGGCGCCGGGAAAGGGGGCGTCGTGCAGATTCATCGCGGGTCTTGCTCCATCAGGGCGGCCGGCGCGGCCTGGCGCGCCCAGCACCAGACGCGGTGGCGGTCGCGGGTGACGACTTCGGGCGGCGCCTGGTCGGCGCAGCGCGGCAGCGCCTGCGGACAGCGCGCGGCGAAGGCGCAGCCGCGCGATTCGGGCGTCATCACCGGCACGATGCCGGGCAGTTCGGCCAGGCGGGCGCTATGGTCCTGGCCGTCGATGAAGTCAGGTAGCGAGCGGATCAGTGCCTGGGTATAGGGGTGGGCGGCGTGGTCCAGCACGTCGTCGACGCTGCCTTCCTCGACCTTGCGGCCGGCGTACATGACGATCACGCGCTGGCACATCTGCGCCACCACGCCCAGGTCATGCGTGATCAGCACGATCGCCGTGCCCAACCGCGCCTGGATGTCGCGCAGCAGGTGCAGGATCTGGGCCTGGATGGTGACGTCCAGCGCAGTGGTCGGCTCGTCGGCGATCAGCACCTTGGGCTGGCAGGCCAGCGCCATGGCGATCATGGCGCGCTGGCGCATGCCGCCGGACAATTGGTAAGGGTATTCGTGCACGCGCCGCGCCGGGTCGGAGATCTGCACCAGTTCCAGCAGCGCCTCGGCCTGCTTCATGGCCTGGCGCCGCGACAGGCCCTGGTGCAGCATCAGCGGCTCGCTGATCTGGCGGCCGATCGTGAACACCGGGTTGAGCGAGGTCATCGGCTCCTGGAAAATCATCGACAGCTGGTTGCCGCGCACCGCCCGCATGGCTTTCTCGGGCAGCACCAGCAGGTCGCGGCCGTCGAATTCGACGCTGCCGCGCGCCACGCGGCCGGGCGCCCGCAGTAGCCGCATGATGGACAGCGAGGTGACGCTCTTGCCGCAGCCGGATTCGCCCACCAGGCCCAGGGTCTCGCCTGGCATCAGGTCGAACGACAGGCCGTCCACGGCCAGCACCGTGGTTTCGTCGCCGTCGAAACAGGTGGTCAGGTCATGCACTTGCAATACGGGTTGGGTTGGCATGCGCGCTCCTACAGCTTTTTCGCCAGGCGCGGATCGAGCATGTCGCGCAGCCCGTCGCCCACCAGATTGACGGCCAGCACGGCCACGCCCAGGAACAGGCCCGGATACAGGATGATGTGGAAGGCGACCGCGACGAAGTTGCGGCCCTCGGCCATGATGTTGCCCCAGCTCGGGATCTGCGGCGGGATGCCCACGCCCAGGAAACTCAGCACGGCTTCGGTCAGGATGGCCGAGGCGGCGATGAAGGTGGCCTGCACCATCAGCGGCGCGAACAGGTTGGGCAGGATGTGGCGCAGCAGAATGGCCGGCACCCGGGTGCCGGCCGCCACGGCCGCCTCGATATAAGGCTGCTCGCGTATGGTCAGCACCAACGCGCGTACCAGCCGCACCACGCGCGGCACCTCCGGCACCACGATGGCCACGATCACCGTGCCCAGGCCGCCCTTGAGCGTGGCCATCAGGGCGATCGCCAGCAGCACGCCGGGAATCGCCATCAGGCCGTCCATGATGCGCATGATCAGGCCGTCCAGGCGGCGGAAGTAGCCGGCCAGCATGCCCAGGATGACGCCGCCCGCGGTCGACACCAGCGCGACCACGACCCCGACCAGCAGCGATACCCGCGCGCCCCACAGGGTGCGCGCGTACACGTCGCGGCCCAGCGCGTCGGTGCCGAAGAAATGCTCGGCCGACGGCGGCTTCATGCGCGCCATCGGGTTGATGTCCTGGGGATCGACCGAGGTCAGCCAGGGCGCGGCCAGCGCGATCACGGCCAATGCCAGCAGGATCGCGCCGCCGACATACAGCATCGGATGGCGCCGCAGCGAGCGGACGGCGCGGCGCCAGCGCGGACGCGGCACGGCCAGGGGCAGGGTGGTGGTGGTCATGGCTTGCCCCTCTCAATAGCGGATGCGCGGGTCGAACAGGCGGTAGCTCAGGTCGACCAGCAGGTTGATCAGCACGTAGATGCCCGAGGCCACCAGCAGCACGCCCTGGATCACCGGATAGTCGTGGCGCAGCACGGCATCGATGGTCAGGCGGCCCAGGCCGGGAATGGCGAACACGGTTTCCGTGACCACCACGCCGCCGATCAGCAGCGCCACGCCCACCCCGATGGTGGTGACGATGGGGTTGGCGGCGTTCTTGAGCGCGTGCCAGACGATTGGGCCGGCCGCCAGACCCTTGGCGCGGGCGGTGCGGATGTAGTCTTCCGACAGCGCCTCCAGCATGGTGGCGCGGGTCATGCGGGTCAGCAGCGCCATGTACACCAGCCCCAGCGACAGGCAGGGCAGCACCAGATGCCGCAGGTAGGGCACCAGGCCATCGGCCAGCGGCTTGTAGCCCTGCACCGGCAGCCAGCCCAGCTTGATGGAAAAGCCGTACACCAGGCTGTAGCCGATCAGGAACACCGGCACCGAGAACGCGCAGACCGCGCCGATCATCACCAGCCGGTCCAGCAGCCGTCCGGCGTTCCAGGCGGCCAGCACGCCCAGCGGCACGGCGGCCAGCACCGCGAACAGCATGGTGAAAACGGCGATCGACAGGGTCGGCCCCATGCGCTGGCCGATCAGCTGCGCCACCGGCATCTGGGTGGCGATCGACGTCCCCAGGTCGCCGGTGGCCAGGTGCCCGACCCAGATGCCGAACTGCGTCAGCAGCGGTTTGTCCAGTCCCAGGTTCTGGCGGATCCTTTCGACGTCCTCGGTGGTGGCGTTGTCGCCCGCGATCACCGCCGCCGGGTCGCCCGGCGACAGGTGGATCAACAGGAACACCACGACCGCGACCACGGCCATGACGGGAATGACGGCCGCGATGCGGCGCAGGATGGTTTTCACGCTGGCGGTCCCCCTGGCCGGACGCGGCGCGCACTAGGCGCGGCGGCGGCCTGACAGTGCACGGCGGGCGGGCGCGCGGCCCGCCGCCGGGTTACGGTTTCTCGATGTTCCACATCACCGGGATGCCGGTCTTGAGCAGCTCGGTATGGCTCAACCCGCGGAACGCCGAGACCGGCTTGAACTCGCCCCACATGACGTAAGGCACCGACTGGTAAGCGCGCGCCTGCAACTGCGCCGCGAGCGCCTTGCGTTTGGCCGCGTCCGGCTCGCGGATCCATTGCGTGCGCAACGCGTCCAGTTCCTTGTCGCAGGGCCAGCCGGGCAGGCTGTTGCCGCAGGCAGCCGACAGCCAGGGGTTGGTCAGCGGCGTGCTGGCGTCGAAATAGCCGCCCCAGGTCAGGAACAGGTTCCAGCCGCCCTGCTCGGGCGGGTCCTTCTTCAGGCGGCGCGCCGCCAGCGAGGCCCAGTCCATCGATTGCAGATCGACCTTGATGCCGGCCTTCTTCATGTTCTGCGTCAATACCATGACGGCGGGCGCGCTGATGTGGTCGGTGGGGTACAGCACCACGACTTTCTCGCCCTTGTAGCCGGCTTCCTGCAGCAGTTGCTTGGCGCGCGCCAGGTCCGGCTTGGCATAGGGCGCCGCGCCGGCATCGGTGGCCAGCGGCGAGCCGCAGATGTACAGCGTCGGACAATAGTCGACGCGGTACTTCTCGGGGTAGCCGATGGCCGCCAGCATTTCCTTCTGATTGATCAGGTGGTAGAGCGCCTGGCGCGCCTGCGGCTTGTCGAACGGCGGATGCAGCGCGTTGACGATGGCCATGCCCTGGGTCGCCACGGAAGTGTTCAGGGTGATGTCCGGGTTGCTTTCCAGCACCGGCAGAAAGTCCGGCGTGGTCTGTTCGATCATGTCGACTTCGCCGTTCATCAGCGCCGCGGTGGCGGTGTTGCCGTCGGGGATGTAGACCCATTCGACCCGGTCGACCTTGGCGACCTTGCCGCCGGCCAGGCCGTCGGCCGGTTCGTTGCGCGGCACATAGCCCGGGTTCTTGACGTACACGACCTTGTTGCCGGGCACCCACTCGTCGCGCTTGAACAGGAACGGCCCCGAGCCGACCATCTCGGTGATCGGCGTGTTCGGGTCGGTCATGGCCAGGCGCTTGGGCATGATGAAAGGCGGCATGCCCGAAGGCTTGGCCAGCGCGTCCAGCACCAGGCCGAAAGGCTGCTTGAGCGTCAGCGAGAAACTGTCAGGGCCGGTCGCGGCCAGTTCGGCGCCAGCCGCCATCAGCGCCTGGCCCATGGTGTCTTTCTTGGCCCAGCGCTGCAGCGAGGCGATGCAATCCTCGGCCGTGACCGGCGTGCCGTCATTGAACTTCAGGCCGGCACGCAGCTTGAAGGTCCAGGCCTTGCCATCGGGCGAAGCGGTCCAGCTCTCGACCATCTGCGGCTTGGGCTGGCCGTGGCTGTCCTGCGCGAACAGGGTGTCGAACACCATGTAGCCGTGGTTACGGGTGATGTAGGCGGTGTTGAACAGCGGGTCCAGCGTTTTCAGGTCGGCGTGCGGCACCATCCGCAGCGTCTTGGTCTGGGCCTGGGCGGGCTGGCCTGCGGCCAGGCCGCAGGCCAGCAGGGCGGCGGCGCCCAGCAGGCTGAATCGTTTCATCATGGTCATCCCCTTGTCTTTTCCGGTTGCCTGCGTGGGCAAATGGTTGGATATCAGCCCTTGAAGGGCCATTTCGGCAGTTTGCGCTTGGTGAACGGCAGCGCGTTGTAGTCCTGCGTGATCGCGCCGGGCGTCTCGACGTAGATGACGTGGCGGCCGATCTTCGAGTATGAGGCGTAGAAGTGCTGCGACGACTTCGGGATGACCAGCTTCATCGCGCCCAGGTCGACGCCGAATTGGGT
>LXNH01000033.1_pt1 | contig 27405 bp, 27 predicted proteins | sample 809111 | NCBI WGS metagenome assembly LXNH01 (sample SAMN04870528, study PRJNA318959) | seawater metagenome | biome: 00002010; material: water; isolation source: marine seawater | place: Greece: Milos, Mediterranean Sea | collected 2013-05-29 | depth 5-7 m
GTCGTAGGCCTGGTAGGCCTCGGCCTGCTTCTTGTTGAGCGCCGTCCAGGAACGCTGCAGGCTGTCCAGCGGTTTTTTCAGCGGCTTGGGCGCGGCCTGCCGCGCCCAAGCCAGGCCCAGCGGGTTCAATTCGCCGGTATACATGCGACGAGCGCGATCGACCAGGTTATGCGCCTCGTCCACCAGCACCGCCACCTTCCACTGGTGGGCCTGCGCCAGCGCGTGCAACATGGCGGTGGCGTCGTAGTAGTAGTTGTAGTCGCCCACCACCACATCGCTCCAGCGGATCAGCTCCTGCGAGAGGTAATACGGGCATACCTGGTGGGCCCGGGCCGTGGCGCGCACCGCCGGCGCGTCCAGCCGCGCCTGCGCCAGCGCCGCTTCGCGCGCTGCCGGCAAGCGGTCGTAGAAGCCCTGCGCCAACGGGCAGGAGTCGCCGTGGCAGGCTTTGTCCGGATGCTCGCAGGTCTTGTCGCGCGCCTGCAGGTCGAGCACCCGCAGGCGGGGCTGCGCGGGCTGGGCGTTCAGGCTGTCCAGCGCCGCCAGCGCCAGGCCCCGGCCCGAGCCCTTGGCGGCCAGGAAGAAGACCTTGTCCAGCCCGGTGCCCGGCGCCGCCTTGAGCAGCGGGAACAACGTGCCCAGCGTCTTGCCGATGCCGGTGGGCGCCTGCGCCATCAGGCAGCGGCCATCGCGCGCCGCGCGGTACACCGACACCGCCAGCTCGCGCTGCCCGCTGCGGAATTCCCCATGCGGGAAGGCCAGCCGTTCCAGTGCCGCGTCGCGCGCCTGGCGATGCGCCAGCTCCGTGCGGGACCAGTCCAGAAAACGCGCGCATTGTTCCCGGAAAAAGGCCGCCAGCCAGGCGGCGTCGCGCGTTTCGGCCAGCACGGTTTCTTCTTCGGTGGCCACGTTGAAGTACACCAGCGCCACACGAATCTGCGACAGCCCGCGCGCCAGGCACAGCAGGTGCGCATAGACCCGCGCCTGGGCCCAGTGCGCGGCGCGGTGATTGTCGCGCACGCTGTCGAAGCGGCCGCGATAGGTCTTGATTTCCTCGAGCTGGTTGGCCACCGGGTCATAGCCGTCGGCGCGTCCCCGCACCAGCAGGTTGTCGTGCTGGCCGGTCAGCGCCACCTCGGTTTCATAGGCCGGGCCACGCCGGCCCGTCACGGCGGCGTGGCCGGCCATGCCCTCCAGGCCGCTGGGGGCGGGCGTGAAGCGCAGGTCCAGGTCGCCTTCGCGGGCCGTGAACTCGCACAGCGCCCGTACCGCCACCGTGTACGTCATGCTCCTGGCTCCCGCCACCTGACATGGCAGACCCGCACCGGCATGCCATGCTCGGCGCAATAGTCCAGCCAGCGGATCTGGTTGTCCTGCAGCTTGTCGCCCGGCCCCTTGATCTCGATGAGTTCATAGCCGGGCGCCTGCGCCTGGAAGCGGATCAGATCGGGCAGACCCGAGCGGTTGGCCTTGACGTCGCGCAGCAGCCGCAAGAAGAACCGCTTCAGGTGCTGCGGCGGCAGATGAGCGAGCGCCTGTTCCAGCAGCGCTTCGTCCAGCGCCCCCCAGAAAACGAAAGGCGATTGCACGCCCTGTTTGTCGGCATAGCGGCGGCGGATGGTGTCGCGGTACTCGCCCGTGTCGAGTTGCGCCAGGCAGGCGGCGAACAGCGCCTCGCGGCGGGCATGGAAGTCGGGCGCGTCCAGGTCGGCCGGGCCGCGCTGGAACGGGTGAAAAAACGCGCCTGGCAAGGGCGCGAACACCGCCGGCCAGCACAACAGGCCGAACAGGGAATTGATCAGCGCGTTCTCGACGTAATGCACGGGCGCATCGTCGCAATGGAGATGGTCGCGGGCGGCCAATTCCACCGGCCTGGGCGGCTCGGGGCGATCCAGTTCCAGGTCGAACCGCAGCACCCGCGGCGGCGCCGGACGCGGCGCCGCCTGACCCGCCTTGCGGCGCAGGCGCGGCAACATGCGCGCCAGCCGTTGGGATTCTTCCTCGCTTTCCGGCTCGGCTTCGGCCTGCAAGGCCAGCGCCAGCGCCTGATCGAAGCGCGCCATGCGCTCATACACCCGGATACGCCGATGACGCGCCCCGGGATACGCGCACAGGCCGTACACCTGTTCGGCCGCCTGCCAGTCCTGCGCGCGTTCGCAGGCCTGACCCAGGCGCAGCAATACCTTGGCGCGACGTTTCTCCAGCCAGGCGTTGTCGCTGGCGCATTCGGCCACCGCGCGCAGCTGGGCCTCCACATCCAGGCCCTGGTCCAGCGCCTGCCGGCAGGCGTGCAGGGCCAGATAACGGTCGACATCGCCGCGCGCCTGGAAAGCCCGCGACGATGGCTCGAACGGCACGGCTTCATACTGGAAGACTCCCAGATCGGCCAGCACGAACGCTGACCAGTCCTGGTGCAGGTTTCCGAAGAACATCAACCGGAACCGTTCGCATAGATCGGCGATCGCCACCCGCCATGCCGGGTCGGCGGGTACGCCGGCCGCCGCGCCCGATACCCAGCAGGCATGAGGCCGGGCCTCGGGATGGCGGGCGCGCAGCGCTTCGAGCAGATCCGCCTTGCGTCCCGCCCTCTTGGCCGCGGGGATGGCGAACAGCCGGTCCAGTTCGGGCCGCGTATGCAAGGCGAACAGCTCGTCCAGCGTCATCGGGGCATCGGCGTCCAGCCAACCCAGCGCCAGCAATGGCGCGGCGGCCTCGGCCGTGCCGGGGATTTCCTCGTACACCAGACGGCTGGCGCGGAACCAGGGCCCGCGCCGCATCAGCATGCGCACCAGCAACGCCCGCGATGCCTGCGGCAGGCCGTTGAAATCCGCCATGAAGCGGCGTTCACGATCGTCCAGCAGATCGGCATAGCGGTCGCCGACCCACGCCAGGGCGCGCTGGAAATTGTGCAGGTAGTAGTAGCGGTGCGCGGGCAACATCGACCGGAAAATGACTGGATGTTTATCCAGCAATCATAGCAGGCCGCCGCACCATCCCGAACCCTCGGCTTACCCCTGCCCGTGGCGCACGATCTCGAACCCCTCGTCGTCCTGCGGCGTCACGAAATACGCCGTGATGGCGTCGTACTGCGCCTCGCTGGTGGTGAACGGATGCGTGCCGGATTGAATGCGGGCCCGCAACCGCGCCTTGCAGACCGCGTCGGGCAGATCCAGGAAATGCAGTTGGTGGCGGCACCCCGCCGCGTCGACCACCTGGCGCAGCCACGCCCGGCTGGCACGCGTGTTGGCGGGAAAATCCAGCACCACCGACAACCCCGCCCGGACCAGCGCGGCGACATGGCCGCCCATCGCCTGGCGCAGGCGGCCGGCACAGCGCGCATAATCCGCCACCTCGCGGATCTCGCCGGGGTACAGAGCCGCCAGCCAGGCGTCCTCGCTGATCAGCACCGTGCGCGGTAGCGATGCCAGCCGCACCGCCAGGGTCGATTTGCCAGCGCCGATCTTGCCGCACAGCAAGTGCAGCACGGCGGCTGGGGACGATTCGGAATGTGATTGCATGGCATGCCTCGGAAAAAAACCAATCGGCGAGCCAACAAAAAACCCGCCGCTGGCGGGTTGATGTCGCGATGATCCGACGCGCGCTAACCCACCCTGTTGCCAATGGGGGGAATAATCGCGGCGGACGGACGCGGCAGGAGCTTCATGCGATGATAATGCCCGCCGCCCGCGCCGCCGTCAAACCGGCCGCCTTCCGCGTTGCCGATTTCCCGTGCCACCCCACCCAGGAACCCATGCCCGCCGCTCCCGTCACCCTGCGCCAGGCGACCGCCCGCGACGCCGACACCATCGCCGCCATGCACGCCGCCAGTTGGGCCGCCACTTATCGCGGCCTGCTGCCCGATGGCTTCCTTGACGCCGGCCTGGCCGACAATCGCCGGGTGCACTGGCAGGAGCAACTGCGCGGGAGCGATGCCGACGCGCAGGCGGTATTCATCGCCGAACAGGCCGGACAGCCGATCGGTTTCGTCTGCGTCAAGCAGGAACGCGACCATCCTGACGACGTCCTGCTGGACAACCTGCACGTACTGGCGCCGCACCAGGGCACTGGCGCCGGCAAGCTGATGGTGGCGCGCGCCACGGACTGGGCCCGCGCCCGCGGCGCATCGCGGCTGTACCTGTACGCCCTGGAAGGCAACAACCGCGCCATCGCGTTCTACGAACGCCAGGGCTGGCGGCACACCGGCACCGAAAGTGACCAGATCGGCGGCATCGCCGTGCAGGCGCGTCGCTACGAGCGGCCGGTGTAGCGACACGCGCCCCGGATTGCGAGTAAGGTATACCTGAGAGCCCTTCATCGTCCGGCACGCTGGCCCGTGCCACCTGCAGGAACCGCGCATCATGACTACCTTTCACCCGGCACTGCGCCCCCTCCTGGCCGCGATTGCCTGTGCATCGCTCGCCAGCTGCGCCAACCCGCCGGCCCGCGGCACGGATCTGGACTATCGCAGCCGCCCGCCCTCGGCCACGCAGGGCGCGACCAGCGCCCCGGGCCAACGCCTGAACATCCAGACCGGCGAGGGTGAACGCCTGAATCTGCCCTGGTTCATCCAGGACACGCAGAACCTGATCAATCGCCAGTGAGCCTGGCGGGGCGCATCAGCGCGCCGCGGGCCGGGCGGCCCGCGGCGGGCGATTACCGCGCCGGCGCCTTGGCCGCGCCCACTTCCTTGCGCACCTTGGCCACGTCCGAGGCGCTGACCGCCGCGCCCTGGTTACCCCAGCTGGCGCGCACGAAACTCACCACGTCGGCGACCTCTTTGTCCGTCAAGCGCCAGTCGAAGCCCGGCATCGCATACGCCGTGGGCGCCGCCGAGGTCCCCGGCATCTGCGCGCCCTTGAGCACGATGTGGATCAACGACGCGGGATCGGCCGAGTTGACAGTCGAACTCAGCGCCAACTGCGGGAAGGTCTCCGCATAGCCCTTGCCGGTGCTGCGGTGGCAGGCCGCGCAGTTGTTCAGGAACGTCATCGCGCCATCGCTCGTATCCTTGCCGGTGCGCAGGGCCTGCGCCACGGTGTCGTTGTAGGCGAGCGCCTTGGTGGCGTCCTTGTTCACCGGCGGCAGGCTCTTCAGGTATACCGCGATGGCGTTGACGTCGGCGTCGGTCAAATGCTGGGTGCTGTCCTGCACCACCTGCGCCATGCCGCCGAACGCGGCCGAGTGGCCGTTGCGCCCGGACTTCAGGAAGGCTGCAATGTCCTCCTTGCTCCAGGCGCCCAGGCCGTCCACCATGTCGCCGCGCAGGTTCTTGGCGACCCAGCCATCGACCACGCCACCGGACAGGAAGGCCGAACCGTCGGCGGCGGTCAACGCCTTTTCCTGCAGGGCGAAGCCGCGCGGGGTGTGGCAGGTGCTGCAATGGCCCAGGCCCTCGACCAGGTACTGGCCGCGCAGCAGCGCCTGCTTGTCGGCGTCGTTGGCGGCAGTGGCGGTGACCGGCGCGGTAGCGACGTCGGGCGCGAAAATCCAGCGCCACACGCCCAGCGGCCAGCGCATCGACAGCGGCCAGGTGATGTCGGTGTCCTTGTTGGCCTGCTTGACCGGCGCGACGCCGTGCATGAAGTAGGCATACAGGGCCTTGATGTCCTCCGGCGAGACCTTGGCGTAGGACGTGTACGGCATCGCCGGATAGAGCGAATGACCGTCCTTGGCCACGCCATGGCGCACAGCGCGGTCGAAATCCTCCAACGTGTAGTTGCCGATGCCCGTGTCCTTGTCGGGCGTGATGTTGGTGGAATAGATGGTGCCCAGCGGCGAATCGATGCCCAGGCCGCCGGCAAAGGGCTTGCCGTCCTTGGCCGTATGGCAGGCGATGCAGTCGCCGGCGCGCGACAGATATTCGCCCTGCTTGATCAGCTGCGCATCGGCGCTGGCGGGCGTGCCGTCGGCGGCCCAGGCGGCGCCAGCGGCCAGGACGGAAAGCGCGGCAACAATGCTCTTCATCATCATTGTCGGCTCCTTATGCCTGCACCAGCGGGCCGGGGTTCTTCAGGTATTGCTCGCGGATCGCTTGCGCGGCCCAGTACGCCAGGGCTCCCACCAGGCCGGTCGGGTTGTAGCCCATGTTCTGGGGGAACACGCAGGCGCCCATCACGAACACGTTGGGCACGTCCCAGCTCTGCAGATACTTGTTGACCACGCTTTCCCTGGGGTTGGCGCCCATGATGGCGCCGCCGGTGTTGTGCGTGCTCTGGTAGACCCGCGTGTCGTAGTGCGAGCCCTTCTTGCGCACGGCCACGAAGTGCTTCTCGGGCTTCATGGCCTTGGCCACATCCTCCATGCGCTTGCCCATGTAGCCGAGCATATCGAATTCGTTGTCGTGCCAATCGAAGGTCATGCGCAACAGCGGCTGGCCGAAGCTGTCCTTGTAGGTCGGATCGAGCGACAGGTAGGCATCGCGGTACGACATGACCGAACCGGACATGCCGATCGTCATGTAGCGCTGATAGGCGTCCTGCACGCCGGCCTTCCAGGCCGTCCCCCAGCTGGGCGTGCCCGGCGTGGTGGGCGTCTGCTTGATGGGACGGCCGCCGTAGCGCACGTGGCGGATGCTGGCGCCGCCGATGAACCCCAGCGGGCCATGATCGAACTGGTCGCCGTTCAGGTCGTCCATGCTCACGCCGCCGGCTCCCGTTCCCACGAACGGATTGAGCTGCGTGCCCTTGGGCAGCAGCACATTGATGGCGCCGTTCATCTGATAGGCGTAGTTCTTGCCGACCACGCCTTCATTGGTCTTGGGATCGTACGGCTTGCCGATGCCCGACAGCAGCAGCAGGCGCACATTGTGCATCTGATAGGCCGACAGGATCACCAGGTCGGCGGGCTGCTCGATCTCGCGGCCCTGGGCGTCGATATACGTCACGCCGACGGCCTTCTTGCCGGTCGAATCGAGGTTGACCTTGATCACGTGCGAATGGGTGCGCAACTCGAAGTTGGGCTTTTTCAGCAGCACCGGCAGGATGGTGGTCTGCGGCGAAGCCTTCGAATACATGTAGCAACCGTAGTTCTCGCAGAAGCCACAGAAATTACAGGGGCCCAGGCGCACGCCGTACGGGTTGGTGTACGGGCCGGAGGCATTGGCCGCGGGCGCCGGATACGGATGGAAGCCCACTTCGCGCGCAGCCTTCTCGAACAATTGCGCGCCGTAGGTGGTGGTCAGCGGCGCCAGCGGATATTCCTTGCTGCGCTTGCCTTCCAGCGGGTTGCCGCCCTCGACGATCTGGCCGTTGAGGTTGCCGGCCTTGCCCGAAGTGCCGCATACGTATTCGAACTTGGTGAAAAAGGGCTCCAGTTCATCGTAGGTGACGCCGAAGTCCTGGATCGTCATGCCTTCGGGGATGAAACTCTTGCCGTAGCGCGTTTCGTAGCGGGTGCGCAGTTCCAGTTCCTCGGGCAGCACGCGGTAGTGCATGCCGTTCCAGTGAAAGCCCGCGCCCCCGACGCCCGTCCCCAGCAGGAACGAGCCATTCTGGCGATACGGCACGGCCACGTCGTCCACGCCGTGCCGTATTGTCACGGTCTCCTTGGACAGATCCTGGAACAGCTTGCCGCGCACCGAGTACGCCAGCTCATCCAGCACCTTGGGGTATTCCGCTTCCTTGGGGGTGTCCTGCATGGCGCCGCGCTCCAGCGCCAGCACCTGCAGCCCGGCCTCGGTCAACTCCTGGCCCAGGATCGCCCCGGTCCAGCCGAAGCCCACCAGCACCGCGTCGACTTTGTCTTTCTTGATCGCCATGGCTTATCCCCTTTCCCCGGAAATCGACACAGGTCCATAGGGATACTTGACGTTGGGCTGGTCGGCCCAGTCCATGAAGTCGCCGCGCGCGCCCGGGAATCCCACCATCTTCCAGCCCACCATGTTCTTGTTGCCGCCGTACATGGGATCGGCGAAGAAGCCTTCCTTGGTATTGCTGAGCAGGAAACTGAAGAAGGTCTTGGCGGGCACGGTGTCGAATTCGATCTTGCCGGCCTGCAGATCCTTCAGGATCTGTTCCTGCAAGGGCTTATCCAACTCAGCGTAGAGCTTGCCATGGGTTTTCTTGCACCAGGCATCACAGGCCTGGATGCCGTGGCGGTAAACCTCACGCGGGTTCTGGTTGATCTGGTAGCCCAGCTCGGGCGCCACGTCGGGATGGAACGGCCCCTGCATGTACCAGAGCTTGCCGTGGCCATACGGCGTTTCCATCTGGCGGTCGATGAACTCGGGCACGCCGGCCTCGATGGCGCCGGGGCCGTACTGGTCAGCGGGGATCAGGTGATCGACCGCGGCCACGATGAAGTTCCATTCGGGCGGGGTGAAGTAAGTGGGTTCGTAGGGCTTGGCGCCGCGCGCCGAACCGGTGTCGGCGGCGTTGGTACAGCCGGTGGCCGCTACGCCCACCGCCAGCGTCGACGCGGGCACGATGGCCAACGCCTGCAGAAACCGCCTGCGCGGCTTTGCATCTTCTGTCATAGACATCTCCGTGAAAGTTCCAAGTCGTCCTAGCGCACAGCCGAACATGCACCCCTGGAAACACGAACTGCCGGGCCGCGCCCTGGTGACAACGCGCTCTTCTTCGTTACAGAAAAACGGACCGATCCTTGAAAAGGGACACAAGGAAAGGTGGCCCCCATTATGCGCTTTTCAGACCAACTGATCTGCTCTACCGACCGGATCAGATCGATTTTCTTGACTTGGGATTTACTTTTGCATTAAGGACATTGTCAGAAGGAGCCATGCCCGGGTCGGGCCGGTATAGTGCGCAGGCGCGCTTGCGCCCGCCGCCGGCCCTCGCCGCCCTCGATAACAAACGTTACTCATGGAAACCATTCAATGACGGAACAAAGCAAGACCTGGCGCGCCACCACCCGCACTTGGTCGGTATCGAGTGACACGCCCGAAGCGCGCGACGCCGGCACCGGTCAGTTGATCGGCGTCAGCGAGCAGTGGCGCTACGAAAGCAGCGACGATGACGGCGATGGCCCTTTCTCGGTCGAGATCAATAACGGCGCGGTCACGGTGAACGGCCGCCACTACGGCAGCCTGGACGCGGTGCCGCGCGCCGAGCGCGAGCGCATCGAGGCGGTGCGCGACAGCCTGTCCGGCGACGGCCTGCTGAGCCTGTTGCGGCAGGCCGGCGTGGACACCCGCGTCCTGGGCGCAGCGGCCGTCCGCGACAACCCGGCCAAGCCCGACTTCGTCATCGAGACGGATATCCCCGACGTACGCGCAGCGGCCACGCCCGGCCAGTTGGCGCCGCCGCCCACGCCGATGGATGCCGGCAGCGCCGCGCCGGGCGCCGTGCCGCAAAGCGGCGGCCTGCGCCGCATCGTGCTGATCGCCGTGGCGCTGGGCCTGGCCTGGGCGGCCTTGCGGCTGAGCGGCGTGGTCTGAGCCGTCACCGCCGTGCGCGGGCACCCCGCGCCTATCGCGTCATGCCGCGCGGCCGGCGCCGCGGTTTCGCCACGCGATGACGAATCCGCCCGCGCCCAACACCGCGGCCACGGCGAACGTCAGCGTCATGCCTCGCGCCACCGCAGCGGGCGCGGCCATCGCCAGATCCGTCGCCCCCGCCCCGTGGGCGAACAACGCGCCCAGGACCGACGCCCCGGTCACCAGCCCGAGATTGCGCGACAGGTTGAGCATGCCCGCCACCAGGCCACGCTGCTCGGCGCCGATACTGGCCATGACGCCGGTATTGTTGGCGGCCTGGAACGAGGCATAGCCGACCGTCAGCAGCGCGATCGGCCCCACATAACCGGCTACGCCCAGCGTGGCGGGCGCGGCCGCCAGCAGCGCCGCGCCCGCCGCTACGGCGGCTAATCCGGCGCGGCTGACGCGGCCCGCGCCGAGGCGGTCCACCAACCGCCCCGCCGGCACACCGCACAGCGCGCTGACCACCGGTCCCACCGACATCACCAGCCCGACCGCCGCCGCCCCCAGCCCCAACGCCTGTGTCAGATAGAACGGGCCGACCACGAAAGTGGCCATGATGACCGTCGACACCAGCGCATTGGTGGCCAATCCGGTGCGCAGGTCCGGGCGCCGCAGCAAGGCCGGACGCAGCAGCGGCGCCGTAGCCCGCGCCTCGACCCGCAGGAACAGCCAGCCCCCGGCGACCGCGGCCAGCAGCAGGCCGGCATTGAGCGCGCCGAAGCTTCCACGACCCAGCGTCATGGCCAGCGCATACGCCACCAGCGCCGCCGCCAGCATCACCGTGCCAACGACATCGAATGAGGCCGGCCGCGCCGCCCGCGGCCGATCGGCCGGCAGGTATCGGTACGCCAAGCCCATCGCCACCAGGCCCAGCGGCAGGTTCAACAGAAAAATGGCGCGCCAGCCCGGCCCGGCGATCAAGGCTCCGCCCAGCGTCGGCCCGAGCGCCGTCCCCACCGCCGACATCGTGCCCAGCAATCCCATGGCGCTGCCGGCCCTGTCCTTGGGCAGCAGATCGCCAACGAAAGCCATCGTCAAGGCCATCATCACCGCCGCGCCCATCCCCTGCGCAACCCGCGCCGCCACCAGTTGCGTCAGCGTGGTGGCCATGCCGCAGGCGACCGACGCCAGCGTGAACACGGCGATCCCGGCCAGCAGCAGGCGCCGCCGACCCGCCATATCGCCCAGGCGCCCCGCCCCGACCACGCAGGAAGTGATCGCCAGCAGATACGCCAGCACGATCCATTGCACCTGCGAAAACGGCGCATGCAGCGCTTGCGCCAGGGTCGGCAGGCCGACATTGGCGCTGCTGGTGCCCAGCGAAGACAGCAGCATGGACAAGGCCAGGCCGGCCAACGCCCACGCAGTATGGCGGCCGGCCAAGGCGGCAGGCGCGGGATTGCGTGGCGCTTGAGAAGCCGGCGCGGCATTCGGCGAGGATTGAGACATGATGATCCGTGATGAAGGGAAACAGGAGACAGCCGGCCGGCGACACGCGCCGGACCCGGACACCGGGCCGTTCAAGCCCGCAGCAGTGCCAGCGTACGTCCGTCCCGGCCATGGCGGAAGACGCATGGTTTGCACTTTATTCGTGCATATGACGCCATCTCAGGCGGCCGCCGTGATAAGGTCGGCCGATGTCCCGCCCCGATCTGAACCTGCTGCTCACGCTCGACGTCCTGCTGACCGAAGGCAACGTCGCCCGCGCCGCGCGCCGGCTGCACTTGAGCCCGTCGGCCATGAGCCGGGCGCTGGCGCGCCTGCGTGAAACCACTGGCGACCCCCTGCTGGTGCGCGCCGGCCGTGGCCTGGTGCCCACGCCGCGCGCCCTGGAACTGCGCGAACAGGTCAGCCGCCTGGTGCAGGAAGCCCAGGACGTGCTGCGCCCGGCCGAACTGCTCGACCCCTCGCGCCTGACGCGCGGCTTCACGCTGCGCGCCAGCGATGGCTTCGTTGAATACTTCGGCCCCGCGCTGATCGCCCTCGTCCGCGATGAGGCGCCGGGCGTGCGGCTGCGCTTTATGCAAAAGCCCGATAAAGACAGCAAGCCGCTGCGCGAGGGCAGCGTTGACCTGGAAATCGGCGTGGTCGGCGCCGCCAGCAGCCCGGAGATCCGCACCCGCGCCCTGTTTCGCGACCGCTTCATCGGCGTCGTGCGCGCCGGCCATCCCCTGGCCAAGGGCCGGATGAGCGCGGCCCGCTACGCCGCCGGCCAGCACGCGCTGGTCTCGCGCCGTGGCCTGGACAAGGGCCCCATTGACGATGCGCTGCAAGCGCTGGGCCTGACACGCCAGATCGCCGTCATCGTCGCCGGCTTTTCCGACGCGATCGCCCTGGCGCGCGGTTCCGACCTGATCGCCAGCGTGCCCGAGCGCCATACCGCCAACCTGCGTGCCGGCATGCACAGCTTCACACTGCCGGTGCCAGTGCCCCTCGTTACTGTCTCGATGCTGTGGCATCCGCGCATGGATGCCGACCCGGCGCACCGCTGGCTGCGCGATTGCGTATGGCGGATATGCGCGCCAGGAACCGCTACCATAGGGGTTTAACTGTCATCACCGCACGCTGCCGTTTCACCATGCCTGCCTTGAAATTCCGTTCCCCCACCCCCGCCGACACCGACCGCTGCTTCGACATCGAAAGCACCGCCTACGAGGGCGACGAAGCCGCCACCCACGCCAAGATCGCCACCCGCATCGCCGACTATCCGCAAGGTTTCCTGTTGCTGGAAGAAGACGGCGCCATCGTCGGCTTCATCAACAGCGGCTGCGCCCACGAAGTGGTCATGGCGGACGAAGCCTTCAAGGAACTGGTGGGCCATGACCCGGCCGCGCCCAACGTGGTGATCATGTCGGTGGTGGTCGATCCGGCCCACCAGGGCAAGGGCCATGCCGCGCGGCTAATGCGCCGCTTTGTCGACGACTGCCGCCGCCAGGGCAAGCAGACCATCCACCTGATGTGCAAGGAACGCCACGTCGCGCTGTACGGCAAGCTCGGCTATCGCTACGTGCGGCCGTCGCCGTCCGACCATGGCGGCATGGCCTGGCATGAGATGGTGATGGATCTGTAGAGCAGGAAGAGCGGCCGGGCCAGGCCGCATCCGGCTTCGCGCCGCGCCTAGTCGATCTTGCCGAACACGCGCGCCAGCACGCGCTGCGCATCGGGAACGCCATCCGGGCCACCGGGCTGCGTCTGCACGTCGCGCATCAACGCCAGCAGTTGCTTCTTGCCGTGCAACAGCCGGATCTCCAGCGATTCGATCTCGCTCACCTTGCGCCGCAGCGCCCGCAGCAGCGCATCGCGGTCCCATATCTTGCCATCGTCGGGCAGCAGCACCCGGATTTCATCCAGACTGAAGCCGACCTGCTGCGCGGTCGTGATCAGTTCCAGTGCCGAGATGGTCTCGGGCGGATAGGTGCGGTAGCCGTTGGGCCGCCGTGCCACGGCCCTCAACAATCCGGCGCTCTCGTAGAAGCGGATACGCGACGCGGTCAGCCCGGTGCGTTTGGCCAATTCGCCGATATTCACATTCTTGTCCTCTTCATCACATCACCGGCAGGAGCCGCGGCCCCAGGCCCGAGCGGACCGGACACCCGCGCCCGCGAGCGGCCGGGCCGCCGGACAGGGCCTTGCAGGTCTCGCCGGCCCGGTCCGCTGCCGTTACCGCCGCGGGCTTACTTGGCGGGCGTGGCGGCCGGCGGCAGCTTGTTGGGCGGCAGCGCCGGGCCGGCAGGCAGCGGTGCCGCGCCGTCCGGCTTCACGAATGTCAGCGTCGACACGTAGCCGATGCCGTCGTACGACTCGGGGCCGTTGGCGCCCTGGCGCTCGCCCGGCGTGCGGTCGATGTGCATGGCGCGCAGCACGTATTGACCCTTCCAGGGCAGGTCGAACGAGGCCTTGCCCTGCGCATCCGTGTAGGCCACTTTTTCCCAACCCGACTGCACCATGGCGACCAGCTTGGCCTTGGCCAGCGGCTGCCCCTTGAGCACCACCTGGAATTCGGCGGACTTGCCGGTGGGCACGATGTCCATGGTGAGCTTGGGTTGCGCCGCGACGCTTGCGTCGGCGACATAGCGCGCGCTCATCTGGAACCAGGCGTTGATGGGCTCGCCGCCGCCATGCTTGAACTTGCGCAGCGGCAGCGCCTTTTCTTCCGCCAGCAGGCTTTCGTTGTGCGCCGCTTTGGCCGACAACGTGAAGCCATCGGCCACCTTGGCCACCGTCAGCGGCGATTCCCCCTTGGGGGAAACCAGTCGGGCCGACAGCTTGGTGAACGTGTCGAGATAGCCCGGCGACGCTTCGCGCAGATTCTCGGCGAATTCGCCGAACCGGATGATGGCGGACTTGCCGGCCGGCTGCTCGATCCAGACCTGGTGCGCCTGCGCGGTGGCGGAAAAGCACAGCGCAGCGATCGCGATGGACAGGGTCTTCTTCATTGAATGCTCCAGAGGGTGAAAGACGGGGAAGAACAGGCCCCGCCGGAAGGCGCGAGCCCTCCCTGGCTGGAAAACCGGCGGCGCGCCCTGATGATCAAAGACGCTTGCGCATGTACGGCCAAAAATCCCGGCATTCGAAGACAACCCAAAATAACAACGAGAATCGCTCTGGATTATGTGGATGGCCCCGCCGATGTCAAGAATGCGGCCGGTCACGTCCGGCGCGTCTGGCCCGCTTGCGGGGCGCCGCGCGGCATGCCGTTTTCACTGTGCCGACAGCGTCTGACGGGACGCTCCAAACGCGCGCGCGCCGGCCTGGAATGCCGCCGCAAAATCGGACTGCGCCTCAGCGGCCGGTTCTCAATGCCGCGGTTCGCGCTTGCAACCCATGCGGGGACGAAAATGCAAGGTTTCGGGAAAACCATTTGCGCAACGCCGGCTTCCTCGCTCTGGCGGGCCCGGCGATCAGGGCGGCGCGCCGGCTGTCGGCATTGCCGCGCCACGGGCGGCCTCCTCCTCCAGTTGCCGCAATACGTGTTGCGCCGTCGCCTGTGCCGTTCCGCCCGCGTCCACCGACTGCCAGGACGACGCCACCGGCGAGCGCGCCAACTGCCGCTGCACGACGTCTTCATCGGCATCGGATGGGTCATTCACGCGGGCCTTGACGCGCGCCATCAAGGTCGCGGCTGGCGCGTGCAGCCAGAAGCCGGCAAAGCCCGCCCGCGCCTGCGTGGCGGCCTGCGCGATGCGCTCGCGGTCGGCCGGGCGGTCAAACACCGCGTCGGCAATCACACAACAACCCGCGGCCAGCAATTCGCGGGCGCGTCCGGCCTGCGCCGCATAGACCTGTTCGGACACCTCCAGGCCATAGGCCCGGGCCGGCAGCCGGGCCTGCGCCTCGACGCCATGCAGCGCCTTGCGGATGCGGTCGCTGGACAATACCCGGGCGCCCGGCGGCGCGCCGACCGCCGGCGCGATCGCCGCGGCCAGCACCGACTTGCCCGAACCGCTCAGGCCGCCCACCGCGACCAGCCGCGCCGCGCGCGGCGCCAGGCACGCCAGCCCGGTGTCCAGGTAGCGCAGGGCCTGCGCTTGCAGCCGCGCGCGCGCCGGCGCCGTCGTGGCGGTGGTGGCCTGGGTGGCGATGACGTGGGCGCGGATTGCCGCGCGCAGCGCCATAAAGGCCGGCATCAGCGGCAGGCCGTCTTCGTCGTCGCGCCGGTCCAGGTAATGGTTGAGTACCCGGTTGGCCTGCGGCGCCAGCCCGCGGCACCACAGGTCCATCAGCAGGAAAGCCAGGTCGTACAGCACATCGATAGTGGCCAGCGCCGTGTCGAACTCCAGGCAGTCGAACAAGGTGGGTTCGCCGTCAATCAGGCAGATATTGGCCAGGTGCAAGTCACCGTGGCAATGGCGCACTTTGCCGGCCTGTGCCCGTGCCTGCAACAACGGCGCGTGACGCGTCAGCTCGCGCCGCAGCGCCGCCTCCAGCGAGGCGGTCTTGGCGGGGGGCAGCGCTGGCAGCCCGGCGAACACCTGTGCATTGGTGGAGATCACGCCCGCCAGCCGCGCCCCGCTATCCACCGCCCGCGCCACCTGCGCGCGGTCATGGAAATCGGCGATCACGCACGCCAGGCGCTCGGCCAGTTGCGGTGACAGGCCGTCGCGGGTCACCACTGTGTCCAATAGCGCATCGTCGGCGAAGCGCCGCATTTCCACCACCGCGTCAACCAGCTCGCCCGGTCCATCGAACGACAATTCACCATCTTCCTGGCGGGTGATGCGCCGCACCGCCAGGTACAGCGCGGGCGCGGTGCGGCGGTTCAAGGCCAGCTCGCGTTCGCAGGCCTGCAGGCGGAGCGCCGGGGTGGACAGATCGATATAGGGCAACCGGATCGCGCGCTTGAGCTTGCAGGCGCGCGATCCGGCCAGCACGATGGTCGACAGATGCGTGCGCACCGTGGCGATGTCGGCCGCCGGCACGCCCTGGACTCGCGGGCAGGTCAGGAAAGCCAGTGTGGCGGACTGGTTGTCGGCGGTCATGCGTTCTCCCGGCAGTGAGAAAAACCTTGGCCCCGTGATTATCCCGCGGATGGCCGGCGGGCCCACCATTTCTCCAGCTCCGCCGCCCACACCACGACCGACGCCAGCGCCAGCAGCGTCGTCCACTCGGCCAATGACACGGGGCCCAATTGCAGGAGGCCGCCGAGTCCGGGCATGTACATCGCCACGATATGCAGGCCCTGGGCCGCGGCGATGCCGACCAGCAGCAGCGGATTGGACCAGAATCCCGCACGAAACAGCGAGCGGCGCTCGGAGCGGCAGTTCAGCACCTGAAAGTTCTCGAACAGCACAAACAGCAACAGCAGGAGATTACGGGCGTGTTGCTCGGTGTAGCCCTGGGCGAGCAGCCAATAGAACGTCAAGAAGCCGCCGCCGCCCATGACCACGACGGCGAACCAGACCTTGCGCATCACGGCCCGGTCGAAGATCGGCTCGGCCGGCTTTCGCGGCGGTCGCGCCAATTCGTCGCCATCACCGCGCTCGGCCGCCAGCGCCACGTCCTGGATGCCATTTGTCACCAGGTTCAGCCACAACAACTGGGTCGGCAGCAGCGGCATGGGCAGGCCGAGCGGAATGGCCAGCAGGAACAGCGCAACCTCGGCCGCGCCGGTCGAGACCAGCATGATGACCACCTTGCGGATGTTGCCGTAGGCGATCCTGCCTTCCTTGATGCCACGGACGATCGACGCGAAATTATCATCGGTAATGACGATGTCGGCGCTTTCCTTGGCCAGTTCAGTGCCTTTGCCACCCATGGCCACACCCACGTGAGCGTGCTTGAGCGCCGGCGCATCGTTGACGCCGTCTCCGGTGACGGCCACAAAGTGGCCCAGCCGCGCCAACGCCAGAACGATCGCCAGCTTCTGCACGGGCTTCACCCGGGCATAGATACGGGCAAGACGGACCAGGCGGTCCAATTCACCCACGCCGGCGGCCTCGGCGCGGCGCACCTGGTCGCCGGTCACCACCTGTTCCGGGGCGAATAGCATCCCCGCCTGCCGGCCGATCGCCGTCGCGGTGACCGGATCGTCGCCGGTCACCACGCAGACCTCGATGCCGGCCTGGTAACACTGTTGGATGGCCGCGGGCACCTCGGCCCGCAGGGGGTCCTTCATGCCCGCGAAGCCCAGGAACGTCAACGCCGACAGCGATGCGTGGTCGTACTTCCCATCGCTTCGCCGGGCGACGGTGCCGCTCGCGAACGCCAGGACGCGCAGGCCCAGCGCGGCCAGCGCGTCCTTCATGCGCAACAGGGCAGCGCGGTCCAGCGCCCCCGCCGCCAGCGCGTCCTGGCTGCGCGAACACATTGCGAGCAGCGCATCCGCGGCGCCCTTCACGAATACATGGATGGCACCCTCGTGCTCATGAAAGGACGCCGCATACGCGCGGTCCGGCTCGTACGGAACCCGCGCCATCAGGGGATAGGCCTGCGACAGACCGTCGCCCGTCACGCCCAGTTCGCGCGCCATGCGCAACAGCGCGAGATCCACGCTATCGCCACTACCCTCCCATTGGCCCCGCACCACGGCCAAGCGCGCCTCATTGGGCAGGACGGCGGCCGCGAGCAGGGCCTGGAGCCATCCGTCGCCAGGCTGCGCGGCGGCGTCCCACCGACCGCAATCGCTGGTCAGAGTCGAACCCTCGGCAAGCGCGAGCGTCGTGACCACCAGTTCGTTGCGTGTCAAGGTACCGGTCTTGTCGGTCGCGATCACGGTGCACGACCCCAACGCTTCCACCGCCGGCATGCGCCGCACGATGACGTGGGATCGGGCCATGCGGCGCATGCCAATCGCCAGCGTCACGGAGATCGCCACCGGCAGTCCCTCCGGAATCGCGCTGACGGCCAGGCCGACGGCCATCATGAACAGCGCCTCGGCGGGCATGCCGCGCACGGCGCCCACCACCGCCAGCAGCGCCACCGCGCCGACGATCGCAATGGCGATACGGCCCGAGAATTGCTCCATGCGGATGACCAAGGGCGGCTGCGTCACCGACTTGCCGCGCAATTGGTCGGCGATCGCGCCCAATTCGGTGGCAACGCCGGTCGCGGTGACCACCCCGCGCCCGCGTCCGCGCACCACCAGCGTGCCGGCGAACAAGCGCGAAGCGGCCTCGCTCGCGCCTGCCTGCGCTCCCGCGACGACATGCTTGCCGACAGGCAGCGACTCGCCCGTCAACAGGGACTCATCGCATTGCAGATCGGCCGAGCCGGCCAGCGTCAGGTCGGCCGGCACCCGCGCGCCGGCTTCCAGCAGCACGACATCCCCCGGCACCAGCTCCACCGCCGGGATTTCCTGCTGCCGGTCATCGCGGATCACGACGGCCTTGGGCTCCTCCAGCCTGCGCAGCGCCGCCGAAGCCTGGTTGGCGGAGTGTTCCTGCAACGTGCCGATGATGCCATTGGCCAACAGCACGAGGCCGATGAAACCGGCGTCGCTGAGATCGCCCAGCGCGACCGCCGTCAACGCCGCGGCCAGCAGCATGTAAATGAGCGGACTGCGGAATTGCCGCAGGAACACCATCATCACGCCCGGCACCGGCATGCCGGGCAGCGCATTGGGTCCGTAGTGGTCCAGGCGCCTGCGGGCCTCGGCGGTCGTCAGGCCCGCCACGCCGGGACCATCAGGCCGGACACCGTCCTGGGGCGATGCGTCGTCCCGGGCGGTCGAAACCCGCATCGTCCGCAAGCCGCTTCAATTGCCGGCGGCCGGAGCGCCCGCGCGGCCGCCCTGCATCATCTGATGCCACATGAACTGCTGCATCAACGACTGCTGCATGCCCATGTACTGGTCCATCATGTATTGGTGTTCCTTCAACTGGCGGTCGGTCATGCCAGAATAAAAACGCCGCATGTTTCCCCGGTTCTCCGGTCCGCCATTGCGCATGCCACTACCGGGACCATTGCCCGGGCCACTACCCGGGCCATTGCCCATCATTGGGCCGCCACGGCGCGGTCCGTACAGGCAACAGCCGCCCTCTTCCGCGCCGCGGATCGACTGCATCAGCTGCATCGTGCCTTGCATGGTTTCCCAGTGCTCCTGCAGCAAGCGCTGGCGCGCTTCGGGGTCCTGGGTCTTGCGCAGCGCGTCCATCTGATCCTGCATTTTCCGCATATTGGCTTCGGCCGCGCTCATCTGCTTGTCGAACTCAGCGACGTTATCCTTATTCTGACTTGCGCGCGCCGGCGGCGAATCCGGGCCTGGCTTGGCCGGCTGGGCCCACAGCGGACCGGCGTTCAACGCCAGGGCGGCCAGCGCCGCTGCGATCGTGATTTTTTTCATGGTGATTCTTCCAGGGAGCATGACGGGGAACAACCCGCAACGCCACGCGGCCGAAGGTGAATCGTCGGTTCAGCATCGGCCACGCGAGCGGCGCGGCACCGTATTCACTCTACCCCCCGGGTCAATGCGCTTATTGACTAAACGCAATGTCGAGGCGACACGCCCTGTAGCCCCCCCCAAACGCCGCTGCCGCATCCGCGGGCGGCCCCGACGACAACGCACAGCCTTGACTCAGATCAACTGCGGGCGACCCTGCCCATGTTCGAATCAATTGCATTAAGCGCCGAGCCGCACGTTACATCCCAATCGTAACGGATACAGGAAAGCAGGCATGTTGAAACCGATCGAACCTCTTCCGCCAAGCATGGGGCAGGTCTCTCGCGATACCCCGCTCGCGGGACAGTTGACAGCGGTCCACGGCTCGATCATCGACATCCGGTTCGCCCCGCAGGCGCTGCCGGCCATCAACGAAGGCATCGTCATTGAACACGATGACGGGCAGCCGCTACTTGCGGAAGTGCATCAGCACCTGGACGGCGCGACCGTGCGCGCGGTCGTGTTGGGTAACAGCACCGGCCTGCGCCGCGGCGCCACCGCGCGGGCGCTGGGCTCCCCGATCCGGGTACCGGTCGGCGATGCCGTGCTCGGGCGTTTGCTGAACGCCGTCGGCGAGCCCGCCGATCGCGCCCAGCCGCTGCCCGACGATACCCCCTACCGCCCCATACATGCGTCGGCGCCGGCACTGGATCGGGTCGGTCCGGCCCAGGAGATCTTCCATACCGGCATCAAGGTCATCGACCTGCTCGCCCCGCTCACCAAGGGCGGGAAAGCCGCCATGTTCGGCGGCGCCGGAGTCGGCAAGACGGTGCTCATCATGGAATTGATCCGCACCACGGTCCAGCGTCACGCCGGCATCTCGGTGTTCGCCGGTATCGGCGAACGCTCCCGCGAAGGGCATGAACTGCTGCTGGAACTGAAAGCCTCGGGCGTCCTGGCGCGCACCGCCCTCGTGTTCGGGCAGATGAACGAACCGCCGGGGCCGCGTTGGCGCGCCGGGCTGACGGCGCTGACCATTGCCGAGCATTTTCGAGACGAAAAGCACGAAAACGTGTTGCTGCTGATCGACAACGTCTACCGCCTGGTACAGGCCGGCGGCGAGGTTTCCGGACTGCTCGGGCGCCTGCCGTCGCGCGTCGGCTACCAACCCACGCTCGCCAGCGAAATCGCCGAACTGGAAGAACGCATCACATCGGTCGCCGGCGCGGCGATTACGTCGATCCAGGCCGTCTATGTACCGGCCGACGACTTCACCGACCCCGCGGTCGCCGAGATCTTCAGCCACCTGGACGCGTCGATTGTCCTGTCGCGCGACATGGCCAGCGAGGCCATGTATCCAGCGGTCGATCCCCTGGCGTCGACATCGACCCTGCTCGATCCGCGCCTGGTCGGCGAGCGGCATTACCACGTGGCCCAAGCGGTGCGGAAAACCATCGCGCACTACCGCGAGCTGCAGGAGATCATTGCGCTGCTCGGCGTCGAAGAACTCAGCGCCGTGGATCGCCAGGCCGTCCAGCGCGCCCGGCGGCTCATGCGGTTCTTGACGCAGCCCTTCATGGTGACCGTCGCCTTTACCGGCAAGGAAGGCCGAACTGTCGAGGTTGCCGATACCCTGGAAGGATGCTGCGCCATCCTGGACGGCGAAGCGGACGCCTGGGCCGAAAGCTCGCTCTATATGATCGGCGGCATCGAGGAAGCCCGGGCACGCGAACGTGCCGCCGCCAAGGTGGGCGCATGAAGCCCGCCGACGGCATGCACCTGACCGTCGCCACGCCGCTGGCGATTATCGCCAACGTCGACACTGTCGCGCACCTGCGGGCGGAGGACGACACAGGCGCGTTCGGCATTCTGCGCGGCCACGCCGACTTCATCACGGCGCTGGCGGTCTCCGTGCTGAGCTGGCGCGAGCTGGACGGAACCGAGCATCACATTGCGGTTCGCGGCGGCATGTTGTCGGTGAGCGGCGGAAATACGATCACCGTCGCCACCCGCGAAGCTGTCGCGCGCGACGATCTGCGGCAACTCGAAACCGAAGTGCTGGCGAGCTTCCACCGCCGCAACGAAGCGGAGATCACCGCGCGCACCGACGCGCAGCGCCTCTATCTCGCGGCCATCCGGCAGATCTACCGTCTTTCGGGCGATTCCCCCCCCGACCGCTTGCCGCGCCTGGGCCGCGCGGCGGCGCCCGCCGGACTCGAATCATGACGACGCCCGACAACCACGAGCGGCTCAGGCAGGCGGTGCGCACGCGCCGCGAACGCCGCGACCGCTGGCAGCGCGAGGGCGAACGCTCGCTGGGGCAGAACATCGCCATGATCGGCGCGCTCGGCTGGACTATTGTCGCGCCAACGCTGCTCGGCATTCTTGCCGGCCGTTGGCTCGACCGGATCTGCAACAGTGGCGTGTTCTGGACATTGGGCCTGCTCGTGGCGGGCCTGGCCGCGGGCTGCGCCCTTGCCTGGAAAAGGATGCACAGCGAATGACCCTGGCGAACCTGATTTCCCATCCGGCAGTTGCCGTCGCGATGGCCTTGGCGGGCCTGGCAGTCGGGCTGGCGTACTTCACGGCGCTCAGGCGCGGCGTGGCGCTCATGGTGGGCGGCAAAGGCTGGCTGGCTCCGCTCGCGCTGACGTTGGCGCGCCTCGGCGCGGCCGCCGGCTTCCTGTTCTTCGCGGCACAACAGGGCGCCGTGCCGTTATTGGCCGCCCTGGCCGGGTTTCTGGCGGCGCGCGCGCTGATACTGCGTCCGCACAGGAGGGCCGACTGATGCAGGCCTCACCGCTGACAAGCACACTGCTTTTTCATATCGGCCCCGTGGCCATCACCCGCCCGGTGGTAACGACATGGGTCATCATGGCGGTACTGGCGCTCGCCTGCCGCTTCACCACCCGCCGCCTGGCCCTGCAACCCAACGGCCGGCAGGCGGTTCTGGAGAGCATTGTCATGGGCATCGCCGGGCAGATCGAGGACGTCACGCGCAAGGACGCCCGGCCATTCCTGCCCCTGGTGGGCACGCTGTTCATCTTCCTGGTGGCCGCCAACCTCTCGGGCGTGCTGCCTGGCGTGCAAGCCCCCACCAGCAAAATCGAGACGCCCGCGGCGCTTGCGCTCATCGTGTTCTTCTCGGTTCACTATTTCGGGATACGGGCGCGCGGCCTTCGCGGCTACCTCGCCAGCTTTGCCCAGCCCAGGCTGATCATGCTGCCGCTGAATGTGCTTTCCGAGATAACGCGCACCTTTTCACTGATGGTGCGGCTGTTCGGCAACGTCATGAGCGGCGAGTTCGTGATTGGTCTGGTCGTGGCGCTGGCGGGCCTGTTCGTGCCGATTCCGCTGATGGCGCTGGAGATCCTGGTCAGCCTGGTCCAGGCATACATCTTCACCGTGCTCGCAACCGTTTTCATCGGCGCCGCCGTCGGCGACGCCACGAAAGCATAAGGAGATTCAATGGACCCCAAGCTTATATCCATCATCGGCGCGGTCATCGCGGTCTCGATCGGATCGATCGGGCCGGCGTTGGCCGAGGGCCGCTCGGTGGCGGCCGCCATGGACGCCATCGCGCGCCAGCCCGAGGCGGCCGGAACGATCTCGCGCACGCTGTTCGTCGGCCTGGCCATGATCGAAACCATGGCCATCTATTGCCTGGTGGTGGCGCTGTTGCTGCTCTTTGCCAATCCATACACCCATTGAATGATGCAACTCGACTGGTGGACCATCGTTCTGCAGACCATCAACTTCGGCATCCTGGTCTGGTTGCTGCACCGGTTTCTCTACAAGCCGGTGCTCTCGCTGATCGACGCGCGCAAGGCACAGGCGAGCCAGCAACTCGATGCCGCGCGCGAGATCGAAGCGAAAGCGCAAGCGCAACTGGGCGCCATCGAAGCCGAGCGCGCCGGCATCAACGCCGAACGCGAAGCGGCGCTCAAGGCCGCCGCGACACAGGCCCAGGAATTGGCCGAGACACGCCGGGCGCAGGCCGAGCGCGAGGCGCAGGCGCTGATCGACGCCACGCGCCAGACCTTGACGGCCGAGCGCGCCGAGGCGCTGAACGAGGCGCGCCGGCTCGCGCTCGATCTGGGCGCCGATTTTGCCCAGAAATTGCTCGCCGAAATGCCGGCGCAGTATCGCGCGCAGGCCTGGATCGAACACATCGAGACGCACCTGAACGCCCTGCCCAGCGCCGAACGCGATGCCCTGGCCTGCCAGATCGCCGGCGACACCGTGCTCAAGGTCGTCACCGCCTGCGCATTGCCCGCCGCGGCCGCCGAGCAATGGAAGGCGCGCCTGCGCCTGGCGCTGAACCTGTCGGGCGACATGACATTCGAGGTCGACCCGGCCTTGATCGCGGGGGCCGAATTGCACTTTCCAACCGCGATCCTGCGCTTTTCCTGGCAAAGCGTGCTCCTGGCCGCACGAACCGAGGCTGGCGCCGATGACCCGCCTCGTGGATGAACTCAGAGACTGGGCCCAACAGCGCCGACAAACCCTGGCGGCGCTGCGGCTCACGCCGCAGCTCGAGCATGTCGGCCGCGTCCTGCAGGTTGGCGACGGCGTGGCGATGGTCGCCGGGTTGCCACAAGCCCGACTCGATGAGTTGCTGATTTTCCAGGGCGGCGTGCGCGGGCTCGCCGTCGATCTCGGCGAAGAGGCCATCGGCTGCGTCCTGCTCGGCAGCACCGACGGCATTCACGCCGGCAGCATTGTCTTCGGCACCGGCGAAGTGGCGCGCGTTCCAGTCGGCGAACGTTTGCTGGGACGCGTGGTCGACGCGCTCGGCGTGCCGCTCGACGGCAAGGACGCACCGGAGGCCACCCAGCTCGCGCCGGTGGAGCAAGCCGCTCCGATCATTATCGACCGGGCGCTGGTGACCAAGCCGCTGGCGACCGGCCTGCTGGTCATCGATGCGATGATCCCGCTTGGCCGAGGCCAGCGCGAACTCATTATCGGCGACCGCGAAACCGGCAAAACCGCAATCGCGATCGACGCCATCATCAACCAGAAATCCAGCGACACCATCTGCGTCTACGCCGCGATCGGCCAGAAGGCCTCGTCGGTGGCGCGCGCCATCGACGCGGTCCGCGTGCATGGCGCGCCGCAACGCTGCATCTTTGTGATCGGCCAAGCCGATGCCGCGCCGGGCTTGCAGTGGCTGACGCCCTACTCGGCCTGCGCCATGGCGGAGTATTTCATGATGCGCGGGCGCGACGTGCTGCTCGTGCTCGACGACCTGACCAAACACGCCGCCTGTTACCGCCAAGTCTCGCTGCTGCTGCGGCGTCCGCCCGGACGGGAAGCCTATCCCGGAGACATCTTCTACATTCACTCGCGATTGCTGGAGCGGGCGGCGAAGCTGGCGCCCGAGCGTGGCGGCGGCTCGCTGACGGCCTTGCCCATCGCCGAGACGCAGGCCGGCAACCTCAGCGCCTACATTCCCACCAACCTGATCTCGATCACGGACGGCCAAGTCTATCTCGACCCGCGCCTCTTCTACGAAAACCAGAAACCGGCGGTCGATGTCGGCAAGAGCGTATCGCGCGTCGGCGGCAAGGCCCAGGCGCCGGTCCTCAAAGCCCTCTCGGAAAGCCTGCGGCTGGAGTATGCGCAGTTCCTGGAATTGGAGGTGTTCACGCGCTTCGGGTCCATGGTGGACGCGCGCACCCGCAAGCTGATCGAACATGGGCGGCGCATCCGCGCCGTGCTGGCGCAGCAGCAGTTCGCGCCGCTGTCGCTGGGTGAGCAGGTCGCGCTGCTATGCGCCGTGGCCGACGGGGTTCTCGATCCCGTGCCCCTGGATCGCATCGGCGCTTTTCGCGCTGGTCTTGCGGGATGGCTCAAGAATCAGTGCCCCGAGGTGCTGGCACTCGGCGACGACGCCAAGCCGTTGCCCGACGCCCTGCGCGCGCGCCTGACCGCGAGCCTGGCCGGACTGGCGCAAACCCTGGGCGCGGCCAGCGCGGCAGAGGAGCCGGCGTGACACGCCTCGCGCAAATCCAGAGCCACTTGGCCGGCATGGGAGAACTGCGCGACATCATGGGCGCGATGCGTTCACTTGCCGGCGTGCGCGTGCAGGAATCCCAGCATGCGCTTCCCGGCATTCGCCGCTACGCCCAGTCCATGGCCGACGCCATCGATGGCGTGCTGCTGCTCATGCCGGTCGACGTCGCGGCGCCGCGCCACGGGCCCGGTTGCCGCGTGCTGGTTCTGTGCACGTCCGAACATGGTTTCGTCGGCGGCTTTAACGAACACCTCCTGGAGGCCGGCATAGCCGCGCTCGAACCCACCGACCTGCTGTTCATGCTGGGCAGCCGTGGCGCCGCGCTTGCCTTCGAGCGTGGCCGCGCCATCGCCTGGAGCATGCCGATGGCGACCCGCCTGAGCGGCGCCCCCGATGCCATCAACCGCCTGACCAACGAGCTCTACGCCCGCATCGCCCGCGGCGAGGTCGCGCGCGTCGAAGTCATGTTCGGCCGCTATCGCCAGGGCGCCGCAACCGCCATCGAGCGCCATCCGCTGCTACCGCTGGACGCCCCCCGGCGCGCGGCCGCCCCGGCGCCCCAGGCGCCTCTGCATAATCTGGCGCCGCGCCCGCTGCTGGAAAAGCTGATCGCCGAGTACGTCTTCGCGCGGCTCATGGAGGCCGCGGTGGAGTCCATCGTCAGCGAAAACGCCGCCCGCTTCGCCGCCATGGAATCCGCGCACGACAATGTCGAGAAAAAGCTCGCCGGATTGCAGAAAGACGCGCGGCAAGCGCGCCAAACCGAAATCACGTCCGAATTGCTGGATCTGATCACGGGCGCCGAAGCGCTGACAAAAAAACACGGCGCAGCCGAATCCGGCCTCTCTTGTCAAGGCGAACCGCATGCGCGCCAGACGCAGCCGCCTGGCGCAACGCCGATCAGCGCCCCGCGCCAATCCGCAGCAACGTGAATTCGCGCCGCATATACCGATTCATCACCTGCGCCAGGATCGGATTCCCGACGTTTCCAGCCGTCGGCGATACCAGGCTGACCACCGCCGCGCACAGCTTGCCGGCTTCGACCGTGCGCCCGGAGAACTTGGCCTGCACCGCGCCGGCCATGCTCTCTTTCCAGGCCGCGTCGATGCCATCCACGGCCTGCCGGGCGGTGGCGCAATCCGCATACGACAGGGACATCACCACCGCCGGCGCCTTGTCGATCTGCGCATCCGCAAGCAGGCCGCCGAAATAAGGCGGAATACCGCGCGCATTCGCAGCGGCCGCCGCCTGGAAGTTCTCCTTCGCCGTGTCGGCATCCGCGCGCGGCGACAACAAGACCTTCGCCGGATCGACCGCCGACAACCCCAATACCGGCGAGATAACCACCGCCTGCACGATCCGGCCGCGGTCGGCGGGCACCGCCTGCTTCAAGCCCGCCAGTGACGCGGCGACCACCTCGCTATCGGCGACCGACGGCGTCGGCTGCGACAAGAACTTCATGCCGTCGGGGGCCGGCGCCTGAACCAATGCCGCGCCCAGCGGCATGACAAAGCTGGCTTTCCCCATCATGCCGCGCCACGGATCGCGCGGATTGGCCTTTTTCAGGTCCATCTTGTGGGCCTCACCGTTGGCCAGCACCCCGGCGACACCCCCGGCATCGACCGCGGCGAAATCGCCCTGTTTGAGACGGTCGACGAACTGGCCCACGGCTTGCGGGTCCTTCAGCCCCCAATACGTGATGCTGGCGGGCGGCCGGCCGAACGCGGCGAAATACGACAGCGTGTCGAACGGCACCTTGGCATTCGTCGACCACTGCTCCAGGCCATGACCGATGGCTTCGAGCGGGCTGATCCACTGCGCCATGCTCAGCCGGCGCATCCCGTCGGCCGACGGGCCGGATGGCTCCAGCCCACGCCAGGCCTGCACGTCGATGAAAAAGACCTGCATCGCGTCCGGGACGGTGAGCGCCTGCTGAGGAATCTGCTTGAAGGCTTGTTGCAGGGTTTCGGTGCTGTCCTGGGCGGCGGCCGTGGCGGCAAATCCAGCCATCAAACACAGGGCAAGAGCCTTTACGCGCATTCGGTTTCTCCGTCTTCTTGGTTTATTTCAGCGTGGGGGATGCCTGCCTTGCGCTTTTAGCCAGCATTCGCGCCGATTCGGCATGAATGGGGGGAC